>X87_Garden_Dormouse__coassemble_68_pt1 | contig 25153 bp, 26 predicted proteins | sample X87_Garden_Dormouse__metabat2_low_PE_004 | metagenome-assembled genome bin X87_Garden_Dormouse | reverse complement strand
CATCTCATTTCTAACTGAATAAATCAGTGAAATGAGATGTTATTTATTTTGAGTTGGGATTTATGTCCTAGTCTCTTGACTATAACTCTTAATTACTTAGTCCATTCTGTATGGAAAATACCTTCTTGATCTTTACGTTCATATGTGTGAGCACCGAAGTAGTCACGTTGTGCTTGGATTAAGTTTGCAGGTAGGTTTTCTGATCTATAACTATCGAAATAGTTAATTGCTGATGAGAAACCAGGTGTAGCAATACCAGCTTTAATAGCTGTAGCTGCAACTTCTCTTAATGAACCTTGGTATTTAGAAACGATATCGTTGAAGTATGGATCTAATAAAAGGTTTGTTAATTCTTTATCATTATCATAAGCTTCTTTAATTTTTTGTAAGAATTGTGCACGGATGATACAGCCTTCTCTCCAAATCATAGCAAGTTCGCCTAATTTTAGGTTCCAATTATTAGTTTCACTAGCTGTCTTCATTTGAGCAAAGCCTTGTGCATAACTACAAATTTTACTCATATAAAGCGCCTGTCTAATTTGTTCTAAGAAAGCTTCTTTATCTCCATCAAATTCTGTAACTTCAGGATTAAATGCTTGGCTTGCTTTCACTCTTTCATCTTTAAATGAAGATATGAATCTAGCAAATACTGATTCTGTGATAATAGTTAATGGGATACCTAATTCTAAAGCATTAATAGATGTCCATTTACCAGTACCTTTTTGACCAGCTTTGTCCATGATTTTTTCTACTAATGGAACACCATCTTCATCTAATTTTTTAAAGATCTCGCCAGTGATTTCGATTAAGTAACTTTCTAATTCACCAACGTTCCAAGATTTGAATGTTTCTGCGATTTCATTATGGTCCATGTGAAGAACACGTTTCATTAAGTCGTAACTTTCAGCAATTAGTTGCATGTCAGCATATTCTATACCGTTATGTACCATTTTCACATAGTGTCCAGCACCATCTGGTCCTACATACGTTACACAAGGTGCGCCATCTTTTGCTTTAGCAGAAATACTTTCCAATATAGGTGCTACAAGTTTGTATGCTTCTTCTTGTCCACCTGGCATGATAGATGGTCCAGTTAATGCACCTTCTTCTCCACCAGATACACCTGTACCGATAAAGTTAATGCCACTCTCATCTAGATATTGGTTTCTACGAATAGTATCTAAATAGTTAGTATTACCACCATCGATTAAAATATCACCTTTATCTAATAACGGTAATAAACTATCGATTGTTTTATCAGTTGCTTCACCAGCTTTAACCATTAATAAAATTTTTCTTGGTTTTTCTAATGAATCTACAAATTCTTCTATAGAATAATTCGGATATATATTTTTACCTTTTGACTCTTCAACCATTTGTTCTGTCTTTTCTTTAGAACGGTTAAATACTGATACTGAGTATCCACGTGATTCAATATTCCAAGCTAAGTTTTTACCCATTACAGCTAAACCGACTACACCTATTTGTTGTGTCATGAAATTTACCTCACTTTTTATCGTTTTCATATATATTTTAACATAATTCACAACTGTTTCGCGTCTATGAAAGCTTAATTTTCTTGAAAAACGAAATGAATACGTTTACAATTTATAAAATTACGCTAATTCTGAAATTGCTATAATTTGTTCTGTAATTTTTTGTAATTCTTCAATTGGCATACGCTCATTTTTAGTATGGATATATTCATAACCAACTCCTAAAATAACTGTAGGAATACCGAAACCACTAATTACGTTTCCGTCTGAGCCACCACCTAATTTAACTAATTCTGATGTTCTACCTATTTTTTCAGTTGCTTTTACAGCTAACTTAACAACATCATCTTCTTCACTTAAATTAAAGCTAGGGTACATTATATTGACTTCTACATCAGCGGTACAACCAAATTCTTCAGCAGTTTTTTCGAAAGCTTCTTTCATATGTTCAACTTGTTGTTTCATTTTTTCATCATTTAAAGAACGCGCTTCAGCTAAAATATATACATGGTCACTCACGATATTTGTAGCAGTACCACCTTCAAATCTACCGATGTTAGCTGTAGTTTCTTCATCGATTCTACCTAAACTCATATGACTTATTGCTTTAGCAGCGATATTTATAGCTGAAACACCTTTTTCAGGTTCAAGCCCAGCATGTGCAGTCTTCCCTTTAATTGTAGCTTCGATTTTAGCTTGTGTAGGCGCTGCAACAACTGTCGTTCCAACTTTACCAGGAGCATCTATCGCATACCCAAATTTAGCTTTAATATCATCAGGATTTAATGCTTTCGCTCCAACAAGACCTGTTTCTTCCCCTACTGTAATAATGAATTCAATATCTCCATGCTGAATTTCATCTTCTTTCATTACTTCAATTGCTTCTAAAATAGCTGCAAGACCAGCTTTATCATCAGAACCTAAAATTGTTTCACCATTAGAATAAATATATCCATCATCACGTATTTCTGGTTGAATATTATTACCTGGTGTTACAGTGTCCATATGACTCGTAAAATAAATAGGTGTCTTACTTGTATCTTGTCCGTGTAACGTACAAATTAAATTTCCAGCACCGTATCCCGTTTCATCTTGAGAGTCATCTTCTTTAACATCTACACCTAGTTGAGTGAATTTTTGTTTCAATAAATCTGCAATCTTTCTCTCATTAGAAGATTCAGAGTCGACTTTTACTAATTCTAAAAATGTGTTAATTAAGCGTTCTTCATTGATCATGCTTGTCCCTCGTTTCATTTATTTAATTATCTCACTTTCTAGTGTATAATAGTTGATAAATATATACAAAACTAATGTTCAAAGCGAGGGTAATCATGTTAAACAAAAATGTACGAAAAATTATTATTATTGTAATGTTAGTTGCTATCGTAGCTTCATTAATATTATCGGGCGTATTGCCATTCTTATTATCATAATAAAATAACTTAATAATAATATTTCATAGCAATGGACAAGAAAGTCCTAGAAGCAAAAAGCCGGAGAAAAAATCTTTCTAAAAAGAATTTTCTCCGGCTTTCATTATATTATTTTTTCAAACTTCCGAATTCAGATTTAATATGCAAGTATTCTTCAATTTCATTTAATAATTGGAATACAGAGGCTACACTTTCTAATTCTATATGGTCTTTAGGTAAATCAATCGTTTGTAGTTTAATTCTAATCGCATATAAATCATGTAGTCTCATTAATGAATAATCATTACTTTGAACATGTTGCGATACATCTAATAGTAATTTGCTGCAGAGTTGATGTGCATGCTGACTATGTTGCATAGATTCTATTAGTTTCTTCATCCGTATAAGTAAGGTTAATTGTTCTTGTCTCATATCAAAATAATGATAATAGGAATTTTCATTTCTTACAAAATGATTTTTTACATCTCTAAAAGCAAGAGATTTTGCTTTCTTAATATTATCTTCAACTTTATCAAAAGAAGGAATATTAAGTTCTTTATTTGGATCTAATAACGCTTGGCTAAAGACAAAAGTTATTAAAATAAAGTCATCTTCAATTTTACGTTTATAATGATTAAGTTTTGTATCTAGACTTGGCATAAACATATTCATAATAAGCGCGATGCCTATACCAATTATCAATAATAATACTTCATTAATAATTAAGTCTAAATCAATTTTAGGTGCTAAAAATAAATGTAATATAATAACACAACTCGTTACAATACCTTCTTGAACACCTATCATGACAGTAATAGGAATGAATAATAATACCATAATCCCAAGAACTACAGGATTAGTACCTAAGAATGTAAAGAATAATGATGCTACTAGAATTGCAATTAAACATGCTATAAATCTGTACATAGCCGCTTCAACTGATTTCACTCTTGTATCTTTAGTACATAACACTACTAAAATAGCGCTTGAAGCATAATTATCAAGTCCTATTAACTTAGAAAGGATGACAGCTAATGTCATCCCTAATGCGGTCTTTAATGTTCTATACCCTATTCTATACGGTCTTATTTGCATGCCTCTATACCAATCCTTTAGATTTCATCACAATGTTCTTCGAATAGAGCTTGAATATTTGTGATAACACTCATAGGGTCATGCCCTTCGATTTCATGTCTTTCTATCATTTTTACAATTTTACCGTCTTTAAGGAAAGCAAATGACGGACTTGAAGGTGGATAACCTTCAAAATAATCTCTTGCTGTTTCTGTTGCTTCTTTATCTTGTCCAGCAAATACTGTAACTAATTGATCTGGTAATTTATCATAATGTAAAGCATGTTGCGCAGCTGGTCTTGCGATTCCACCAGCGCAGCCACAAACTGAATTGACCATAACAAATGTTGTACCTGGTTTATTAAAAGTTTCTTCTACTTCTTCTTTTGTTGTTAATTGTTTATATCCTGCTGCTTCAATTTCATTTCTTGCAGAGCTTACAACGTCATTCATATATAAATTGAAATCCATTTCCATAAGAAAAGCCTCCTGTAATAATAGTTATCTTTATTTTACAGGAGATTTCTAGTTAAAACAATGCGTAGGTGTTATTAATATATAGATGTATTTTCAATCGTCATACTTTGTATACGTTCTTTAACAAAGTTTAAAAACTCGCCTGCTAATAAGCCATCTAATATTCTATGATCAATAGATAAAGATAAATTAACCATATCACGAATGCCTATCATGTCATCAATTACTACAGGTCGTTTAACAATAGATTCAATTTGTAATATAGCTGCCTGTGGGTGATTGATAATACCCATAGATGATACTGAACCAAATGAACCTGTATTATTAACAGTAAAAGTACCATCTTGCATATCTTGAGATGTTAGTTGATGTTTTCTACCTCTTGTAGCTAAATCATTAATTTCTTTTGCAATTCCTTTAATTGATTTATCATCAGCATTTTTAATAACAGGTACATATAATTTATCTTCACTTGCTACAGCTATAGATATATTGATATCTTTATTAATTTTGATTTCATCTTCATGCCAACTACTATTAAGCATTGGATACTTTTTCAACCCTTCTGCTACTGCTTTTACAAAAAATGCAAAGAAAGTAAGATTATATCCTTCGTTTTGCTTAAACGATGTCTTATGATGTTGTCGCGTTTTAACTAAATCAGTTGCGTCTACTTCAACTTGCATCCAAGCATGCGGTATTTCTTGTACACTTTGCAACATTTTATTTGCAATTGCTCTTCTAACACCATTAACAGGTATTGTATCGTGACTTGAATTTGAATTATGCTCTATAGCTGCACTTTCAGATTGTGGGCTTTGCTCTGCAGGAGTAGTATTCGCAATAGGCTCGCTTTTTTCTGTATTTCCTTTATTTTCTATTGCTTTTACAATATCTTTTTTAGTGACTCTTCCTAAATTACCAGTACCTTCAATATTTTCTAAATTAATGCCATTTTCGCTCGCTAATTTAAACACTACAGGTGAATACTGTCCATTATTTTTAGGTTTGTTATGAGACTCGCTTACAGACTGGTTATCATTTTTAATATTTTCTGATGCTTCTTGAATAGATTCATGATTTTCTTGTTTATTATGATCTGAATCATTTTCTTTCTCAACTTCACCTTCTACTTCCATAGTGCAAATAACGGTCCCTACATCAATCGTTTCTCCCGCTTCTACTTTAATTTCTTTTATTACACCAGTATATGAAGAAGGTACTTCTGCTGTGACTTTATCTGTAATAACTTCACAAAGTGCGTCATATTCTTCGACATGATCGCCAGGTTTAACTAACCACTGTTCAATTGTGCCTTCGTGGACGCTCTCCCCGAGTTTCGGCATTTTTACTTCCATTTTTTTACCTCCTAAAATTCAGCTAATGTTCTCATTTTTTGTTCTATTTTTTCTGGATTCATCATAAAGAAATCTTCCATTGGTGGTGAAAATGGCATAGCTGGAACATCAGGCCCTGCTAATCTAGCAATCGGAGCATCTAAATCAAATAAGCAATGCTCTGCTATAATAGCTGATACTTCACTCATAACACTACCTTCAAGGTTGTCTTCTGTAACAAGTAATACTTTACCTGTTTTCTTAGCACAGTTAATTATCGTTTCTTTATCTAATGGATATAAAGTTCGTAAATCTACTACTTCTACATCTATATCTTCAGTAGATAGGATTTCTGCAGCTTGTAATGCATAATTCACGCATAGTCCATAAGTAAACACTGTAATGTCTGAACCTTCACGTTTTACGTCTGCTTTGTCGATTGGTACCGTATAATATTCTTCAGGTACTTCTTCTTTCAATAAGCGATAAGCTTTTTTATGTTCAAAATATAATACAGGGTCATTCTCTTCAATAGACGCTAGTAATAAACCTTTTGCATCATATGGTGTTGATGGAATAACAACACGTAGACCTGGTGTGGAACAAAAAATACTTTCAATACTTTGCGAATGATATAAAGCGCCATGTATTCCTCCACCAAAAGGACTGCGTATTGTCATCGGACAATCCCAATCATTATTTGAACGGTAACGAATTTTTGCTGCTTCATTAATAATTTGATTTGTAGCAGGCACGATATATTCTGCAAATTGAATTTCTGCAACTGGTCTTTTCCCTAACATTGCTGCACCTATAGAAGCACCTACAATATTTGATTCAGCTAATGGTGAATCTAGAACACGACTTGCACCATATTTATTAAACAGATTTTTTGTTGCTCCGAATACGCCGCCTTTAAGACCAACATCTTCGCCGATAACAAAGACATTATTATCTTTTTCCATAGCTTGATCCATCGCTTGATTAATAGCGTCTAGATAAGATAATTTAGGCATTTGATTCGCCTCCTTGATCATATACATGTGTTAAAGCTTCTTCAGGTCGTGGATAAGGTGCTTTTTCTGCATTTTTTGTCGCCGTATTAATTTCTTGTTTAATTTCTTCTTCTATCTGATTAAACCACTCTTCATCTGCAACTTCATTTTCAATCAAATATTCTTTGAATTTGATATTACAATCATTTTCTTTTTCTTCTTTTAATTCTTCGGCTGGACGATAGTTATCATTATCATCTGAAGAATGTGGTGTTAAACGGCTACAAATTGCTTCAATTAAAGTTGGACCTTCTCCATTTATTGCACGTTCTCTCGCTTTTTTAACAGCTTTATATACTGCTATTGGGTCATTCCCATCTACTTGTTCACCAAAAGCGCCATATCCTTCAGCTCTTTTAGATAAATCATCTGTCGCAAACTGTAATTCAGTTGGAACTGATATAGCATATTTATTATTTTCTATTATGCAAATATAAGGTAGTTTGTGTACACCAGCAAAGTTCATCGCTTCATGGAAATCACCTTGACTCGTACTACCTTCACCTAGAGTTGCAAGTGCTATGTTCTTTTTATTATCCATTTTTAAAGATAAGCTTGCTCCAGCTGCGTGTAATACTTGTGTAGTTACACATGAACCCTGAGTTAATATATTTAAGTCTTTCTTGCTGAAATGTGAAGGCATTTGCTTACCACCACTTGAAGTGTCTCCTTCTTTTGCAAAAGCAGCTAGCATCGATTCTTCTGCAGTTATGCCTCTAGCTGTAACTAAAGCTAAATCTCGATAATATGGTGCTAATACATCATCATCTTGTAATGCATAATAAGTACCGATTTGGGTTGCTTCTTGACCTTGGCAACTAATAACAAACGGAAGTTTACCCGCTCTATTCAAAAGCCACATTCTTTCGTCGATTTTTCTACCGAGCAACATCCATTTATATATTTCTTTTAAATCTTCATGTGTTAAACCAACAGTTTTGTAATCTAACATTTCGTCACTCCTTTTTTAGACGTGAATTGCACGGTTTTCTGATTTTAATCCTAATTCCATTAATACTTCTCCAATTGAAGGATGAGCATGTACTGCTGTTGCTAATTCTTCAGTAGAACCATTCATAAAAGTAAATAAAGACACTTCATTAATTAACTCAGTTACTTTAGCACCAACCATATGAATGCCTAACACACGGTCATTTTCCATGTCTTTTATTAATATGCATTCTCCTAATCCATTGTTTTCTATAACAGATTTACCTATGGCTTTAAAAGGTACTTTGAATTTCTTATAATTTATATTTTCATTTTTAGCATCTTGTTCTGTCATACCAATTGAAGCTACTTCAGGATTTGTATAAATACATCTAGGCACCGTTAAGTAATCTAACTGAATTGGATTTTGATCAAACATGTTTTCCACAGATATGGTTCCTTCTTTAGTTGCAACATGAGCTAATTGATAATTACCTATTACATCACCTACTGCATATATATGTTTGTCTTCTGTTTGATATACATTGTTTGTAACGATATAGCCTTTATCATCTGTTTTAATCTTTGTATTTTGAATTCCAATATCTTCAGTATTTGGCTTTCTGCCAACAGCTACTAGTACTTTATCAAACGTTACTTCATCATCTCGTAATTGTACTTTAATATTTTGGTCAGTAATTGATATATTTTCTTCGCTTAATGGTAAATCTTCATAGATTTTAATACCACTTTCTTGAAAATCCTTTTTGATTATTTTACTAATTTCTTGCTGTTCATTTGGAATAATCGAAGCCCCTGCTTCTACTACTGTCACATCTACCCCTAAATCGTTGAGTAAAGATGCAAACTCAAGACCTATAACGCCACCGCCTATAATTAAAATATTATTAGGTAAAGTTTCCATATTCATCATGTCATCACTAGAAATGATTGTTTTATGATTGAACTTTAAGAATGGTAATTCCACAGGTTTAGAACCTGTAGCAATTAAAACATTTTGGTTAACAAGTAATTCAGATTCACCATTTTCTAATTCTACTGACACAGTGCCAGCTTGTGGTGAGAAAAGTGATGGTCCAAGTAATCTTCCATTTCCTTGATATACATCAATTTTATATTTTTTCATTAAACTTTGTACACCTGTGTACATAGCTGTAACGGTTTCATCTTTTTTAGCGACAACATCTTGGATATCAAAATTCGCGGAAGCTTGTTTGATACCATATTGATCTGCATGATTAATATATCTTAATATTTCAGCGGTTTTTAAGTAAGATTTAGTAGGTATACATCCTTTATGTAAACATGTACCACCTAATTTATATTTTTCGACAATTGCGACTTTTTTTCCAAGTTGAGCAGCACGAATAGCAGATACATAACCTGCCGTTCCACCGCCTAGAATAACTAAATCGTATTCTTTAGACATAGTATTACTCCTTATTCATATGACTTGGTACTAATTTTACCTTGTAAAAGGTCCAAAATGCCAACATTTAGGGCTTGCATTTCTTTTTCTCCTTTGTATATCGTAACATTTTGTAGCCAAGATACATATTTTTTTACTTTATTTACTAAATATTCAGAATAACTTAACCCACCAGTTATAATGATTTGATCAACTTCACCTTCTAATGGTACAGCGCAAGCACTGATTGATTTTGCTATTTGGTAAGCCATAGCATCTAATACTAATTTGGCTTCTTTGTTTCCTTCGTTTATCATTCTTACTACTTCTCTACAATCATTTGTCCCAAAATATGAAAGTAAACCAGATGATTTACTGAGTTGATTATTTGCTTCTTCAACAGTGAAGTTGTTTTCTTTCACCCATTTAATTAAAGCATCATTGGGTATTGAGCCGGCTCTTTCAGGACTAAATGGTCCTTCTCCAAGTAACCCGTCATTTACTTCAACGACACGGCCTTTCTTATGTGCCCCTACGCTAATTCCACCACCTAAATGTGCAACGATAACATTTATATCATCGTATACTTTATTATTATCTTCAGCATATTGTTTTGCAACAGATTTTTGGTTTAATGCGTGGAAAATACTTTTTCTTTCTATTCCTTTAATACCTGTTATTCTTGCCTCTGGAATTAATTCATCTACAACAACAGGATCAACTATGTATGCTTTAATTTTGAACTTTTTAGATAATTCATAACCTATCAAACCACTTAAGTTAGATGCATGAAATCCATATTTAAACGTCTTTAAATCTTCTAACATCTTTTCATTTATAAGATAAGTACCACCTTGTATAGGCTTCAACACACCACCTCTACAAGCAATAGCGTCTATTGCTTGTAGAGAAACATTGTGTTGATTCATAGAATTCTTGATACTTTCAAGTCTATATGGAACTTGATCAATTAGTGGAAGATTTGTCACATTCATATCATGTCTTATAACATCTTCGTATAGCATTTCATAATCAGTAAATACTGCTACTTTAGATGAAGTGCTTCCTAAATTAAGTACAAGAATATTTTTCATTAACGTTTACCTCTAGATAAAATAGATTTTTCTGTACTTAAGTAAGTACTTCTTACATTCATCATTTGGTTAATACGTTCTTCAGCTAAAATTTCAGCAGCTCTAGCCGATGTAATTTTATCACGCTTGCTTATTTCAAATACTTTATCCATTTGATCATAAATTTTTTCAATATTAGCAATTGCACGCGCTTCGTTATAGCCATCTAATTCATCAGCAACATTGATAACACCACCGGAATTAGTAACAAAGTCTGGTGCATATACTATACCTTTATTTTCAAGTTGGTCAGCATGTTTATCAATATCTTCTAATTGGTTATTTGCACTACCGCAAACAACTTTAACTTTTAATCTGTTAATTGTGTCGTCATTTAATACTCCACCTAATGCACAAGGTGCAAATACGTCAGCTTCAACATCATAAATTTCATCGATACCTACACTTTTAGCGTTAAAATCATTTACAACTCTGTCTACAGCTTCTTGATTAATATCTGTAACGACTAAATGAGCACCTGCTTCATTTAAATAGCGACAAAGTTCGTAAGCAACATGACCTACACCTTGAACTGCTACAGTTTTACCTTCTAGATCATCTGAACCGAAAGCTTCTTTAACTGCACGTTTCATTGATACAAATACACCTAAAGAAGTTTTCGGACTTGGATTACCACTTGAATGGTGACTTTCTGATAAACCAACAACATAATTTGTTTCTTCAAAAATAGTATCCATATCCATTTCCGTAGTGCCCACATCTTCTGCAGTGATATATCTACCATTTAAGCTTTCTACATATCTACCTAATGCTCTAAATAATGCTTCTGATTTATCTTTTTTCGGATCTCCGATCACAACTGTTTTACCTCCACCAAGGTTTAAACCGGCAGCAGCATTTTTATATGTCATACCTCTTGATAAACGCAGTGCATCGTTTATCGCTTCTTCTTCATTTTCATATGGCCACATTCTACAACCACCTAATGCAGGTCCTAATGTTGTATCATGAATAGCAATGATTGCTTTCAAACCTGAACTTTTATCATGACAAAAAACGATTTGTTCATAGTCATATTTTTCAATTGTTTCGAATAACATAATAATCCCCTTTTCATTCTATATATAATAAACTTCATCTTTAATTTTACATCAAATGTTTTATTTATCAAATAAATTCATGCAAAATGATAGCGCTTACAAAAAGTAAAAATTTTTAGAATATTCTAAATAACTTGGTATCTATAGATTGTAATAACTTTCCAGTTATTCTAAATTAAAGCATAATTAACATTTTATTATTTAAATATACTAAATTATACTAATGTTAATGCACAGCAAATTGAATGAAATTTATCTTTAGATGAATCTGAACGAGAAGTTAATATGACAGGAACTTTAGCACCTACTATTACTGAAGCAACATCAGCATTAGCTAAATACACTAGAGACTTATATAATATATTTCCACTTTCAATTTGTGGAACAATAGCAGCATCAATATTCCCAGAAACATTTGAAGATATTTTTTTTATAATAGAAGCTCGTTTATTAATCGCAGCATCAAAAGCTAATGGGCCTTCAATTTCAACATCTGTATTTTCTTTTTTAATATAATCTACTATTTCCTTTGCATCAACTGAAGATTGCATTTTAGGGTTAACTGTTTCGATAGCAGATAATACAGCAATTTTAGGTGTATCAATGCCTAATTTCTTTAAATTTGATATTACGTTTTCAGTAATTTCTATTTTTTGATTTACGTCAGGTGCAATATTCATTGCAACATCTGAAATTGCTAACATTTTATGATATGTTGGGATTTTGAAGAAAGATAGGTGACTAATTCTCTGAGTCGTTTTTAAAGAATATTTATCTTTAAGTATTTCTTTTAAAATTTCTGACGACGATACTAATCCTTTCATTATTAAATTTGCAGTGCCTTCATTAACCGCCCTAACGCATTCTGAAATCGTATGTTCATAATCTCTTGTTTGAACAATTTTAATCTTTTCGAATTCCTTATGACTTAAATTAAAAGAACGTATTAATTCGTCTTGTGGTTCTTCATCAAATAAAATAAATTTAGCTCTTGTCTGTTTAATACATTTTATAATCGCTTTAATAATACCTTCATCATTTGATTTGCAAACTGCTATAGTAGCATCTATATTTTGACCTTTATTTATCATTTCATTAAATTGCATATAAACCCCTCCTAATATTAATCATAATCAAATTTCACCGATTATTCCATCTTTTCCTTGTTTACTTTCATTCATCATCTCATATATAATATAAGTTATTAATAAATAGGAGTTTTCAATTATGCAAAAATATATTGCATTAATCATTTTAGTTATTCCGGGAATTTTAGCAGGCTTAGGTATTAAATGGATGCGAGATGCTGTCTTTGGAGAGCTCGTCCCCCAATTACAATTTATATGGCTACAGTTTTTACTAGGTCTTATATTTTTTGTGTTTGGTGTTGTTTTCATCGGTGGATATATATTGCATAGAGAAAAGAAAAATAAACGCGCTCAAGAATACTTTTTAAACAAAGATAATCAAAGGAAACAATCAAAAAAAGCTGACAAATCTTAAATAGATTTATCAGCTTTTTTTAATTTGATCGTCTTTATATAATTGATATAAATGAATAATAAATTCACCATTTGTAGGTCTTACATATGAATTTTCTTGTTTATACCAATATTTTTTTAAATCTTTATCCCACGCTAATTTAATTGCATGTCTAATTGAACGTTCTACATTATTCGATTGTACATTAAAATATTCTGATATACGTGGATACAATTCTTTTGTAAGTTGCATATTATGTGAGTGTTCTAGCATTATTTGTACGCCATATTTGATATATTTATAACCATTAAGATTATAAGAAAAACCTATTTTCTCTAATAATAAATCTATAGCATCTATTTCAGCTATAATAGGTTTATTATTATTAAGAACACGTTGAATTGTATTAAGTAATACATCAAATTCTACCGGTTTGATAAGAAAATAATCTACGCCTAAGGAAACAGATTCCTTTAATAGGTCATCACTGACAAATGCACTCATACAAATTACTTTATACTTTTTATTAGGTTTTATATATTTTTTTAGCAAAGTCATGCCATCAATATGAGGTAAAATTAAGTCTAATAAAAGAACGTCGAAAGTATCTGTATTAAGAATCTCCAGTGCTTCTTTACCATTGTAACCTATATTAACTATTTCAATATCATGTGTTTTCAAATAATGAGACACTTCGCTCACATAAGCTTTCGAATCCTCTATTATCGCTACCTTAATACTCATATTTAACACCCTATCAAATCATACTATTTTAATTTTTATTTTGAATTATCATTTCTTTAGCATGTTGTTTTGTTAATTCTGTCACTTCAACACCCGAAATCATTCTAGCTATTTCATCTATTTTATCGTCTCCGACTAATTGTTTGATAGATGTAATCGTCCGATCGTTTACAGTTTCTTTAGTAATGTATAAATGATTATCACTAATCGCAGCGACTTGTGGTAAATGGGAAATACATATCACTTGTATTGATTGAGATATTTGATACATTTTTTCTGCCATTTTTTGAGCTACACGACCAGAAACACCAGTATCTACTTCATCAAATAAGATTGCTGTCTGACCTTTATTAGATACAAATATGCTTTTTAATGCTAACATTATTCTTGATAATTCACCACCTGAAGCGATTTTATTTAAACTTTTCAGTGGTTCACCTTTATTCGGACTGATTAGAAATTCAATTTCTTCTAAACCATTTTTACCTGGTGATGTTTCAGTAAATGCTATTTCAATATTAGCATCTTGCATATGCAAGTTTTGAACTTCATCAATAAGTCTATCTCTTAACTTCAATGCGATTTTTCGTCTTTTTGTAGATAATAACTTTCCTTTTTCAAGAACTTCTTCATGTAAGCTTTGAATTTCTTCTCTTAGTTGAGTAGTACTTTGTTCGTAATTTTCAATTTTGAAAATTTCATCATCAATTTTGTCACGATACTTAATAAGCTCAGGAATACTTTTACCATATTTCCGATTTAAATCATTTAAAACATTTAATCGAGATTCGTATTCATTTAATAATGATTCATCAAACTCATTATTTGTTAAATCATTATATAATTCATGTTTATAATCTTCTAACGTATAATACATTTGATCTAATTCTTCACTAAAAGCAGTATATTTATCTGGTATTATATCATTAATATTTTGAATTTCTTGATTAAGTTCATAAATTTTATCTGGTATATTTTCTTCACTACTTAAAAATAAATGAGCTTTATTTAAACTTTCGCTAATTTTCTCATGATTTTGTAGCTTTTTAATTTCTTGGTTTAAAAAGTCTAATTCATCTTCTTTTAAATTAGCATCATGTAATTCATCACGTTGAAATTTTATCAAGTCTAATCTTTGTAGTAAAGCCTGGTCTTGAGATTCTAACTTCTCTAACTCTTGCTTTTTAATTCTATAAGATTCATAAACATTAATATAATTATCAATTTCTTTTTGGTATTTACCATCAGCATAATTATCTAAAAGTGTTAAATGATATTTGGGCTTTAATAGAACTTGTGTTTCGTGCTGTCCATGTATATCCAACAATTCTTGCATAACTGTTTTTAATTCAGCTAAAGTTACATTTTGGTTATTTAATTTACAAAGACTCTTACCTGATGCGAATATTTCTCGTTTCACAAATAGAAAATCTTCATCAACGTCAATGTCTAAATTTTGAAGGATTTTATTGACGTTTGGAACATTATCAATGTCAAACACACCTTCAATTGTTGATTTTTGTTCACCATGTCTTACAAAACTTTGTGACGCCCTCGCACCTACTAACTGACCTATAGCATCTATAATAATAGACTTACCTGCACCCGTTTCACCACTTAGTACAGTTAAACCATTTGAAAAATTTATTTCTAAAGATTCAATTATTGCGAATTGTTTGATTGTAAGTGCTTGTAACATAGTTTATTAAATCTCCTTTAAAGCATATTGAAAATTCTATCTGTAATAATTTCTCCAGATTCTTTGTCTTTACAGATAATTAAGCACGTGTCATCACCACAGATTGTGCCTAAAACTTCTTTCCAGTCAATTTGATCTATAATAGCACCGATTGATTGAGCGTTCCCGGGTAATGTTTTTAGTACAAGTAAATTATCTGCACCATCGATTTTCACAAATGAATCCATTAAATATCTACCTAATTTATCAATTGGGTGATATTTTCTATCTCTAGGTAAACTATATATATATTGACCTGATGGAGCTGGGACTTTGATTAATTGCAACTCTTTAATGTCACGAGAAATAGTAGCTTGAGTGATGTTTAAATCGAGCTCGTTTAACCTTCTAACTAATTCTTCTTGTGTTTCTATTTGTTCGTTTGAAATAATTTCTCTTATTTTAATTTGTCGCATTGTTTTATTTGCCATTTATAACACCTCAACTAATGAATATTTATACAATTATAATAGCATAAAATTTGTAAAATGAGTAATGTAAGCGCTATTAAATATTTAAAAGACGCTTTATTATTACTAAAGCGTCCTTTTTATCATAATTATTCATCTGTTTATAATTATTTTTTTATTATTGATTTAGCAACTGATTTTATATTTGCTTTGGAGATACCTATATCTTCTAATAATAAATTAACATCTCCATGTTCTATATATTCATCATTTATACCGATTCTTCGCAGTTTATTTTCATAATCGTTTTCTATAATGAATGTTGCAATTTGTGTACCTAAACCACCAGTTAACATAGATTCCTCTATCGTAATAAACGGTATACCTTTTTCGCCTAGTTCATGTAACAACTCTACATCCATCGGCTTAATAAATCTAGCATTTACTACGGTAGCATTTATTCCTTCTTTCAATAATTCATCGGCTACTTCAGTAATTAATTCTAAAGTTGGACCGTAACTTATTAATGTTACATCATTGCCTTCTCGTTCCTTTGTCCAACTTCCTATGGATAATACTTTTATTTCTTCTCTATCTTCTACTGCTGGTGCATTACCTCTAGGATATCTAATCGCCATTGGACCATGTTCGGTTTCAAATGCAGTTTTAAGCATGTCCTTTGCTTCATTACCGTCTTTAGGCATCATAATCGTGAAATTAGGAAATTGATTTAAAAATCCTATGTCAAAGACGCCTTGGTGTGTTTCTCCATCTGCACCAACTAAACCAGAACGATCAACACCAAATAAAACGCCAAGGTTTTGTCTATCAACATCATGTAGTAGCTGATCATAAGCTCTTTGCATGAAAGTTGAATATATAGCTACATATGGTTTCATACCTTGAGTCGCTAATCCAGCAGACATTGTTACAGCGTGCTGTTCTGCAATACCTACATCAAAAAATTGTTCAGGTAGTTCTTGCTGAAACTTCGTTAATTTTGAACCAACTGGCATTGCTGGTGTAATAGCTACTACACGTTTATCTTGTTTCGCATAATTAAGTACTTCATTGCTCATTAAAGCACTCCAGGCAGGGCCTTCTGCTTTTCCTTTAATCACTTCACCAGTTTCAAGTTTATATGGTCCTAAACCATGCCAAGTGCCTACTGTATCAATTTCTGCGGGTTTATAACCTTTACCCTTTTTAGTGACAACATGAATCAATACAGGTTTATTTATTTGTTTAGAAGCATTTATTGCTTCGTCTAATTCTTTAAAATTATGACCATCTACTGGACCAATATATTTGATACCTAACTCTTCAAAAAATATACCATCAACGACTAAATATTTTAAACTGTCTTTAATTTTATCAGCTGAGTCCCTCAATTTATCTCCACCTGGTAATCTTGTGATAAAGCTCTCAGCATCAAATTTAAAACGATTATAATTATGATTTGTTCTAATTCGTCCAAACATATTATGCATCGCACCTACATTCGGAGCAATACTCATTTCATTATCATTTAATATAATTGTTAAATCAGTTTTGTCGTGACCGATATGATTTAATGCTTCTAAAGCCATACCGCCTGTCAAAGCACCGTCTCCAATAACTGGAACGATGTGATTTGTGTTTCCAAGAATATCGCGTGCTTTTGCCATCCCCATGGCAGCTGATAATGAAGTGGAACTATGTCCTGCTTCCCAAACATCATGTTCAGATTCTTTCATTTTAGGAAAGCCACATAATCCTTTATATTGCCTTAAAGAATCAAACTCGTGTCCTCTTCCAGTCAAAATTTTATGGATATAAGCTTGATGACCAACATCCCAAATAATTTTATCTGTTGGGCTGTTAAAGTGTTTATGTAAACTCAGTGTTAATTCAACAACACCTAAATTCGCCCCGATGTGTCCCCCAGTTATAGAACATGTTTCAATTAAAAATTTTCTGATTTCTGCGCTTAATTCCTCAAGTTCAGAGTTTGATAATCCTTTTATAAAGGAAGGATTTTTTATTTTTGAAACATCCATTATTTTACCACCTTTAGCCCTATTACCTATAAGTTCGAGATTATTACTTTTCCCTATTTGCAAATAATTTAGTTAACGATTTAAGTTCTTCAGTATTATAACCTTTACCTAATTGCTCAAGTAAATATAACGCTTGGTTAACATGTTGCTCTAGAGCAATTTTTGTATTAGTTGTCCCAAGTATACTTATATATGTACTCTTATTGTTTGTTTCATCACTTCCAACAGCTTTTCCAATTTTATCAAAGTCACCTTCGATATCTAATAAATCATCTTTTATTTGGAAAATTAAACCTAATTCTTGGCTAAATGAATCTAATAATAAAAATGTTTTACTATTTACTTTAGCAATTGTACAAGCTGCAACAACAGAAAAACGTATAAGCGCTCCAGTTTTATATCTGTGAATTTTACGTAGAGTATCTAATGAAATATCTTTATTTTCACTATCCATATCGAGAATTTGGCCACCAACCATACCTTGATGCCCAGCTGCTTCAGATAATAATCTTATTAATTTAACTTTTTCTTCAGAGGCTAACTCTTTATCTTTAGAAATAAGTTCGAATGCCTTCGTTAATAAAGCGTCTCCTGCTAAGATAGCTGTTGCCTCGCCAAATAACTTATGGTTTGTCTTTTTACCACGTCTATAATCGTCGTCATCCATTGCAGGTAGATCATCATGGATTAATGAATACGTATGTATCATTTCTAGAGCTTTGGCAGTTTCCATACCTTTATTTATGTCAGTCTTCAACATAGATAACGTCATTAATAATAAAACAGGTCTAATTCGTTTGCCACCAGCAGAAAGAGAATAGCGCATACTTTCTTCTAATTGAGTCTCAACTATAGGGATAAGTTTGGTGTTATTGAGTGATTCATTAAATTTTTCAACATAATTATTCATTATCTGATTCATTAGAATCACCTTCTTTTTTTACTAGCTTGTTAACTTTATCTTCAGCTTCTTTAAGTTTTGTTTCACATTTACTGCTCAATTCAATGCCACGTTGATAAAGTTCTATAGATTCTTCTAATGAAATATTCTCTTCATCTAATTTACCTACAACTTTTTCAAGTTCTGTCATCATTTCTTCAAATGTCTGTTCTTTAGTCACAATCATCACCTAATTTCTTTAACATTAGCTTTTATTTTACCATCTTTTAAGTTAACCGTAATTTCATCTTCTACACTTAAATCATCTTTACTTGTGATTATTTTATCATCTTTCTCAATAATAGAATAACCTCGTAACATTGTTTGTGTAGGACTTAAAGTATCTAATTGTACAAGCTTATTAGCTAATAGTTGCTTTTTATCAGTCAAAATACGATTAATCAGCTGATTCTGTTCATATTTCAAACGATCAAAATCTTGTCTGTATTGAAAAATTCTATTGGAAATTGGTCCAATTCTTAATTTATTCTGTAATATATCCATTCGATGTTTATATCGGAGTATTGTTTGCTCGAGATTTCTATTTAATTGCTTTTGATAATCATCTAGTAATTGAGTTTCCTGATCATATAATAATGATGGTGTTTTCAATTTATAGTAAGATGATAACTGATTCAGCCTTTGTTTTTCTCTTTGAATATCTTGTGTGATATGTTTCGTCAAATATTGACGTGCATTCTGAATAAGTTGATACAACGCATTTATATCTGGCGTTGCAATAACAGCGGCTTGTGTAGGTGTAGCAGCTCTAACATCACTCACAAAATCACTTAATGTCGTATCAGTTTCATGTCCTACTGCAGAAATAATAGGAGTAGAACAATTATATATAGCTTCAACTACTTCTTTCTCGTTAAAACTCCATAAATCTTCAATTGATCCACCACCACGGCCAACGATAATAACATCAACACCCATAGAGTCCGCCTCTTTAATATTGTTAATAATATTATCCTTAGCTCCTTTACCTTGAACTAAAGTACTTATGAGTACTTGTTCAGCAAGCGGGTAACGCTTGTCTAGGGTAGAACAAATATCTCTTATTGCTGCACCTGTTGAAGCAGTTAAAACTGCTATCTTTTTAGGATATTTTGGAATACTTAATTTATGATCGGCATTAAAATAACCTTTCTCAGCAAGCTCTTTTTTAAGTGCTTCAAATTTCTCATATAGCAAACCAATACCGTCTAATTGCATAGTTTGGACATAAATTTGATATGAACCTCTTGACTCATAAACGCCTATACGTCCCTCAATTAAAACTTGATCGCCTTCTTTTGGCTCAAATGATAATTGGTTAGCATTGGATTTAAACATCATTGCGCTTAATACACCTTTATCGTCTTTTAAAGCAAAATAAAGGTGCCCGCTTGAATGTCTTTTGAAATTTGATATTTCTCCTTTAATAAATACATTTTGGAGATGAGGGTCTTGGTCAAATTTATATTTTATATATTTTGTTATAGCTGTAACTGTTAAATACTTATCCATTTAATTATCACTCTTTATTATTTTGATAGGCTGCTTAGTACACCATTAATAAATTTATAATGATCATCATCACTATAAGTTTTTGATATTTCTACCGCTTCGTTAAATACGACCTTTTCAGGTGTATCTGTATATTCTAATTCATATGTGGCCATTCTTAAAATAATTCTATCTGTTTTCAGTAATCGTTCAAGCGTCCAATTTTTCAAATGTGGTTTGAAAATATCATCTAATTCGTTAGATTTTTCAATAACTTGATTGACATAGTTTTTTACATATAAATATTGTTCACCTTTAAAATCTTCAACTAAATAAGAAATAGCTTCTTCTACAGTTAATTCAGTTTTGTTGTTTTCTAATTGATACAAAGTTTTGAACACAATTTCTCTTAATTCTTGTCTTTTCATATTCTTCTCCTTCAAAGAATAAGAGGATGCACGCATCCTCTTAATTAATCATTGTTTATTATTGAAAGTGTATATTGACGATATGAACATTAACTTCTTTAGGTGTTAATGCAGTCATTGTATTTAATGCTTGTTTAATTTCTGATTGGACTTTTCTCGCTGTTTCAGAAATTTTTGTTCCGTAGTCAAATGTACAGTAAACATTAATATAAATACCATCTTCTTTTATATCGACTTTAATACCTTTACCAAAATTCTTTTTCCCGAATTTTTCTAAGGAATTCTTATTAAAAACGGATTGCATGTGAGAGACACCTTTGATATCTGTAGTTGCTATACTTGCTATTACCTCAATTACTTCTGGCGCGATCTCTATTTTACCTAAAGAAGGCTTTTCATTTTCAATTGTTTTAGCCACTTGAATCCCTCCTTAATTATCTTCATTATTTATAATATCATGAATCTCGAGGAAATTGGTATTAAAATCACCTGATTTGAAAACATGATTTTCTAATAATCTTAGATGGAAAGGGATAGTTGTATCTATACCAGTTACTAAAAATTCTGTTAAAGCTCTTTTACCAATTTGTATTGCTTCAGTACGGTCTGAACCATATACAATTAGCTTAGCAACCATGGAATCATAATAAGGCGGTATAGTGTAACCTGCATAACAAGCTGAATCTATACGTACACCAAATCCACCAGGTGTTAAGTATTGATTGATTTTACCAGGTGAAGGCATAAAGTTTTTAAATGGACTTTCTGCATTGATTCTAAACTCAATAGCGTGACCTGATAAATCTACATCTTCTTGCGTCAATGGTAATGCTTCACCACTTGCAACTTTTAATTGTAATTTAACTAAATCCATACCTGTTACCATTTCAGTAACAGGATGTTCTACTTGGATACGTGTATTCATTTCCATGAAATAAAATGTATCTTCATCTAAATCATAAATGAATTCAATCGTACCTGCATTTTCATATTCAACGGCTTTAGCAGCTCTGACAGCTGCCTCTCCCATTTCTTTTCTCATTTCCTCTGATAATACAGGTGAAGGTGATTCTTCTACTAATTTTTGCATACGACGTTGAATCGTACAATCACGTTCTCCTAAATGAATCACGTTTCCAAATGAATCGCCTAATACTTGAATTTCAATATGTCTAAAGTTTTCTATGAATTTTTCTAAATAAACGCCTTTGTTACCAAACGCTGTTTCAGCTTCTTGTTGAGTCATTCTAAATCCAGTAACAAGCTCTTCTTCATCGCGTGCTATTCTAATACCCTTACCGCCGCCGCCAGCTGTTGCTTTAATAATTACTGGATAACCAATTTTTTTCGCGCATTTTTTTGCGATTTTAACCGTGTCTACTAACCCGTCACTACCTGGTACAACAGGTACATTAGCTTTTATCATTTCCTCTTTAGCAACATCTTTAATCCCCATTTTTTGAATGGATTTGTAACTAGGGCCGATAAATTTAATTTGGCAAGCTTCACACATTTCTGCAAAGTCGCCATTTTCAGCTAAAAAGCCGTATCCAGGATGTATGCCATCACAACCTGTAGATTTAGCAATTGATAGAATGTTAGGTATGTGTAGATATGAATCTTTAGATTGTGTTGGACCAACACAATATGCTTCATCAGCAATTTGAGTATGTAATGCTTCTTTATCTGCTTCAGAATAAATGGCTACTGTTTGTATATCAAGTTCTCTACAAGCTCTAATAATTCTTACGGCTATTTCCCCTCTATTTGCTATTAATACTTTTTTCATATTATTTCACCTTGAACAACGGTTGGCCATACTCTACCATTTGTCCGTCTTCAACTAATATTTCAGTTATTTCACCTGATACTTCGGCTTGTATTTCATTAAATAGTTTCATAGCTTCCAATATACATACAGTAGTATCAGACTCAACTCTAGATCCAACTTGTACATATGGGCCTTCATCTGGTGATGGAGATTTGTAGAAAGTACCTACCATTGGTGCATTAATAGTGATGCTATTATCTACTTCAGTTTCAGGAGCAGGTTGTGTGTCAGCTTGATTTGTAACTGGTGCAGGCTCTGCTACACGTGTAGGTTCTTGATTATAGATAACTTCTTGTTTAATTTCTTTTTTTAAAGTCAGTTTAAATTCTTTATCATTAATGTCAATTTCAGTTAAAGAAGAATTGTCTAGTACGTCAACAAGTTCTTTAATTTGTTTCAAGTTCATGTAAAAAAACTCCTTTTAAATTCAAATTCATGATACTTCATACATTTTACTTTAGTGGTCATACCAATTCAAGCGATTTTAATATTTAATTAAAATTTGGGAGTGTAATACAAATTTTGAATTTTAAAAAGCCTTATATAAATACATTTACAAAACAGTCGCACACTATCCATATAATAATTTAGGCTGAGACACTTATTTATGTCTCAGCCTAAATTGTTTAAATATTATCCTCTTGATACGTAACTTCCATCACTTGTATTAATAACAAGTTGGTCACCTTCGTTAACGAATAAAGGAACATTTAAAGTATATCCTGTTTCTACAGTAGCTTGTTTAGTAGCACCAGTTGCTGTATCACCTTTAATACCTGGTTCAGTTTCAGTGACTGTTAAAGTAACTGTGTTAGGCATTTCAATACCGATTGTTTCACCTTCGTACGTTTGAATATGAACTTCCATATTTTCTTTAATAAATTTAAGCTCATTTTCTAAAGTGTCGCCAGGTAATTCTAATTGATCATATGTTTCATTATCCATAAATACATGGCTGTCACCATTAGCATATAAATATTGCATACGGTGGTTATCGATTTGTGCTCTTTCTACTTTTTCACCAGCTCTAAATGTCTTTTCTTGAATGGCACCAGTTCTTAAGTTTCTTAACTTAGAACGAACAAATGCTGCACCTTTACCAGGTTTAACGTGTTGGAAGTCCATAACTTTCCAAATACCATTATCTACTTTAACTGTTAAGCCTGTTTTAAAATCGTTTACTGAAATCATTCATTTTCCTCCTAATTATCCTTCTTATAAAATAATAAGGTCTTTTGTGGATTTAGTAAAGCGCTGTAAGCCATTTTTTGTTACTAATACGTCATCTTCTATTCTTACACCACCAAGTCCTTCTACATATATACCTGGTTCTAACGTAACGCACATATTTTCTTCAAGAACTATATCTGATTTTTGTGATAATGCAGGACCTTCATGTACTTCTAATCCTATACCGTGTCCAAGAGAATGTCCAAATTGCTCGCCGTAACCATAACTAGAGATAATGTCGCGTGCGATAGAGTCTGCTTCTTTACCAGTCATACCTGGTTTAATTTGCTCTAATGCTGCTAATTGTGATTCTAATACAATATTATATATTTTTTTCATTTCTTCTTTAGGTTCACCAATAGCAAATGTTCTCGTAATATCACTAACGTAACCTTCATATAACGCACCAAAATCTAAAGTAATCATGTCTCCTTCTTCAATTACTTTATTACTTGCAACACCATGAGGTAAAGCTCCACGATGTCCAGATGCTACTATTGTATCGAATGAAGAGCATGTTGCACCTTTACTACGCATGAACATTTCCATTTCATTATTTACTTCGTTCTCAGTCATACCTGGTTTAACCCACTTAAGAATATGTTCATATGTTTCATCAACGATATCAGCTGCTTTTTGGATTTGTTTAATTTCAAAATCATCTTTAATCATACGAATTGTTTCAATTACACCTTCAATAGAAGATAATTGTACTTCGTCTGTATTTAAAGCTTGATATTCATTATACGTAATTAAATCTGCTTCAACACCTACATTTTTATAATCACCGTGTTGAATTAATTCATTAATTTTATTAATCATAGGACCATTTTGATTAATAATTTCAAAATCTTCAGCTTGCGAATTCGCTTGTTGTATATATCTGAAATCAGTAATTAATTGTTTCGTATCCTGGGTGATTAATAAACTCCCGCTTGTACCAGTAAATCCAGAAAGGTATCTTCTATTGTATGGCGAAAGAACAACAATAGCATCTAACCCTTTTTGTTCCATTACTTTTCTTAAGTTTGTAAATTTCATATTTATCCCCTTTCTATTTGTACAATAAATCTATATACATTAAAATAATATCATACATAGTTTAAATTTTTCAGAGTAAAACATTGGGAGTTAAAAAATATGAAAAAAATAATAACAATATTGATGACGAGTACAATCATATTATCAGCATGTGGTAATGATAAAATAGATCAATTAGAACAAAAGAAATCAAAATTAAAAAAAGAAAATAGAAAAGCTAAACAAGAAATTACGAATCTAGAAGATAAAAAGCAAACATATAAACAAAAGGAAAAAACATTAGAAAATTCTATTAAAAACAAAGAAAGCCAAGTAACATCACAATTTTCTATTACATATTTACGTTCTTCTACTCAATTTATGAATGAAACAAGAT
>X87_Garden_Dormouse__coassemble_61_pt1 | contig 26554 bp, 22 predicted proteins | sample X87_Garden_Dormouse__metabat2_low_PE_004 | metagenome-assembled genome bin X87_Garden_Dormouse | reverse complement strand
CAAAACCCATCAAAACAATAATAAACCTCAAATTCAAATCAATATCCACTACACAATCCACTATTCCAACCTCACATATTCTACACTATAGAAGGAGCAATAATTATGAATTTTAATCAAGAAATAGTTTTAAAATTAACTTACGCTGGTTTTACGACTAGGCATTTACATAAAATGTTAAGTTATGATACAAGTTTAAATTTTATTGATGATCATGATGAGTTCTTAAATTTCATTTCCAAATCGAATTTTAATTATAATAAAATGTTTGCAATGTATAATAGGTATCGAGATAGTGATATAGAGGAGCTAGTAAAAAACATCGAAGCTCAGAATATTAAATTTGTCTTTTCTAACCAGTCGGGTTATCCTAATTTACTGAAGCAGATTTACGATTATCCATTAATGTTATTTGGGCAAGGTGATATGAATTTATTAAATCATTCAAAAATGCTCGCAATTGTTGGTTCTCGTAAAGCAACTACCTATACTGAACAGATTTGTGATACATTAATACCAAGTTTAGTTAAAGCTAATATCACGATTGTATCTGGTTTAGCAATGGGCGCGGATTATTTCGCTCATCTAAAAACGATAGATCAAGGTGGTCACACGATTGGTGTTGCGGCTTTTGGACTGAATTACCATTATCCAAAATCTACAGATTATATAAATTTGTTTATGAGAAAGCATCATTTAGTAATAAGTGAATATTATCCTAATGTTAAGTTACAGAAATGGCGTTTTCCTGAGAGAAACAGAATTATAAGCGGTTTGTCTCAAGGCGTTTTAGTTACTGAAGCAAATGAACGAAGTGGATCACTTATTACAATTGATCAAGCGTTAGATCAAAATCGTAATGTTTATTGTTGTCCTGGTACTATATTCCAGAGCTTGAGTAAAGGCGTAAATAAACGAATTCAAGAAGGTGCTAAACTTATACAAACGCCTGAAGATATACTTGAAGATTTTAGGTAAAATGGAACAAATTGAAAGGTTTGAAAAAATATTTTAATTGACAAAGCTGAATTTATCAGTTTATCATTTACATTTGTAATCAATAGAATAGCAAGGGGGAGTTACTTTGGCAGAAAATCTTGTCATTGTCGAATCGCCTGCAAAAGCTAAAACCATTGAAAAATATTTAGGAAAAAAATATAAAGTCATCGCTTCTATGGGGCATGTTAGAGATTTGCCTCGTAGTCAAATGGGTGTAGATGTAGATAATTATTATGAACCTAGATATATAACTATTCGAGGTAAAGGACCAGTCGTTAAAGATTTAAAACGTCATGCAAAAAAAGCTAAAAACGTTTATCTTGCGAGTGACCCTGACCGAGAAGGTGAAGCGATTGCTTGGCATTTAGCACATATATTAGATATAGATGAAAATAAAAAATCACGAGTAGTATTTAATGAAATTACGAAAGATGCTGTAAAAGAAAGTTTTAAGCATCCAAGAGAAATCGAACATGAGTTAGTTGATGCTCAACAAGCACGTAGAATATTAGATAGACTAGTGGGTTATAATATATCACCAGTTTTATGGAAGAAAGTGAAAAAAGGTTTATCTGCAGGACGTGTTCAATCAGTAGCATTACGACTTGTGATTGATCGTGAAAATGAAATTAATAATTTTAAACCTGAAGAGTATTGGACAATAGAAGGTTTATTCAAACATAAAACAAAAACGTTTTCTGCTAAATTCTTACATGAGAAAAGCAAACCAGTTAAGTTGAAAAATGAAGGTGATGTTAAAAAAATTACAACACAATTAGATGGGGACAAATTTGAAGTTACACAAGTAACGAAAAAAGAAAAATTAAGACACCCCGCTAAATCATTTACAACTTCTTCATTACAACAAGAAGCTTCGCGTAAATTGAATTTCAAAGCTAGAAAAACAATGATGCTTGCTCAACAATTATATGAAGGTATAGATCTTAAAAAGCAAGGTACTGTCGGGTTAATCACATATATGAGAACTGACTCCACACGTATATCAGAAACAGCACAAGCTGAAGCAGCAACATTTATTGAAAATGAATATGGTAAAGAATATTTATCAAAAGCAAAAGCTACTAAAGGTAAACAAGGTGCACAAGATGCCCACGAAGCAGTAAGACCTACAAGTGTTGCTAGAACGCCAGAACAAATGAAGGCATTTTTATCTAGAGATCAACATAGATTGTACAAGCTGATATGGGAAAGATTTATGGCGAGTCAAATGGCTCCTGCAATAGCAGATACAGTAGCTGCAGATATAACGCAAGGCGATTTAAAATTCAGAGCAAATGGTCAAACGATTAAATTTAAAGGTTTCATGAAAGTATATGTTGAAGCTAAAGATGATCAAGATGAAGAGAAAGATGGTAAATTGCCTCCATTAGAAAAAGGAGATATCGTTACTGCTGAGAAAATTGATCCTAAACAACACTTTACGCAACCACCACCAAGATATACGGAAGCGCGTTTAGTAAAAACAATGGAAGAATTAAAAATTGGTAGACCATCTACTTATGCTCCAACAATTGACACAATACAAAAACGAAATTACGTCAAACTTGATCAAAAACGTTTTATACCAACTGAACTTGGTGAAATTGTTCATGAATCAGTGAAAGAATACTTCCCTGAAATTATCGATGTAGACTTTACAGTTAATATGGAAACACTATTAGATAAAGTCGCTGAAGGCGAAATAGAATGGAAGAAAGTTATCGACATGTTCTATGAGAACTTCAAAATTGATGTTGCTAGAGCAGAAGAAGAAATGGAAAAAATAGAAATTAAAGATGAGCCTGCAGGAGAAGATTGTGAATTATGCGGTTCACCTATGGTTTATAAAATGGGAAGATACGGGAAGTTTATGGCTTGTTCTAATTTCCCTGAGTGTAGAAATACAAAAGCAATTATTAAAACGATTGGTGTTAAATGTCCGAAGTGTAAAGAAGGCGAAGTGGTAGAGCGTAAGTCTAAGAAAAATCGTATTTTCTTCGGTTGCTCAAGATATCCTGAATGTGATTATACATCATGGGATAGACCATTAGATCGTTCATGTCCAAAATGTGATACAGTTTTAGTTGAACGTAAAAAAGGAAAATCTGCACAAGTTATTTGTCCAAATTGTGATTATAAAGAACAAGAACAGAAATAATGTGTAAAGTGCAAAAAGTTATCGGTATAGATAATTTTTTGCACTTGTTTTTTTGTTTATTGGTAAAAACAGTAAATTGTCACTAATTTTTAAAAATTTGCTTTAGTTTATTATTTGATTAAATTCAGATTTGTTATACAATTCAATATGGAATATAAAAATGTGGAAATAGGAGGCATTTAATATGACTTCAATAAATGTTATTGGCGCTGGTCTAGCTGGGTCGGAAGCGGCTTATCAAATCGCCAAAAAAGGGATAAATGTTAACTTATATGAAATGAGGCCAGTCAAAAATACGCCAGCTCATCATACTGATAAATTTGCTGAATTAGTTTGTTCTAATTCTTTGAGAGGTAATCAACTTACAAATGCTGTTGGTGTTCTAAAGGAAGAAATGAGACAACTCGATTCACTTATTATAAGAGCTGCTGATAATGCACGTGTTCCTGCGGGAGGAGCATTGGCTGTAGATAGACATGATTTTGCGGGGTATATTACTGATACTTTAAGAAATCATCCTAACATAACTGTAATGAATGAAGAGATTACAAAAATACCTGATGGGCCAACAATTATAGCAACTGGACCTCTTACAACACAAAGTTTGACACAAGAAATTATCAATATTACTGGGGAAGAACAATTATATTTCTACGATGCAGCTGCACCAATCATTGAGAAAGATTCAATTGATATGGATAAAGTTTATTTGAAATCGCGCTATGATAAAGGTGACGCGGCATATTTAAATTGTCCAATGACAGAAGAAGAATTTGATAGATTTTATGAAGCGCTTATTCAAGCAGAAGTAGTACCTTTAAAGGAATTTGAGAAAGAAATTTATTTTGAAGGGTGTATGCCTTTTGAAGTCATGGCTGAAAGAGGTAAGAAAACTCTTTTATTTGGGCCAATGAAGCCAGTAGGTTTAGAAGATCCTAAGACGGGGAAACGTCCATATGCAGTGGTTCAATTACGACAAGATGATGCAGCAGGCACGCTATATAATATTGTAGGTTTTCAAACACATTTAAAATGGGGCGCTCAAAAAGAAGTGATTTCATTGATTCCTGGATTAGAAAATGTTGATATTGTACGTTATGGCGTTATGCATAGAAATACTTTCATTAATTCGCCGAACGCGTTAAAAGAAACTTACCAATTGAAATCACGTAATGACTTATTCTTTGCTGGTCAAATGACTGGAGTTGAAGGATACGTAGAAAGTGCAGCGAGTGGTTTAATTGCAGGTATTAATGCGAGTAAATTAGTATCGAATTTGGAACCAATAGTATTCCCAAGAGAAACAATTATCGGTAGTATGGCTTACTATATTACACATGCAAATAATAATAAAAACTTCCAACCGATGAATGCTAACTTTGGTCTCTTACCTACATTAGAAAAACGTATAAAAGATAAAAAAGAACGTTATGAAAAGCTAGCAAATCGTGCATTGAAACACTTAGATTCATTTAAAGTAATGTTATAGTAAATTATTTTAAGATTTATAATAATTGTGATACAATTCAGATAAATTGAGGAGTGAGTATAAATGCATGCTATAGAACAACAATTCTTAAATATGTTAATGTATGAAAAACACTTTTCTACGCATACATTGAATGCTTATGAACTTGATTTAATTGAATTTAACAATTTCTTGAAGACGGAACATTTGTCATTAAAAGAATTTGAATATAAGGATGCAAGGAGATACCTTGCATTTTTGTATGATAAAGAGCATAAACGTACAAGTGTATCACGTAAAATCTCAACACTGAGATCTTTATACCAATATTGGATGAGTGTAGACAGTGATATACAAAACCCGTTTATTCAACTTGTTCATCCTAAAAAAGAACATCATTTACCAAGTTTCTTCTATGAAGAAGAAATGGAAAAACTATTTGAAACATTAAATGATGGAAAAAGAACAAATATTAGAGACAAAGTCATATTGGAATTATTATATGCAACAGGAATTCGTGTTTCAGAATTAGTTCATATTCAATTAGATGATATAGATTTGGATTATTCTTTTGTGAAAGTATTAGGAAAAGGTAATAAAGAAAGAGTTGTACCTTTTGGTGAATATTGTCAAAGTGCAATAATAGATTATATTGATAATTTTAGAAGTCAGTTAAAAATAGACCATGATTATTTAATTGTTAATATGCGTGGACAAGCTATTACTGAGCGTGGCATAAGATATGCTTTGAATGAAATTGTTAAACGTACTCAAGGCGTTTATCATATCCACCCCCATAAATTGCGCCATACATTCGCGACACATTTATTAAATCAAGGTGCAGATATGAGAACAGTTCAAAGTTTATTAGGTCATGAAAGTTTGTCTACAACGAGTCAATATACACATGTTACAAAAGATCAATTAAGAAAAGTATATTTATCTGCACATCCCCGTGCATAAAGGAGAATTAAAATGAGTTCAACATTACATGCTACAACAATATTTGCAATTAGACACAATGGACATTCTGCAATGGCAGGAGATGGACAAGTGACATTAGGCGAACAAGTTATCATGAAACAAACTGCTAGAAAAGTGCGTAGACTTTATCATGATAAAGTTGTTGCTGGTTTTGCTGGTAGTGTTGCCGATGCGTTTACATTATTTGAAAAATTTGAAGTTAAGTTACAAGAATATAGTGGTAATTTAACGAGAGCTGCTGTAGAGCTTGCCCAAGAGTGGAGAGGCGACAAAATGTTGCGTCAGTTAGAGGCAATGTTAATCGTTATGAATGAAACGGATCTACTTGTAGTAAGTGGTACTGGCGAAGTGATAGAACCTGATGATGGCATAATCGCCATCGGATCTGGTGGGAACTATGCGCTAAGCGCTGGTCGGGCATTGAAATCATATGCCCCTAATTTATCAGCTAGAGAAATTGCTGAAGCTTCATTGAATACTGCAGCAGATATTTGTGTATTTACTAACCATGAAATCAGAGTAGAAGAAATTTAAATGGAGGGTTCCAGGTTGTCACAAAATCAATTAAAAATGACACCACATGATATTGTTGATCGTTTAAATGATCACATCATTGGTCAACAAGATGCAAAACGAAAAGTTGCAATTGCATTAAGAAACAGATATAGAAGAAGTTTATTAGAAGAACAGTTAAGAAATGAAATCATCCCTAAAAATATATTGATGATTGGACCAACAGGTGTTGGTAAAACAGAAATTGCTAGAAGAATGGCTAGACTTGTAGGTGCACCATTTGTAAAAGTTGAAGCAACAAAATTCACAGAAGTCGGATATGTCGGACGTGATGTGGAAAGTATGATACGTGATTTAGTTGAAGTTGGTCGACGTATCGTTAAAGAAGAAAAGAAAAAAGGCGTATTAGAGGATGCAAAGAAAAAAGCGAATGAACGTTTAGTGAAACTACTCGTTCCGAGCATGAAGAAAAAAGCTCAAACTAATACAGGTAATCCATTAGAATCTTTATTCGGCGGTCAATTTCCAAACTTTAATCAACAACAAGAAGAGGAAGAAGCACCAACAGAAGAAATCAAAACAAAACGTGAAGATATAAAGAAACAACTTCTTAATGGAGAATTAGAAGAGGAAATAGTAAAAATTAAAGTAGAACAAGAACAACAATCATTAGGCATGATGGGTATGGAAAATAATCCGCAAATGCAAGACATGCTTTCTCAAATGATGCCGAAGAAAAAAATAGAAAGAAACTTGCCTGTTAAATCTGCTAGAAAAATCTTAATCGACGAAATTGCGAATGAATTAATCGATCAAGAATCAGTGAACGAAGAAGCAATTCAGCTTACTGAACAAATGGGCATGGTCTTTATAGATGAAATTGATAAAATTGCTGTAAGTAATAACAGTGGTGGACAAGATGTTTCACGACAAGGTGTACAAAGAGATATTTTACCAATTGTTGAAGGTAGTGTAATCCAAACTAAATATGGTTCTGTGAATACTGAACATATTTTATTTATTGGCGCAGGTGCCTTCCACATGTCGAAACCGAGCGATTTAATCCCAGAATTACAAGGGAGATTCCCAATTCGTGTTGAGTTAGAAAGTTTAACTACAGAAGATTTTGTGAAAATATTAAAAGAACCAAAACAATCTCTTCTTGAACAATATAAAGCATTACTTGAAACTGAAATGGTTACTATAAACTTTACAGATGATGCAATTAACAGATTAGCTGAGATTGCATTCCAAGTTAATCAAGAAACAGATAATATTGGTGCTCGAAGATTACACACGATATTAGAAAAAATGTTAGAAGACTTATCTTTTGAAGCTTCTAATATGCCAAATGCAGTAGTAGATATTACACCTGAATATGTAAATCAAAAATTAGAATCAATCGCAACGAATAAAGATTTAAGTGCATTTATATTATAAAAAAAGGAGCAAAAATTAAATGAGTTTATTATCAAAGACAAGAGAATTAAATACATTACTACAAAAACATAAAGGGATAGCTGTAGATTTTAAAGACATGGCTAAAACAATAAGTGATGTAACAGTAACAAATGTTTTTATCGTTTCAAGAAGAGGTAAAATTTTAGGTTCAAGTTTAAATGAATTATTAAGCAATGATAGAATTATACAAATGTTAGAAGATAGACATATACCAAAAGAATACACTGACCAATTAATGCACGTAAGCCAAACTAAAGAAAACATTGGAATTGATGATGTGTTAACTGTTTTCCCACCAGAAAACAAAGAATTATTTGAAGATAGCCAAACAACTATTTTCCCAATTTTAGGTGGCGGTGAACGCTTAGGTACATTGGTTGTTGGACGTGTTACTCAAGACTTTAACGATAACGATTTAGTTTTAGGTGAATATGCAGCGACTGTTATCGGTATGGAAATATTAAGAGAAAAGCATAACGAAATTGAACAAGAAGCTCGAGATAAAGCTGCTATTAATATGGCAATCAACTCTTTATCTTATTCTGAAAGAGAAGCAATTGAACATATCTTTGAAGAATTAGGTGCTCCAGAAGGATTACTAGTTGCATCTAAAGTAGCTGACCGTGTTGGTATAACTAGATCAGTTATTGTAAATGCTTTAAGAAAACTTGAAAGTGCTGGCGTTATTGAATCACGCTCGTTAGGTATGAAGGGTACGTTCATAAGAATTAAAAAAGAACGTTTCTTAGATGAGTTAGGAATAACTAAATAAAAATACTTGATGAGTTAAGCTAAATATGATATATTTAACAACGGCTGAAAAAGCCAAATTCACACATATTCACGTAAATTATAGTTTGGTGCAACATTTTGATTGTTGTTACTATAATATGTGATTATGGCGGAATAAAACCAATTAGGAGGAATTTATTATGGCAGTTATCTCAATGAAACAATTGCTAGAAGCAGGAGTTCACTTCGGTCACCAAACACGCCGTTGGAACCCAAAAATGAAAAAGTATATCTTTACTGAAAGAAACGGTATCTACATTATCGACCTACAAAAAACAGTTAAAAAAGTTGATGAAGCATACAACTTTATTAAATCTGTTTCAGAAGAAGGCGGTAAAGTATTATTCGTAGGTACTAAAAAACAAGCACAAGAGTCAGTTAAAGAAGAAGCTGAACGTGCTGGTCACTACTACGTTAACCAAAGATGGTTAGGTGGTATCTTAACTAACTATAAAACAATTTCTAAACGTGTAAAACGTATTTCTGAAATTGAAAAAATGGAAGAAGACGGTACATTTGATGTACTACCTAAAAAAGAAGTTGTAGAAATTAAAAAAGAATACGACCGTTTAATCAAATTCTTAGGCGGTATTCGTGATATGAAATCAATGCCTCAAGCATTATTCGTAGTTGACCCTCGTAAAGAGCGTAACGCAATTGCTGAAGCACACAAATTAAACATTCCAATCGTTGGTATTGTTGATACAAACTGTGATCCAGATGAAATCGACTATGTTATCCCTGCGAACGATGATGCTATCCGTGCTGTTAAATTGTTAACTGGTAAAATGGCAGATGCTATTATTGAAGGTCAACAAGGCGTTTCAAATGAAGATGTTGCTGAAGAGCAAAACATCGACTTAAACGAAACTGAACAAGCACCTAAAGAAGAATCAACTGAAACTACTGAAGCATAATTTCAAAAAGGTGATAAGGTTCTATAACTTATCACCTTTTTTTAGAAAGAATTACTAAATTTTTTATAATTGATTATTTATATAAATGGAGGAATTTAATATGGCTATATCAGCTAAACTTGTCAAAGAATTACGTGAAAAAACTGGCGCAGGTATGATGGACTGTAAAAAAGCTTTAACAGAAACAGATGGTGACATCGATAAAGCGGTAGACTTTTTACGTGAAAAAGGAATTGCTAAAGCAGCTAAAAAAGCTGACCGTGTAGCAGCAGAAGGTACAACATATGTTGCTTCTAAAGGTAACGAAGCTGTAATCCTTGAATTAAACTCTGAAACTGACTTTGTTGCTCGTAACGAAGGTTTCCAAAACTTAGTAAAAGAAATGGCTGATCATATTCTTGAAGTTAAACCAGCTGATGTTGATGAATTAAACGCTTCTAAATTAGCTAATGGACAAACTGTAGAAGAAAAAATGAACGAAGCTATTTCAACTATTGGTGAAAAATTAACTTTACGTAGATTCACTATAAAAACTAAAACAGATAACGATGCATTCGGCGAATACCTACACATGGGTGGACGTATCGGTGTGTTAACTCTTGTTGAAGGTTCTACTAATGCTGAAGCTGCTAAAGACGTTGCTATGCACATCGCAGCTTTAAACCCTAAATTTGTTTCTCGTGACCAAGTTTCTGAAGAAGAATTAGAGCACGAAAAAGAAATTCTTAAACAACAAGCATTAAACGAAGGCAAACCTGAAAATATCGTTGAAAAAATGGTAGAAGGTAGAATGCGTAAATATTTAGAAGAAATCTGTGCTGTAGACCAAGCATTTGTTAAAAACCCAGATCAAACTGTTGCTGAATTCTTGAAAACAGATGGCGGCGTGCTTGTAGATTTCGTTCGTTACGAAGTTGGGGAAGGTATCGAAAAACGTTCTGATAACTTTGCTGATGAAGTAAAAGGACAAATGGGAGGTAACTAAGGTTACCTTTTGAAAGAAGACACGTCTTGTGTCTTCTTTCGTTATATTAAGACCTAATTATAAGCATAGAGAGGGATCGAGATGACAAAAAATTCTAAATATAAACGCGTCGTTCTTAAATTAAGTGGAGAAGCCTTAGCCGGAGATTCAGGTTTTGGTATTAACCCAGTTGTAATAAAAAGTATTGCTCAACAAGTTTCAGAAGTAGCTCAAATGGACTGCGAAGTTGCAGTTATTGTTGGTGGCGGAAACATTTGGAGAGGAAAAACAGGTAGCGATTTAGGAATGGATCGCGGTACAGCTGATTATATGGGTATGTTGGCGACAGTAATGAATGCTCTAGCTTTACAAGACAGTTTAGAACAATTGGACTGTGATACAAGAGTATTAACATCAATAGAAATGAAACAAGTTGCAGAGCCTTATATTAGAAGACGTGCAATCCGTCATTTAGAAAAAAAGAGAGTCGTTATATTTGCAGCAGGTATCGGCAATCCGTATTTCTCAACTGATACAACTGCAGCATTAAGAGCTGCTGAAGTTGAAGCTGATGTTATCTTAATGGGTAAAAATAATGTAGATGGTGTTTATTCTGCTGACCCTAAAAAAGATCCTAATGCAGAAAAATACGAAAGATTGACATATATTCAAATGTTACAAGAAGGATTACAAGTGATGGATTCAACTGCATCATCGTTTTGTATGGACAACGACATCCCACTTGTTGTATTCTCGATAATGGAAGAAGGAAATATTAAACGTGCCGTTCAAGGTGAAGAAATCGGTACGATTATTACAAAATAAACACGAGGTGTAAATTCCATGGCAGATGTTATTAAAGAAACAAAGTCAAAAATGAATAAAACAATAGAAAGCTTTAGTAGAGATTTAGCTGGGATTAGAACTGGTCATGCAAATGCGAATCTTTTAGACAGAGTGAATGTTGAGTATTATGGTGTACCAACACCAATTCAACAATTAGCTGGTATATCTGTACCAGAAGCTCGTTTGTTAGTTGTTCAACCATATGATAAATCTTCTGTTGAAGATGTATTGAAAGCAATTAATGCAGCAAATCTTGGGGTAAACCCAACAAGTGATGGTACAGTAATTAGAATCACTGTTCCTGCATTAACTGAAGAAAGAAGAAAAGAATTAGTTAAAGAAGCTAAAAAAGAAGCTGAAAACGCTAAAGTTGCAATCCGTAATGTAAGACGTGATTCAAACGAAGACTTGAAAAAACAAGAAAAAAATGGCGACATTTCAGAAGATGACTTAAGAACTCAAACTGACAAAGTTCAAGAAGTAACAGACGACTTCATTAAGCAAATAGATGACTTAACTACTGAAAAAGAAAAAGATATTCTAGAAATCTAAAGATATGGGCTGTACCAAATCAGACTTTGGTACAGTTTTTTTCTTTATATACACAGAATGCTTCTTTTTGTGATAAAATGTATTACGATATGTTTAATTCAAATACATATAAATTCGCGTTTGTTTGATGGAGGACGCTATGATAAAAAAGTTTATAAAGCAAAAACAACAAATAAATAATGATAATATTTTAACTATTCCAGAACATATAGCAATCATAATGGATGGAAATGGACGATGGGCTAAAAATAAAAAAATGCCCCGAATAAAAGGCCATTATGAAGGGATGCAAACTGTTAAAAAAATCACGAGAAAAGCTAATGATTTAGGTGTGAAATACTTAACGTTATATGCTTTTTCAACTGAAAATTGGAGTAGACCCGAAGACGAAGTCAATTATATTATGAAATTGCCAGTAGATTTCTTAAAAACATTTTTACCAGAACTAATCGAAAAAAATGTAAAAGTATCGACTATAGGTTTTTCAGATCAATTGCCGAATCATACTAAAAAAGCAATAAATGAGGCAATTAATAAAACAAAAGATAATACAGGATTAAATTTAATTTTTGCTTTAAATTACGGTGGAAGAGCAGAAATTTTAAATGCAGTTAAAAAACTATATCAAGAAATCGATGCGGGTCGTATGTCTATAGATGATTTAACAGAAAAAAATATAGAGGATAATTTATTTACTTCAGACATTCCTGATCCAGAATTATTAATACGTACATCTGGAGAGGAAAGATTGAGTAATTTCTTAATATGGCAATCATCATATAGTGAATTTGTATTTACTAAAACACTATGGCCAGATTTCGATGAACAATCACTTATAGATTGTTTAAAAATTTATCAGTCAAGACAACGTAGGTTTGGTGGGCTGTAAAGGAGAAAAAAATGAAAACAAGAACAATATCCGCAATCGTTGCGTTGGCTGTATTTCTCCCAGTTGTAATTTATGGGGGAGTACCTGTCATAATACTCGCTTATTTACTTGCGTTAATTGCGCTCAAAGAAATACTAAATATGAATAATTTAACGATTATTTCAATACCGGGCTTTTTGTCGGTTGCTTCATTATGTATTATTTTATTACCGCAAGAGCTTATACAACATAATATAGAATTTCAACTACAATTGTTGATTATTATGAGCTTCTTGATGTTAAGCTACACTGTTATGTCTAAGAACAGGTTTAATTTTATGGACGCCGCTTTTTGTACGCTCTCAGTTGTTTATATAGGTATTGGCTTTATGTATTTTTACGAAACTAGAGAGCATGGTTTACACTTCATACTGTTCGCATTATTAGTCGTATGGTTAACAGATACAGGTGCATATATATTTGGTCGATTGTTTGGTAAACATAAATTATGGCCTCTTATAAGTCCAAATAAGACTATTGAAGGTTTTATTGGCGGTATTATTTCTAGCTTAATTGTTGCTGTTATTTTTGGACAATCTTTTGATATGCATGTATCATTATGGTTACTTATTCCATTAACGATGTTATTAAGCATGTTTGGACAATTAGGCGATTTAGTGGAATCAGGGTTGAAGCGTCATTTTGGTGTGAAAGACTCAGGGAATGTTATGCCAGGACATGGTGGTATACTTGATAGGTTTGATAGCTTTATCTTTGTCTTACCTTTATTGAACTTATTCCTATTTCAAATGTAAGATGAGGTGAATCAAGTGAAAAACATTGCTATTTTAGGAGCAAGTGGCTCGATTGGTCAACAAGCGTTAGATGTTATAAGAGAGCATGCAACTGATTTTAATTTAGTTGCATTTTCTGTTGGAAAAAATATCGCGTACGCACAGAATATTATAAACGAGTTCAAACCTGATATCGTATCTGTACAATATGAAGAAGATATAGAAAAACTTAGCCATTTAGATGTAGAAATAGTTTACGGTGATAAAGGGTTATTAGCAGTTTCAACATATCACAAAACAGATTTGTTATTGAATTCAATTCTAGGTAGTATAGGTTTAAAGCCGACAATGGCTGCTATTGAAGCTGGAATTGATATTGCTTTAGCTAATAAAGAAACTTTAGTAGTGGCTGGCGAACTTGTTATGAACAAAGCGAAAGAAAAAAACGTTAAAATATTGCCTGTCGATTCTGAGCATTCTGCTATATTCCAATGTTTACACGGTGAAAATAATCAAAATATTAATAAGCTTATCATTACAGCAAGTGGTGGTTCGTTTAGAGATTTAACTCGAGATGAGTTGAAAAATGTTACGTTAGAAGATGCTTTAAATCATCCTAATTGGTCTATGGGTCAAAAAATCACAATTGATTCAGCAACTATGATGAATAAAGGTCTGGAAGTCATTGAGGCTAAATGGTTATTTGATTTAAATATCGATCAAATAGAAACGATACTCCATAAAGAGAGTATTATACATTCTATGGTTGAATTTAATGATTCTAGCATTATAGCACAGCTTGGTACCCCTGATATGAGAACGCCTATCCAATATGCTTTTACATATCCAGAAAGAGCACCTAGAGATGCAGAGAGGCTTAATTTAGCACAAATAGGTCAACTAAATTTCAAAGAGATGGATTTTAATAGATTTAAATGTATTAAATTGGCTTATAAAGCACTTAGTATAGGTGGTACGATGCCAGTAGTGTTAAACGCTGTGAATGAAGTAGCAGTAGGGAAGTTTTTGAATAAGGAAATATCATTTTTAGATATAGAACGAATGATAGAGAAAGAAATGAAAGAGCATCAAGTAATAGCATCTCCAGATTTAGATACTATTTTAAAAATTGATGCAGCATATAAATCTAAGGATTACGGGGTGTAAGCGTGATTTATACAATATTAGCATTTATATTTGTATTTGGTCTCTTAGTTACAGTACATGAATATGGCCATATGTTTTTTGCTAAGCGAGCGGGCATTATGTGCCCTGAATTTGCTATAGGCATGGGCCCGAAAATATATTCTTATAAGAAAAATGAGACGTTGTATACGATTAGACTATTACCAGTTGGTGGTTATGTCAGAATGGCCGGTGATGGCTTAGAACAAAATCCACTAACACCTGGTATGCACATCGCAATTAAATTGAATGATCAAAATGAAATTACTCATGTTATTATGGACGACCAACATAAATTCCAACAAATTGAGCATATAGAAATTAAAGATAGCGATTTTGAAAAGGATATTTATATTGAAGGTATAACTGCAAGTGATGAAGAAAGACATCATTTTAAAATTGCGAGAGAAGCATATTTTGTTCAAAATGGTGATTTAATTCAAATAGCACCTAAAGATAGACAATTAATGAGTAAAAAGCCTTACCAAAGATTTTTAACATTGTTTGCAGGGCCATTATTCAACTTTATTTTAGCTCTAGTTATTTTTATAGGTTTAGCTTATTGGAGTGGCGTACCTACAAATGACCCTGTGTTTGGTGATTTAGAAAAAGGTGGTCCTGCACAAACAGCAGGTATTAAAAAGGGCGATGAAATAAAGACAGTTGATGGTAAGAAAATAGATAAGTTTACCGATATTCAACCAATATTTAAAGAAAAGAAAGAAAATCCAGTTGAAATAAAAGTAGATCGTGATGGTCAGGAAAAATCTTTTAAAGTTGCAGCTGAAAAACGAAAATTAGAAGTAGCGAAAGATGAGTACGAAACAAAATATATGATTGGTGTAGCGCAACCTACTGAACATACTGTATTTGGGCCACTATTAGCAGGTATTGAAAAAACTGTAGTAGCAGGTAAAGTTATTTTCTTAGCAGTAACTAATTTGATAGGCAGTATATTTACAGGTGACTTCTCGTTTGACATGTTGAATGGCCCAGTCGGAATATACAGTAATGTCGATACAGTTGTTAAACAAGGATTTGTTACATTAATGGGCTTTACAGCTTTACTAAGTGTTAACTTAGGTATAATGAATTTACTACCTATACCAGCTTTGGATGGTGGTAGATTGCTATTTGTTATATATGAAATGATATTTAGAAAGCCGATTAACAAGAAGGCCGAAATGGTAATGTTATCTATTGGGGCTGTATTTTTAATATTCGTGATGATTATGGTTACGTGGAATGACATTCAACGGTACTTCATGTAACGAACAGGAGGAAAAAAATGAAACAATCAAAAGTATTTATACCTACACTGAGAGAAGAACCAGCTGAAGCTGAATCAATCAGTCATAAATTTCTACTTAAATCTGGTATGATCAAACAAAATGCTAGAGGTATATATAGTTATTTACCTACTGCTAAACGTGTATTAAATAAAATTGAACGAATTGTTCGAGAAGAAATGGAAAGAATTGATGGCGTGGAAGTTCTAATGCCTGTACTTCAACCTTCAGAATTATGGGAAGAATCAGGTAGATGGGAAGCTTACGGTTCAGAATTAATGAGATTAAAAGACCGAAATAATCGTGACTTTGCTCTTGGACCAACACATGAGGAAATTATTACATCATTAGTACGTGATGAATTGAAATCATATAAACGTTTACCAATAACATTATTCCAAATTCAATCTAAATTTAGAGATGAAAAACGCCCACGTTTCGGTTTATTACGTGGAAGAGAGTTTATCATGAAGGATGCGTATTCTTTCCATTCTGATGAAGAGTCATTAGATGAAACATATAACGATATGTATAATGCGTATCATAATATATTTACTAGAGTTGGGCTGAAATTCAGACCTGTATTAGCAGATTCCGGTGCAATTGGTGGCGATCATACACACGAATTTATGGCGTTAGCTGAAATTGGTGAAGATACAATCGTTTATAGTGATTCAACTGATTTTGCAGCAAATATTGAAAAAGCTGAAGTCGTGTATACACCAAACCCTGAACATACAGAAATTAAAGAATTAGAAAAAGTAGAAACACCTGATGTAAAAACTGCACAGGCGTTAGCAGACTTCTTAAATGTAACGTTAGATAGAATCATTAAATCTATGATTATTAAAGTTGATGACGAGTATGTCATGATATTAATTAGAGGTCATCATGAATTAAATGATGTTAAGTTGAAATCATTCTTTAAAACTGAAAATATTGAGTTAGCAACTGAAACAGAAATAGAAAATATTATGGGAGCAAAACCAGGTAGCTTAGGCCCAGTTAATGTTGATAAAATAAAAATTTATGCTGACCAATTTATACAAGATATTAATAACCTTGCAGTAGGTGCTAACGAAGATGGCTATCATTATTTAAATGCTAACGTTGATAGAGACTTTAAAGTTGAAGCATATGGTGACTTTAGATTTATACTTGAAGGTGAAGCTTTGCCTAATAACTTAGGGAATGCAAAATTCGCTGAAGGTATAGAGGTTGGACAAGTGTTTAAACTTGGTACAAAATATTCAGAAAGCATGAATGCTACATTCCTTAACGAGCAAGGAAGAGCACAACCATTAATTATGGGTTGCTACGGAGTAGGTATTTCTAGAACTTTATCAGCAGTTATAGAACAACACCATGATGATAATGGTATTATATGGCCAAAAGCAATTTCACCATATGATTTACATTTAATCGCAATTAATCCTAAACAGGAAGCACAAAAAGAACTTTCAGATCAAATATATGAACAATTAAGAGAGAAATTTGATGTTTTATATGACGACCGTAAAGAACGTGCTGGCGTTAAATTTAACGACGCTGATTTAATTGGATTACCTGTTCGTATTATGGTTGGTAAAAAAGCTTCTGAAGGTATAGTAGAAGTGAAACGCCGTGATAATACGGAAAGCCAAGAAGTACATGTTGATGAAATTGAAGAAGTAATCAAAGCATATTACGATGCAGTGAAATAAACTGATAAGAAGTATAAAATCTGATATAATATAAGATATTTAAAGAGGCTAATATGAAAAATAGCCTCTTTTTCATTTTGATGAAGGTGGTCGTGCAATTGTCAATGACAGGAAAAGAAAAATTCCAAACGTTACTCACACAATTGAACATAACAGATGAACTTGATAAAGAAATAGTTGGACAAGGTGAATTAACACGTATAAATGTCTCTCAATCTAAAAGATTATGGCATTTTTATATAAAGTTACCATACTATTTATCAAGTGAAATGTATCTAGTTTTTACAAATCAACTGCAAAGTGTATTTCAAAGCATTGCACAAGTTGATTGGACAATTGAAGTGGAAAATAAGGAACAAATAGATGAGCATATCTTAAAATATATGCCACATTGTATAGATGGTACGGGTATTAGTGATAAAGTTAAACATCAGTTAAAACAAAAGCCTATTATTTTCTCTGATGATGTAGTTAAAGTGCAAGTGAATAATGATGTTGAACGTGATTATTTTGAAAAAAGAGTGAATGGCTCTTTAGTTCAAGCACTGAAGAAATGCGGATTTAACATCAGTCGTGTTGTATTTGAAACGATGGATAATGAAGAACAAATGAGAAGAGAGTTGGAATCATTTGAAGCTCATATTCAACAAGAAGATGAAGAAGCAGCACGCATTGCATCTGAGAAAATGGAAAGAATGAAGAAAGAAAAAGCCGAATCTGGCGGGGATGAAAATGCTGTTGCTAGATGTCAAATAGGTAAAGATATTACTGTAGATAGCATTAGAAAAATTGAAGATATTATTGAAGAAGAATTCAAAGTTGCACTAGAAGGTGTGATTTTTGATATAGAAATGAAAGAGTTGAAGAGTGGTAGACATATTGTAACGTTAAAAATTACAGACTACACAGATTCACTTATATTAAAAATGTTTACGCGCAAAGGTAAAGATGATTTAGAGCACTTCAAAGCGTTAAAAGTAGGTACTTGGGTTCGTGCTCAAGGTAGAATTGAACAAGATCAATTTATTAGAGATCTTGTCATGATGATGACAGATATACATGAAATTAAAAAAGCACCTAAACTTGATAAAGCACCAGATAAGCGTGTTGAACTACATTTACATACATCAATGAGTCAAATGGATGGTATTACTCACATCGGTAAATACGTAGAACAAGCTGCTAAATGGGGTCATAAAGCAATCGCAATAACTGACCACAACGGTGTACAAGGATACCCAGATGCCCACGCAGCTGCGTTGAAAAATGATATAAAAATGATTTATGGCATGGAAGGTATGCTTGTCGATGACGGTGTACCAATTGCATATAAATCACAAGATATTCCTTTAAAGACAGCTACTTATATAGTATTTGACGTTGAGACAACGGGTTTATCCAGTCAATATGATCAAATTATTGAGTTAGCAGCAGTTAAAGTGAGAAATGGTGAAGTAGTAGACACATTTGAACGATTTTCAGATCCTGGTGAACGTTTATCAGAAACGATTAAAAACTTAACTGGAATTACAGATGAAATGCTTCAAGGACAACCGGATATAGAGACAGTTCTGAGAGATTTCCACGAATTTGTTGGTGATGCAATTTATATCGCCCATAACGCTTCGTTTGATATGGGCTTTATTGATACAGGTTTTGAAAAAATAGGTCTTGGTGCAACTAAAAATGCTGTTATCGATACATTAGAATTATCAAGAACTGTGAATACAGAGTATGGTAAACACGGGTTGAACTTCTTAGCTAAAAAGTATGGCGTCGAGTTAACTCAACACCATAGAGCTATTTACGATGCTGAAACAACAGCACATATTTTTATAAAAATGTTAAAACAGCTCGAAGAGTTAGAGGTATATAATCATAATGAAATTAATGACAGACTTTCCAATGACGAAGCGTATAAGAGAGCTAGACCATCTCATGTTACGCTAATCGTCCAAAACCAAGTTGGCCTTAAAAACTTATTCAAAATTGTAAGTGCTTCGTTAGTAGACTATTTTTATCGTACACCGCGAATACCGCGTTCATTATTAAATGAGCACCGAGAAGGTATACTTGTTGGAAGTGCGTGTGACGAAGGTGAAGTATTTACAACAGTTATGCAAAAAGACCAAAATGAAGTTGAAAAAGTAGCCCAATATTATGATTATATTGAAGTTCAACCTAAAAGCCTTTACCAAGGTTTATTAGATAGAGAGCTTATAAAAGATAACGAAACAATGGAAGAAATTTATCATAGAATATTAAGTGTGGGCGAAAAATTAAACATTCCAGTTATTGCTACAGGAAATGCGCATTATTTATATGAACAAGATGCAATAGCTCGAAAAATACTTATCGCCTCACAGCCAGGTAATCCATTAAATCGTCAAACTTTACCTAAAGCACACTTTAGAACTACAGATGAAATGCTAGATGAGTTTCATTTCTTAGGTGAAGAGAAAGCTTATGAAATTGTCGTTAAGAATAGTAATGACTTAGCTGATCGTTTAGAAACTGTTGTACCAATTAAAGATGAGTTATATACACCGAATATGGAAGGTGCCAACGAAGAAATTCGAGAAATGAGTTACAATAATGCAAGAGCTTTATACGGAGAAGATTTACCACAAATCGTAATAGACCGTTTAGAGAAAGAACTTGAAAGTATTATTGGTAACGGATTTGCTGTTATTTATTTAATATCGCAAAGATTGGTTAAGAAGTCATTAAACGATGGATACCTAGTAGGGTCACGTGGTTCAGTCGGATCTAGCTTTGTAGCTACTATGACTGAAATTACAGAAGTTAACCCATTGCCACCACATTATATATGCCCTAAATGTAAAGAAAGTCACTTCTTTGACGATGGTTCTGTAGGTTCAGGATTCGACTTACCAGATAAAAAATGTGAAAAATGCGATGTCGAAATGATTAAAGAAGGACAAGATATTCCTTTTGAAACATTCTTAGGTTTCAAAGGAGACAAAGTACCGGATATTGACTTAAACTTTAGTGGTGAATATCAGCCTGAAGCACATAATTATACTAAAGAGTTATTTGGTGAAGATAAAGTATTCAGAGCTGGTACAATAGGTACAGTTGCCGAAAAGACTGCTTTCGGATATGTAAAAGGTTATTTAAACGACCAAGGTATTCATAAAAGAGGGGCAGAGGTTGACCGATTAGTTAAAGGTTGTACAGGTGTTAAGAGAACAACTGGTCAGCACCCAGGAGGTATTATTGTAGTACCTGACTATATGGATATATATGATTTTACACCGATACAATATCCAGCCGATGATCAAAAATCAGCGTGGAAAACAACACACTTTGACTTCCATTCTATTCACGATAATATTCTTAAATTGGATATACTTGGACACGATGATCCAACAATGATTAGAATGTTACAAGACTTATCTGGGATAGATCCTAAGACCATTCCAGTAGATGATAAAGAAACAATGAGAATTTTCAGTACGCCTGAATCATTAGGTGTAACTGAAGAAGATATTTTATGTAAAACTGGAACATTTGGCGTACCTGAATTTGGTACAGGCTTTGTTAGACAAATGCTAGAAGATACAAAACCAACGACATTCTCTGAACTTGTACAAATATCAGGATTATCTCACGGTACGGACGTTTGGTTAGGTAACGCACAAGATTTAATTAAAGCTGGTACTTGTGATTTATCAAGTGTTATCGGTTGTCGTGACGATATTATGGTTTATTTAATGTATAATGGGCTAGAACCGTCGCTTGCCTTTAAAATAATGGAGGCAGTGCGTAAAGGTAAAGGGTTAACAGACGAATTCGAAGAAGCTATGAAAGAAAATAATGTGCCTGATTGGTATTTAGACTCATGTAAAAAAATTAAGTACATGTTCCCTAAAGCCCACGCTGCTGCATATGTATTAATGGCTTTAAGAATTGCATACTTTAAAGTGCATTACCCACTTTACTATTACGCTAGTTACTTTACTGTACGTGCAACAGATTTTGATTTAAAAACTATGACTAGGGATAAAGAGTCAATTAAAACAGTAATAAAAGAATACTATAGCCGATTCCATGAATTAGCTAAAAAAGAAAAAGATGTATTGACTGTATTAGAAATCGCAAACGAAATGGCACACCGTGGATTTAGAATACAACCAGTTAGCTTGGAGAAAAGTGATTCATTTGAATTTAAGATTGAAGGAGATACTTTAATTCCTCCATTCATCGCTGTTCCAGGTCTAGGTGAAAACGTTGCGAAAAGAATCGTCGAAACAAGAGAAGAAGGACCGTTTTTAGCAAAAGAAGATTTAAATAAAAAAGCGGGTGTTTCTCAGAAAGTTATTGAGTATTTAGATGAGTTAGGTTCACTGCCAAATATGCCTGATAAAGCTCAGCTTTCTATTTTTGATTTGTAACGTATATCCTTGAGCATGCCTGATTTATGTGATATACTATTATTGCTTAAAATAATACTCTGACGTTAAAAGAGTGGGACCTTTCCCGCTCTTTTCTGTTTGTATTAAGAGGGAGGTCATTATGAGTAAAGTTGCAGCACAAGTTGAGGAAATTATTCAACCAATACTCGAAACGTTAAATTATGAATTAGTAGATGTAGAATACGTTAAAGAAGGGCAAGATTACTATCTACGTATTGCAATTGATAAAGACGGTGGCGTTGATTTAAACGATTGCACAATTGCCTCTGAAAAGATAAGTGAAGTTATGGATAAAGAAGACCCTATTAAAGAGCCGTATTTTATGGATGTATCTTCTCCAGGTGCGGAACGTCCGTTGAAAAAAGAAAAAGACTATCAAAATGCAATTGAGCAACCTGTATTTATCTCTTTATACGAACATGTTGAAGGAGATAAAGAATGGTTAGGCGTTTTAAAAGAAGTAACTGAAGAAACGATAACACTTGAAGTGAAAATTAAAACAAGAACTAAAAATGTCACGTTGCCTCGCAAAAAAATTGCAAAAGCACGTCGATCCGTAATGTTATAATATAAAGGAGGATACATTGTGAAAAGTAATGAATTATTACTTGCAATTGAATACCTTGAAAAGGAAAAAAGAATACCACGAGAGGTATTAATTGATGCAATAGAAGCGGCTTTAATTACAGCTTATAAGAAAAATTACGATAGTGCCAAAAATGTTAGAATTGAATTAAATTTAGACGAAGGTACTTACAAAGTAATTTCTAGGAAAGATGTTGTTGAAGACGTTGAAGACTATAAAGGTCAAGTAGCTTTAGACACAGCTTTATTATCTAACCCAGCATATGAAATTGGAGATGTATACGAAGAAGACGTTACACCTAGAGATTTCGGTCGTGTCGGTGCACAAGCAGCAAAACAAGCTGTTATGCAACGTTTAAGAGATGCTGAAAGAGGAATTCTTTATGATGAATTTATCGATAAAGAAGATGATATTGTAACAGGTGTAATTGACCGTGTAGATCACCGTTATGTTTATGTTAATTTAGGTCGTACAGAAGCTGTACTTTCAGAAGCTGAAAGAAGTCCTAATGAACAATATTTACCGAACGAACGCATAAAAGTTTATGTAAACAAAGTTGAACAAACTACTAAAGGACCACAAATTTTTGTATCACGCACTCATCCAGGGCTTTTAAAACGTCTATTTGAGCAAGAAGTACCAGAAATATATGATGGTACTGTTATTGTTAAATCAGTAGCAAGAGAAGCTGGTGACCGTTCTAAAATCAGTGTAACATCAGATAATGGTGATATTGATGCTGTTGGTGCATGTGTTGGTGCTAAAGGTGTTCGTGTTGAAGCTGTAGTTAATGAATTAGGTGGAGAAAAAATTGATATTGTAGAATGGGACGAAGATCCAAGAGTGTTCGTAAGAAATGCTTTAAGTCCTTCTCAAGTTGTCGAAGTTTTAGTTGATGAAGAGAACCAATCTACAACAGTTGTTGTACCAGATTATCAATTATCTTTAGCTATTGGTAAAAGAGGGCAAAACGCACGTCTTGCTGCTAAATTAACTGGTTGGAAAATTGATATAAAATCAGAATCAGACGCAAGAGAAGCTGGAATTATTTCAACTGAAGAATCATAAAGTGAGGTGATTTTGTCATGAAAAAGAAAAAAATACCAATGCGCAAATGTATACTTTCAAATGAAATGAAACCTAAAAATGATATGATTCGTGTAGTAAAGAATAAAGAAGGCGAAATCAAAGCTGACGCTACAGGTAAAGCACCTGGACGTGGCGCATATGTTTCAAAAGATTTAGAAATCGTAGAAAAAGCACAAGAACAAGGTAAGTTGGAACGCTATTTTGATAGCAATAAATCAACACTTGAACCTGTGTATAAAGAAATCATTCGATTAATCTATCGAGAGCGTATACCTAAATGAATATAAGTAAAAAAGATCAAATTTTAAACCTTCTTGGACTAGCGACAAGAGCTAGAAAAATTAAGACTGGTGAAGAAATTGTTATAAGCGAAATAAGACGAGGAAATGTAAAACTTGTCATACTTTCAGAAGATGCTGCAGCAAACGTTACAAAAAATATAAAAAATAAATGTGCAACTTATCATGTAACACTTTTAACATTTGCTACACGCTTTGAATTAGGCTACGCAATTGGAAAAGAAAGCAGAGTGGTGTTGGGCATAACTGACATTGGATTTAGCAAGAAGCTAAAAACGATGATTCATGATTTTCATGAGGAGTGAGTATATGAGTAAAAAAAGAATATATGAGTATGCAAAAGAAGTTAACTTAAAGAGTAAAGATATTATAGATGAATTAAAGAAAAACGGTGTAGAAGTATCAAATCACATGCAAGCACTAGAGGAGAACGACATTAAAACATTAAATAAAGCGTTTAAAAAACAAGAGGCAACTAAGCCAGAAACAGCTAAAAAAGAACAAACAAGTACTCACGCAAATTCAAATAAACCAAACAATAATCAATCAAATCAAAACAACAAGAACAATAAAAATAACAACAAGCCAAAAAATAAAAAACAACAAAAGAAAAATCAAAAGAATAATAAACAAAGTAACCAACAACAGCCTAAAGAAGTTGTACAAGAAACACCTTCATTAATTACTTATGAAGAAGGTATCACAGTTGGTGAACTATCTGAAAAAATTAATAAAGATGCTTCAGAAATTATTAAAAAATTATTCTTACTTGGTATTGTTGCGAACATTAACCAAGCATTAGACACTGAAACTGTAGAATTGATTTGTGCGGACTATGATATTGAAGCTGAATTAGAAGTACATGTTGATGCAACAGATTTAGAAAATTATTTCGAAGATGAAGAAGCTGATGATGCTCGATTAGTAGAACGTCCAGCAGTTGTAACAATTATGGGACACGTTGACCACGGTAAAACAACATTACTAGATTCAATTCGTCACACTCGTGTTACAGCTGGTGAAGCGGGCGGTATTACTCAACATATCGGTGCTTACCAAATCGAAAACAACGACAAAAAAATCACATTCTTAGATACACCAGGACATGCTGCGTTTACAACTATGCGTGCACGTGGTGCCCAAGTAACTGATATTACTGTATTAGTAGTAGCAGCTGATGATGGTGTAATGCCTCAAACTATTGAAGCGATTAACCATGCTAAAGCAGCAGAAGTACCTATTATTGTTGCAGTAAACAAAGTTGATAAACCAACAGCAAATCCAGACAGAGTAAAACAAGAACTTGGTGAGCATGGATTATTCCCTGAAGACTGGGGTGGCGATACAATATTCGTTCACTTATCTGCTATACAACGTGAAGGAATAGACGAATTGTTAGAAATGATTGGTCTAGTTTCTGAAATTGAAGAATTAAAAGCTAATCCTGACCGTGCAGCAGTTGGTACTGTAATCGAAGCAGAATTAGATAAATCTCGCGGACCTGCCGCTTCTTTATTAGTACAAAATGGTACATTAGAAGTTGGAGATTCACTTGTAGTTGGTAACACATATGGACGTGTACGTGCTATGGTGAGTGACTTAGGTAAGCGTATCAAAACAGCTGGGCCATCTACACCTGTTGAAATTACAGGTTTACATGATGTACCACAAGCTGGAGATAGATTTGTAGTATTCAAAAACGAAAAACAAGCTCGTCAAATTGGTGAAAAACGTCAACAAGAAAATATCTTGAAACAACGTCAAGATAGTAAGAGTGTTTCTTTAGATAACTTGTTCGAACAAATGAAACAAGGTGAAATGAAAGACTTAAATATTATTATTAAAGGTGATGTACAAGGTTCAGTAGAAGCTTTAGCAGCATCATTAATGAAAATTGACGTTGACGGTGTAAACGTACGTATTATTCATACAGCAGTAGGTGCAATTAATGCATCTGACGTTACATTGGCAGCAGCATCAAATGGTATTATTATTGGATTTAACGTAAGACCAGATGCAGGCGCTAAACGTGCAGCAGAAGAAGAAAACGTAGATATGAGATTACACCGCATTATCTATAAAGTAATCGAAGAAATCGAATCAGCTATGAAAGGATTATTAGATCCTGAATACGAAGAACAAGTAATTGGACAAGCTGAAGTACGTCAAACGTTCAAAGTATCAAAAGTTGGTACGATTGCAGGTAGTTACGTAACAGATGGTAAAATTACTAGAGATGCAAGCGTACGTATCATTCGTGACGGAATCGTAATCTTTGAAGGTGAATTAGATACATTAAAACGTTACAAAGATGACGCTAAAGAAGTTGCGACTGGATATGAATGTGGTATCACTATTGAAAAATTCAATGACATTAAAGAAGGCGACATTTTTGAAGCGTTCAAGATGGTTGAAATTGAAAGAAAATAATAAATATAAAAGCAGTGAAGAATCTATAAAGATAGATTCTTCACTGCTTTTTTTAGTTAAAAATGAGATGATATTTTTATACAATCTTCAATTTTGTTCGTGCATGCTTGCCTAGGATATGGTTCGAGCATGTAGTCTCTCACACATACTATTCCCTCGGGCGTCAGCACTTTACAAAATCGTGAATTAGGAATTGCCTTAATAGAAATAAATATAAG
>X87_Garden_Dormouse__coassemble_58_pt1 | contig 28557 bp, 31 predicted proteins | sample X87_Garden_Dormouse__metabat2_low_PE_004 | metagenome-assembled genome bin X87_Garden_Dormouse | reverse complement strand
AAAGAGGCTGGGACATAAATACATGTCTCAGCCTCTTTGTTTTAATGGCAGTAGCTGACTAGGGTTAAAATTCACTTATATCGAGCATTTTTTAACCTAGTCATCATTGCGGGGGTTGGGACTACGAAACCTTTTTAATAAAATGAGATTTCTTTCCCACTCTTTTGTAATTTATATTTTAAAGTCTGTTTTTATTAAACCGGATTCTAATATTGTTTTTATAACAATTAAAATGAGTGGGCCGATAAAGAATCCTAAGAATCCCATTAATTTTAATCCTATAAACATAGAAATAAGTGTTGGTAAAGGAGTTAATCCAACACCTGTACCAAATATTTTAGGTTCCAGTACTTTTCTTTGGACGAGTAGTACAATGGATAGAATAATGAGTTGTATGCCAAGAGTAGGGTCACCTACAATATAAGCGTATGCTGCCCATGGTATTGTAAATCCTGTAGCACCTACAATAGGTAATATATCTATAAACCAGATTAATAAACTTATAATGAATGCAGAATCTACACCTATAATTAATAGTCCTATATATGTGAATACCCAAGTAATAAAACTTAGTATAACTGTGGCTGTAATCATACCAAGTATTGAATGACTTATTTTATTATAGATTGTTATAACTTGAGTATAAGTATTTGGGTATAAATGCTTCTTTATGAATTTGTGAATATTAGGTATTTCTAGCATAAATAAAAATAATGCAACGAGAAAGACAACTAGACTAATTATGAATCCTGGTAAGGAGGAAACGACTTCAGTAATATTTTCAACACTAAAATAATGAGAAATAGAGTCTCTCATAGACGCGACAAAATTTTGTAATTCTTTGTTAATGGTAGTAGCCATTTCATCAGGTAATACTGCTTTCATTTTGTCGTTATATTGTTCGATTACTTTTATTAATTTATTTATTTTATTAGGTAAATCTTTAATGAATAGTACAATTTGGTCTATTAGTTTTGTTAAAAATAAATAGATTATGAACCCGCTTATTGTTAGTAGGGATGTATATATAATTATAACGCTCCATTTACGACTATTAATCTTGTTAGTTAGTCTTTTAATGAGTGGGTTAAAAGCTAGCGCTATAATGAACGCTGTGATTAAAGGTATAGAAATCGGGATGATAAAATAAATAAATAAAATTGTTAATATTGCGATGATAAATATACTTATATTCCGTTTATTAATCCATTTTTTCATAAATGTACCTCTCAATTTTAGATGTAGATATAAATTAAGAGACGTGAAAAAATCACGTCTCTTAATTTACTGTTCAAAGTTGTTTTCTATTGTGTACTTAATGTGTTTAAAGCTTTAATATCTGACGTAATTCGTTCAATTAGTAAGTTGCAATGAGCAACTAAGTTATCTGGATAAACTTCATCATCACCGTACTCAACGCCAGTTGGATAATAATGTTTACCTAAATAAGGATCCATCAATTGGAGTGTTGCACTTTTTGCACCAACGTCCCCTTTAAGTGCATAACCTGGAACTCTTAAATAATATATGCCTTCACTTAATTCATATTTAAAATCATAAGTAATACGTTCATAGTCCCAGTGTCCGCCTGCAACAAAACCATGTTTATTCATAACATCTTGCAATAGTTCTTGTTCGATGATAACCTTTTCAAGACCTGTATTATCAAATACCATGTAATTTTCCTCCCTCTAAGTACCTTTAAGTTTATTTTATGATAAAAGCTTCAATGTTGCAATGTACATTTAAATTTAACATAAATATTCACATTTCAATTGATTTAACTAAAAACTTTACTGTAAAATGATATAATCATTATTAGGAGTAAAAAGAGGAGGTAAATAGTTGAAGAATATTATCATTAAAGTAATAGCAATCGCTATTTTAATCATTGTACTCTTTTATTTATTCTATTCTCCTAAATTAGAATTTGATGTCTTAAAGAACCCAAACTACTCACATGATAAAGCAAGTGAAAATTACTATGAGAAACAAGCTGAAAAGTCCACAGGTAATGCTAAGCTGAAAGAGGGCGTAGGGACTTATGTCTATGGTAGTATAGATGATGTCATTAAAGATTTAGGTCAACCAGATAGGGTATATAAGGCAGAGCACGATAGAAAGAATTATGTCTTTAAAAATAAGGAACATTATTATTTAGTTTCAACCAAAAATAATAAAGTGTCATCTGTATTTGCAACTGGTGAAAAAGTAGATGTATCACCAATTAAAATTAAACAAGATGCTACTAAATTATTTAATGGTACTAACATAGATATGGAACCAAACATAAATAGTTCGTATGGTGATTATCAAATTGAATTATCAGAAAGGGACATCAAAACTCAATTATTAGTTAAATATGGTGATGTTTATGCACAGGTATTAATTGATAGCGAAACAAATGAGGTTATGGGTGTTCAATTTATGGATTCAGACATAATTGTTGAGCAAGCGCCATTTTCTATGTCTAAAGTTTCAAATAAAGATAAAAAATTAAAACGTGCAGATCAACAAGATTTCCAAACACATATTAATAAAGATTTAACTTTATTAGAAATTGTAAATGAGTATAGAGAATTAAAAGGAATAACGCCTTTAGATATAAATGATCAATTAACTTATATTACTCAAATGGAAGCAGATTTGATTGATAGTGACGTTGATGAAGAAGAGGCTGTAAAAACTTTAGAAGATGGTATAATGAAACATATCAATGATAAAAAAATTGAATATAACGCTATCAACCAAAACTTAGCATATAATTTTTATGATATGCCAACACTTGTTAATAGTTGGTTGAACAACAACAGTTATAGAGAGAAATTACTTGGAAGTCAATACGATGAATTTGGTGCAGGTAATTCTCGAGAATATTATTCACTTGTCTTCAAAGATAATAAATAATAAGGAGGTCATTGGGATGTTCACAGTTGAAACAGCTAATATTTTAGATCAATCCGATGAACTAAGTGCTTGTATTATGGAATCAGAAATTTACCAAGCTTATCGAGAAGCTAAATATAAATTAGAAACAGATTTAGAAGTAAAGATTTTAAGAAAGAAATTTGATCAAATCAAGTCACACTATGATGATTGTTTAAGGTTTGGAAGATATCATCCTGATTATAATAGAGTAATGAAAGAAACAAGACAGCAGAAGAGAGAATACGAAATGCACCCAGTCGTTTCCAACTTTAAAACTAAAGAAACAGAATTACAGAATTTATTGGATGAAGTTGTAAGCATTGTATCTTATTCTATATCAAACAATGTTAAAGTAGATACAGGTAATCCATTCTTTACTAGTGAGAGTCACGGTGGAGGATGTTCAACAGGCGGTTCATGCGGTTGTTCTTAATAAAACAGTCCGAGACATATATAAATGTCTCGGACTGTTTTATGTTTAATATTGTTTTTTAATTAAAAAGTGCGCTGTATCTGGTCTATCTGTAACGATAGTATGTGCACCTTTTTGAATTAAGTCATCCATAATATCTATTTGATTAATAACCCAATAACCAACGGCAATATTCAGTGAAGTTAAATATTGAATAAAGCCTTCTGAATCAAGTGGAAGACCTTTTGCATTTACAGGAATTTGGAATGTATCAGTTTTAGGTTGGTAAACATGTCCATAACCAGAATGATAAGCAGTATATGCTTTTGTTACTTCGTTTTGTCCTGTACCTAATGAAATAGTATCTTGAGCGTATAAATTAAATCTTTCTATTTGTTCATCATAAAAACTTGTAATATTTACACGATCTTCAACTTTTAATTCTGATATTAATCGGAATAAGTGTGAAGGTGCTAAACTTCCAGCATAAGATTCAGGATGGTCCTTGATATCGATGTTTACTAACACATCTTGGTATTCTGTTAATAATTCTTTAAGCGTAACGATTTTGGCTTTTTCATCGCCTCTATAAGGATGTTCATGGTTGATATCTTTATAGTGATATCCAAAGTCAAACTGACGTAACTCTTCTAAAGTGTGATCAGCTACTAAGCCAGAACCATTACTTGTTCGATCTACCGTTTCGTCATGTGTAACAACTAAGACTTCATCTTTTGTTAAACGAACATCAATTTCAAAACCAGTTACATTGTATTTTAATGCATGGTCAAAAGCTAGACGGGTATGTTCTGGTCTTAAAGCCATCCCACCTCGATGAGCGAAAATATAAGGTGCTGGTTGAGTAAAGAATGGTTTGATTTTGCGAGGTCTAACTTCACTAGTAGCTTTTGTAATAAGCCAAGAACCTGCAGCTATGCCTCCGATAAGACCTGTTGCTTTCATTAAATTAATTTTTGACATTTTATCCAATCCTTTCGAAATGCAATTAAAGACTTATATATATTCTATCAAATTGGTATGTGATATAAAAGCATGTAAGTTATGAGTGCAAGATTATCTTCTTTCAACATCATATATAAAATGCTAATATAAAAATAAAACATGAAGGGAGATATTGTCATGGAGCTAGTAGAGCGCATTAGTATTATTGTCTATTTAAAAAATATGAAACATGAAAGACAATTACGTAAATTCGGGAATATTTATTATTCTCATAAAAAAGAACAATATGTCATGCTTTATACAAATGAAGATAAAATAGATGACACTATCCAACATCTAATGAAATTAAAATATGTTAAAGATGTGAAAGTGTCACCATTTAAGAGTGTTAAGAGAGATTATTCAAATAAAAATGTTGAGAAAAAAGAATATTTGAACTTTTAATTTATTGTAACGGTGGCAAGTAACGTTCTAGTCTCAATACACCTTTTAAGTAAGTGAAGTAAAGTTCATCTTCTGCGAATTCAGACCGTGACTTTACGTCTAGACCTTTTACTTTTATGTCATATTCATTTGCCCATTGATTAATTAAATCAAATTTTTTGTTAGATTCTGGATACGGATATCTTATGCCTTCTAATATTGTATAGATAGCTTGAAAATGGTTCTCTTTAGTCGGTTTCATAATTATGCAAGCTGTTGATAGCTTCTCCTCAGATAAAGGCGTGTGGAGCATCAAAATATCAGAAATACGTTCGTGATTGTATTCAATGATTGTTTGAAATTCAAATAAATCCGTTAATCCATGTCCAATGACAATAAATGATTGCTTCATAAGGTAAACCTCGTTTTCATATAATATATAATTAGTATAGTTAATAATTTAAAATAAAGAAAGAGTTGATTCAATTGAGAGTTATTGGTGGAAAATATAAAAGGTTACATATAAATACAATTGAAGGCCAATCTACAAGACCAACTACCGATAAAGTAAAAGAAAGTATCTTCAATAGTTTACAAGACGTTGACGGGCTTGGCTTAGATTTGTTTGCAGGAAGTGGTGGGTTAGGTATTGAAGCATTATCAAGAGGATTAAACAAAGTTATTTTTGTAGATGGCAATTTTAAAGCGACAAAAATGATAAAAGAAAACTTGAATTTACTCAAAATCCCAGCTTCAGAGTATGAAGTGTATAAAAATGATGCTATTAGAGCTTTAAAAGCATTGAATAAAAGAGAAATTCAATTTGATTACATATTTTTAGATCCACCTTATAATAAAGACCTTATAAATAAATCATTAGAAAAAATTGAAGAATTTAATTTATTAAGTGCTAATGGTACAATTGTTTGTGAATTTGATAAATCAGAAAATATAAATACACGTCAGTTTGAAATCTTTAAAAAGTATGAATATGGTCTTACACATGTTATGTTGCTGACAAAAGGAGAGAACGATGTCTAAAAAAATAGCAGTAGTCCCAGGTAGTTTCGATCCAATTACTTTAGGACATATAGATATTATAAAAAGAAGCGCTAAAATATTTGATGAAGTACATGTCTCGGTATTAAAAAATTCTTCGAAAAAAGGTTTATTTACAAATGAAGAAAGAGTGGCATTAATAAAAGAAGCGGTCGAAGATGTACCTAATATCGTAGTACATACATTCCACGGCTTACTCGTTGATTTTTGTAGGGAAATCAATGCGACAACAATTGTTCGAGGATTGAGAGCTGTGAGTGATTTCGAATATGAAATGCAATTAACATCTATGAATAAAAAATTAGATGATGATATAGAAACATTATATATGATGACTAATAATAAGTATTCATTTATTAGTTCTAGTGTTGTAAAAGAAGTAGCGCAATACGATAGAGATGTTTCGGAGTTTGTTCCCGCCAATGTAAATAAAGCTTTAAAAGAAAAACGAGAGAACAACAAATAAACTTCGTGCGATATATACTAAAGCACGAAGTTTATTTCCATTAAATAAGTTTCACTATTTTTTTATATAAACATGTTGATTAAAGTCTGTTTCTGATTCTCCAGATACATACTGGTATAAAGATGTGGCTTTAATCTCATGTTCAAAATACGGAGCAGACTTTTTGTTAACATTAGTAATAATTGGTAATGGGCATGACTCTTGTATTTCTTTAATGTATTTTCTACCTTGTTCGGACATTGCTAATACACGAATTGCTTGTGGTTTATAAGAGTTTACATCTATATTTTTGATGTTGAGTAATGTAGCAGTTAGTAATCTTTGAATACGCGTCCAAGTATATCTTTTTGATTTAATGCGCGATACGAATTCATCGAAAGTCTGACTATCTTCTATTTCTTTCTTTAGTTTATATTCTAACCCTTCAGTCATCATATAAATTTCTTGTAATTCTTTTGTACTTGATCTCAAAATAGTCCATTTTAATAATGGGAAAAAATCATCCCAGTTTACACCTTTATGTGAACTTAATAAGTTAGAGCTAAATTCAGGTAAACTTAGTTTATATTGCTCATCATTTGAAAAGTATGCATTTCTTATTGAGGTTGCACTGGAAATGTGTGAGCGTTGATTTAAGCTTGAATCTAGAAATAAGTTGTCTTTTCGTTGTATAGTCACTGGTTCGATATTAAGGTCGTTGTTTATTATGTGTCTGACGTATTCTATAGCCAATAAATTATTAGAGCCTGATAATAACTTTGAATCTTGAATTAATTCAGAGATGATTCTAGGGTGAGATTTTCCTTCTTTAATCATTTCCTTATATCGTATATCATTTTTTATATCTTCAATTTGACTAATAGTCTCTTTAATATCATTAACGTTTCCTGACTCGCTACCAAAAGATAAATAATTACATTTAAATTGTTCTGCTATATCAACACCACCTTGAGCAAAAAGTTCTCCGGAAGATATTGCATAAATAAGTGGTAATTCCACTACTAAATCTACATATTGAACAGCCATTTTAGCACGTTGAAATTTATTCAAAATTGCTGGTTCTCCTCGCATCGTAAACGATCCACTCATAACAGCGACTGATACATCGCTGTTTGTTATGTTTTTAGATAGTTCAGCATGATAAACATGGCCATTATGAAACGGATTATACTCTGTAATTAAAGCAACACTTTTCATTTGCAATTCCCCTCATTTCACTTCATCATTAGTATTGTATCAGATAATGAATGTTAAGAAAAAATCTTGACAAACGTTGTCGTTAAGGTTACAATAATTTTTGTGTTTGTAAGAGGTGAACCTAGATGAAGTGGTCAATAACACAACTTAATAAATACCAAGACGAACCATTTACTTTTGATAAAGAAATCGATATGAAATATCTTACTGAACGAGTAGATGAACTTATCGATATATCTCCAATAAAAGTAACAGGAGACGTACAAGTGCGAATGCATGAGATAATTGTCAATCTTGACATTAGCGGTGTATTGACGTTACCATGTGCCCGTACTTTAAAGCCAGTAGATCTACCATTTGATACTACTTCAACGGAAATATTCGAATTAGATGAGTTTAGCGATGGTGATGAAGAAGAAGAAGACGGTCTTAGACATAAAGTCGAAGGCGGTATGATTAATTTATTACCGATTATCGAAGAACTCGTTATTTTAGAAAAGCCACAACGCGTATTTTCTGAAGGTAGTGAAGATATTTCAATGGCAGGCAATGGTTGGGAAGTTATTGGCGAAGATCAAATTGAATCAACTGAAACTTCAGATCAAGAAGATAGTGAACGTAAAGTTGATCCAAGACTTCAAAAATTACAACAATTCTTCGATGATGAAAAATAATCGAACTAGTGTTTATAAAATTTAAGGAGGAATTAAACATGGCAGTTCCAAAAAGAAGAACTTCAAAAGCAGCTAAAAGAAAACGTCGTACTCATTTCAAAATCTCAGTACCAGGCATGGTAGAATGTTCTAACTGTGGAGAAATGAAATTATCTCACCGTGTATGTAAAGCATGTGGATCATACAAAGGTAAAGAAGTCGTTTCTAAATAATAAGTTATATTACAACGTCCTTTTTAAGGGCGTTTTTTTATTTATATGAAAATATGTGGTTATCATATATAATAGATACATAAGATTACGTAAACACGAGGAGATTATATGGAAGAAATCACTTCAGCACAAAATAATAAAATAAAACAAATTAATAAATTAAAGAAAAAGAAAGACAGAATAAAACAAGGGCAATTTCTTATTGAAGGTTATCATTTAGTTGAAGAAGCATTTCGCAGTCAACTAAAAATAAATTCTTTATTATCAGTAGATTTTTCAAGATTAGATGAACAAATTATAGATTATGCGGAAAATGCTTATATTATAAATTTTAAAGTAGCTGAAGCATTGTCGGACACAACTACACCACAAGGTATATTCGCTGTTGTTGATATTCCGAATTACGAAGCAGATGTTTTTAAACAAGTGCTTATTTTAGATAGAGTACAAGATCCTGGAAACATGGGGGCACTTATTCGTAATGCAGATGCGTCTGGTATGGATGCAGTTATTTATTCTAAAGGCAGTGCAGACCCTTATCAAGATAAGGTGTTAAGAGCATCACAAGGTAGCGTGTTCCATTTGCCAATCATTGAAGAAGATTTATTAACATTTATACAATCGTTTGATGGCAAAGTATTTGGAACGAGTTTACAAAACGCAGTGCCATATAACACTGTTGAAAAACAAGACAATTTTGCTTTAATTATGGGTAATGAAGGCAGTGGTGTTGATGAATCATTATTGCAGGAAACATTCCAGAACTTAAATATACCTATATATGGCCAAGCTGAAAGCTTAAATGTAGCTGTATCTAGTGGTATTTTACTCTATCACTTGAGAGGTTGACCATTCATGTATAATTTTATATAATGATTTCATAATCAATATGAGCTAATAAAAGGACGTAAATTAATGTTCGCGCATGAAAGGGAATGGATTCGTGACTGAAAAATCCTATGTTGTGACTTAATTTTTTTCATCCTTTTGGCAACTTAAAGAAATTTAAGTCGGAATGTAGATCCGTTATCAACATATAAGTGTATGCATGAGTATGTATAAATTTGGGTGGTACCACGGAAGACTTTCGTCCCTCTATTATTGAGGGGTGGAAGTCTTTTTTTTCGACTAAATAGGAGGATATATATGTCATTACGCGAGAAACTTTCAGATTTAAGACAAGAAGCGCTTGTTCGCATAAACGAAGCTAAAGCTGAAAGATCATTACAAGATGTTAAAGTAAATTACTTAGGTAAAAAAGGCGTTATTACAAGTTTGATGAAAGAAATGAAAGATTTACCTAAAGAAGAAAGACCAGAATTTGGTCAATTAGTTAACGAAGTACGTAACGCTGTTGAAGTTGAAATTGAATCTAAAAGAGAATTATTAGAAGAAGAAGCGTTAAATGAACAACTAGAGAATGAAACAATAGATGTAACTTTGCCTGGTAGAAAAGTGGCATTAGGAGCAAAACATCCTCTGACTAAAATTAACGAAGATTTAGAAGATTTATTTATTGGATTAGGATATGAAATCGTTGAAGGTTATGAAGTTGAATCGGACTATTATAACTTTGAAGCTTTAAATTTACCTAAATCACATCCAGCGAGAGATATGCAAGATACTTTCTATATTTCAGAAGAAGTTTTATTGCGTACACACACATCTCCAGTTCAAGCTAGAACTTTAGAAAAAAGAAATGGTAAAGGTCCAGTAAAAATTATTTGTCCAGGTAAAGTTTATAGACGAGATTCTGATGATGCAACACATAGTCATCAATTTACTCAAATCGAAGGATTAGTAGTTGCAGAGAACATTAAAATGAGTGATTTAAAAGGTACTCTAGAACTATTAGTACGTAAATTATTTGGTAAAGATAGAGAAATACGTTTAAGACCAAGCTTCTTCCCATTTACAGAACCTTCAGTTGAAGTAGACGTATCCTGTTTTAAATGTAAAGGTAAAGGATGTAATGTGTGTAAACAAACTGGTTGGATAGAAGTATTAGGTTCAGGTATGGTACATCCTAACGTATTAGAAATGGCTGGGTTTGACTCAAATAAATATTCTGGATTTGCATTCGGATTAGGGCCAGATAGATTAGCTATGTTGAAATATGGAATTGAGGATATAAGACACTTCTATACTAATGATGTGAGATTTATAGAACAATTTAAGCCTGTAGAAGATGGTGGTGAAGCGTAATGTTAGTAAGTAAAGAATGGTTAAATGAATTTATAAAAATAGATGCTGGTATTGAAGAACTAGCAGAAAAAATAACAAGAAGTGGTATAGAAGTAGATAGCATTACGGACTATAGTAAAGATATTAAGAAATTAGTCGTAGGTCACGTCGTTTCTAAAGAAAAACATCCAGAAGCAGATAAATTAAATATTTGTAAAGTAGATGTTGGTGAAGAAGAACATGTACAAATTGTTTGTGGTGCACCAAATGTCGATGAAGGCCAACATGTTATTGTTGTTAAAGTCGGTGGAAGATTGCCTGGCGGGGTTAAAATTAAAAGAGCTAAATTAAGAGGCGAAGTTTCTGAAGGCATGATTTGTTCTCTACAAGAAATTGGTATAGATCAAAACGTCTTACCTAAAAAGTATGCAGACGGTATTTATGTATTTTCAAATGAGCCAACACCAGGAAATGATGCGTTAGAAGCTTTATTATTAGATGATCAAGTAATGGACTTTGATTTAACACCTAATAGAGCTGACTGCTTAAGTATGCTAGGTGCTGCACATGAAGTTAGTGCTTTGTATGGTCAAGATATTAAGTATCCAAATACAAACGTTAATGAAACCACTGCAAAAGCTTCTGATGAACTATCAATTACTGTTGAAGATACAGAAGCGGTGCCGTTTTATTCAGCTAGAATAGTTAAAAATGTCACGATAGAACCATCACCAACTTGGCTACAATCAAGATTAATGAAATCAGGTATTCGTCCAATCAATAATGTAGTTGATGTTTCGAACTATGTATTGCTTGAATACGGTCAACCACTTCATATGTTTGATCAAGATCAAATTGGTTCTAAAGAAATTGTTGCTCGTTATGCTAAAGAGGAAGAAAAAATGACAACACTTGATGATGTTGAAAGAACTTTAAAAACTTCGGACATTGTAATTACTAACGGTAAAGAACCAATCGCAATAGCTGGTGTGATGGGTGGAGATTTTTCTGAAGTAACAGAAAACACTGTGAACGTTGTAATTGAAAGTGCATTATTCAATGCAACTAATATTCGTCAAACATCTAGAAGATTAGGTCTACGTAGTGAAGCATCAAATCGATTCGAAAAAGGTGTTGCAAGTGAAAGAGTACTTGAGGCATTAAATAGAGCAGCTTATTTATTACAAGAAATCGCAGGAGCAAAAGTGTTAAACGAAGTTGTATCGGACGGAACTTTACCTGCAACTTCTAAAGTAATCAGTATTTCAACACACGATGTGAATGAGTTAATCGGATTTAATTTATCGACAGACGAGATTGATACAATTTTCAATCGTTTAGGTTTCACTACTAATATTACAGGTGAAGACTTTGAAGTAACTGTTCCTTCAAGACGTAATGATATTACAATTAAAGCTGATTTAATCGAAGAAGTAGCGAGAATTTACGGTTACGACCAATTGCCATCAACTTTACCAAACTTTGAAAATGCTACAGCAGGTTATTTAACAGATAATCAACTAAAAACACGTAAAGTAAAAGAAATTCTAGAAGGTGCAGGTTTAGACCAAGCGATAACATACTCTTTAGTGAGTAAAGATATAGCTACTCAATTTACAATCAATCAACATGATGTCGTTGAGTTGATGATGCCTATGAGTGAAGATCAAGCTGTTTTACGTCAAAGCATATTACCAAGATTGATTGATGCAACACGTTATAACGTTGCTAGAAAGAATAAAAATGTAGCATTATATGAATTAGGTAAAGTCTTTTATGGTAACGGTCAAGATGAGTTGCCAACTGAAGTGGAGTTCTTAAGTGGAATACTAACAGGACAATATTCAGGTAACCGTTGGCAACAAAAAGATGAACCAGTAGACTTTTATTTAGTAAAAGGCATCGTGGAACGTATTGCAGAACAATTAAATGTACGTTTTACATTTGAAACTACTAAAGTAGATTTATTACACCCAGGTAGAACAGCATATGTAAAATTAGATGATGAAGTAATCGGCTTAATTGCAGAGCTGCATCCAACTGTAGAGAAAGAAAATGATTTAGACCGTACGTATGTTTTTGAACTAAACTTCACTAGAATATTAGAGCATCCAGTAGGTAAAATTGAATATGCACCTATACCAAGATTCCCAGGTGTATCAAGAGATGTTGCTTTAGTTGTAGGTACTGAAGTTTCAGCTTCTTCATTAATTAATACTATTAATGAAAATGGTGAAGAAATCTTAAATCATACAGAAGTATTTGACGTTTATGAAGGTGAACATATGGAAGAAGGCAAGAAATCAGTAGCTATCCGTATAGATTACTTAGATGTTAATGACACACTAACTGAAGAAAAAGTTACAGCTGTACACAATCAAATACTAAAAGCACTAGAACAACAAGGTGCCACGTTGAGATCATAATTAACAAAACAAAAACGCCAATCCATGAGTTTACAATTCACGGATTGGCGTTTTTCATTTCGATATTTATAATATTGAATGTTTACATGAGAATTATTATTTCTTTTTACGTTTACTCATTTTTGTAATTTGTTTTCCGATAAACCATATTAAATAACACATAATAAGAATGGCTAAGATAACTTGCCAACCTATAGTTATGAGCAGCATATTAATTTCTCCTTTTACGGTTAATTAAATCTAAAACTTTTTCTCTATTTTTAAAATGTTTTTTCGAAATTTTATCGAGTTGGTGCATATCATATCTCTGAGCGATTTTAGCAGCTTCTAAATCGACTTTACTACTAGCGCCTTTAGGTATAATCATATTTAAATCTTTCGCGATTTTATCCATATGTTTTACGAAAGCATATCTAGCGATAATGCTTGCTGCAGCTATAGCAATTGATTTTGATTCACCTTTTGTTTCAAAAAATGTAATATCTTTTCTAGGCATAGGGCTTGCTGTATAGCGTTCATATGTACTAGCTTGAACAAACTGGTCAATGACAATCTGTTCTAATTCATTTTCATCTATACGTGATATAACATTAGTAATTGCTTGGTTATGTAATACAGCTTTCATTTTTACTTGACTCCAACCGTCAAGTTGCTTTTTATTATAGTTATCATTATCAAGAACTATGAGCGAATGTGGACAAATTTCAATGATTTGCTCTGCTAACTGTACAATTTTAGCATCAGTCAGTGATTTAGAATCCATAACACCTATAGTTTTTAAAATTTCTGCATTTTTCTTGGAAACATAAGCTGCACAAACTGTTAATGGCCCAAAATAATCACCACTGCCTGCCTCATCGCTGCCTATAGTATTATGCTTGTCGAAATTATAAACTTTATTAGATGTACTAGTTTTTTGGGGTTGAGATGATTCGATTTTAATTCCAAGTAGTTGTGAAGCTACTTGTTCTGCATCTTTACCTTGAAACATAATTTTTTTAGAACGATAAATTTGTACTTGAGTACTTTTAATTTTTTTTCGTGCAATGGTACCATTAGGAAGACCAGTTGTTTCCATGTTATATTGATTAATTAAATGATTGATGGTTTGCGTGTCTATTACTTTAACGATATTTCCCACAATGTATATCCTGCCTTTAATATATTTTCTTAGTTAAGATTATCATAATTTTTTGGTTAAAACGAATATTCTATTGGGAAGTTAGTGGATTATCATACACAAATGAACATATGTCATGTATAATATATTATGATTAAGTATAGAATAATCCATTTATAATTTGAACAGGGGTAGTATAATGAGTGAAAACAAAAACAGAGTAACAGTAGTTATAAATGATCAACATTATACAATAATTGGAGAAGACGATCCATCTCATATTCGTTATGTAGCTGGTAGAGTAGATGAGAAGATTAAAGCATTGGGTCAATTAAATGCTGGGTTGGATACAACACGTAAATCAGTTCTCACTGCTGTAAATGTGATGCACGAGTATGTTAAATTGGAAGAAGAGAATGAAAAGCTCCAAGAAGAAATAAAACAATTAAAAAATAAAGGAAATTTAGAATGATTACATTACTAGTTATTATATGTTTAATATTAGGTGTCATCATTGGTTATAGAAGAAGTTTGGTATTAGAGTCTTTACATGCTATAAGTACAATTTCTGCACTTGTAGTAGCAGTAATTTGCTATGCGCCATTTAGTAAGCAATTACATCTTTTACTTCCTTATCCAAGTGCATCTACTGAAGGTACTAATGCAATATTTAAAAATATTAATAATGAGGATGCATTTTATAATATTATGGCAATTCTCATTTTATTTGTTTTGACTAAAATAATTTTACAAGTAATTTCTACTGTATTTGATTTTTATCATCAAATGGAATTCGGTGGTAAGTATGCGCAATACTTTGCTATGGTACTTGGTTTTATAGAAACATATATTATCGTGATTATAATACTTGCTACTGTTGCAGTGATACCTATACCTATGTTTATAGAAGCTTTACACCAATCTTCTGTAGGGAATCTTGTATTAACAAAAACACCATTCTTATCTGATTTGTTAGTAAATTGGCTTTCAAATTAATTGAATCATATTGAACTAAGTCATGGGCCAACCTATGACTTTTTTTACGGAGGAATAGATATGTTAACGAAAAAAGATATAGTGAAAATGCTTGAGACAATTGCAGTATATATGGAAATTAAAGGGGAGAATCCTTTTAAAGTATCAGCATATAGAAAAGCTAGTCAATCCTTAGAAACTGATGAAAGAACGATACAAGAAATTGACGATGTCACAACACTGAAAGGAATAGGTAAAGGTGTTGGAGATGTAATTAATGAATATTTAGAAACAGGTAAACAAAGTTATTTAGATGAACTTAAAGAAGAAATACCAGAAGGCTTGATTCCGCTTTTAAAAATTCCAGGTCTTGGCAGTAAAAAAGTCGCAAAATTATACAAAGAATTAAATATAAAAAATAAAGAAGAGTTAATAAAAGCTTGTGAAAATAATGAAGTCTCAGCTTTACCAGGTTTTGCTAAAAAAACGGAACAGAAGTTACTAGAAGAAGCTAAAGTTCTAGGACAAAGACCTGAACGTTATCCAATCAATACAATGATTAAAGCACACGAAGTGATTAATCGCTTTTTAGATGATATTGACGGCATAATTGAATATCATGTTGCGGGTAGTTTTAGAAGAATGAAAGAAACGAGCAAAGATTTAGACTATATTATTTCTACTGAAAATGAGATGGATGTTCAACAAGCGCTTTTACAATTCCCAGACATACAAGAACAAATTGCTGTAGGTAAAACTAAAGTCTCATTAGATATATTAATTGAAGATGATGTAATAGGTGTAGACTTCAGAATGATTAAGCCTGAAGCTTTCTACCATACTTTGCAACATTTTACAGGTTCAAAAGATCATAATATAAGAATTAGGCAATTGGCTAAAGAAAGAAATGAAAAAGTAAGTGAATATGGTATTGAAGAAAGTAACGGTAATATAATTACTTATGATAATGAAAAAGCTATTTATGATCACTTCAATGTACCGTATGTTCCTCCAACTATGCGTGAAGATGGTACAGAATTTGATAAAGATATTAGTGATATTGTTCAATTAAGTGATATCAATGGTGATATCCATATGCATACAACTTATAGTGATGGTGCCTTTAAATTAGAAGAGATGATAGAAGCTGCGATAGAGAAAGGTTATCAATTCATATGTATAACTGATCATTCTAGAAGCCTTGCAGTAGCTAACGGATTATCTATAGATCGACTTTTAGAACAAAATGAAAAAATCAAACAATTAAACGAAAAATATAAAGAAATTGATATCTATAGTGGTACAGAAATGGACATTAAACCAGATGGTACTTTAGATTATCCTAACGAAGTATTAAAAGAATTAGATTATGTAATTGCTGCCATTCATCAAAGCTTTAATCAAACTGAAGAAGAAATTATGAATAGGTTAAGAAATGCATGTGAGAACCCATATGTAAGACATATAGCTCATCCTACAGGCCGTATTATAGGTAGAAGAGATGGTTATAAAGTTAATATTGAACAACTTATTGAGATGGCTAAAAAAACAAATACTGTTTTAGAATTAAATGCAAATCCACAAAGATTGGATTTAAATGCAGAAGTATTAAAAAAACATCCTGATTTAATGATTACTATTAATACAGACGCTCATCATATCGATCACTTTGATTTTATGAAATATGGCGTCGGTACTGCACAAAAAGGATGGGTCAAAAAAGACCAAGTTATAAATACTAAAGATCGTGATTCATTTAAAGAATGGATTCGTTCTAATAAATAATGTACAAATAGAAGAGGGAAGATAAAATGAATGAAAAAACATTAAAAGTTCTTGAATATCCCTTAATTATTCAAAAATTGTCAGCTCATGCTACAAGTGACATTGCGACACGCTTAATTGAAGAGCTTAAACCAAGTGATGATTATGCATCTGTTCAACATAGTTTAAATGAAACGGATGAAATGACACAAATATATAATAAACATAGGGTGCCAGGATATTCAGGATTACAAGATATTAAATCTCTTGTAAGAAGGTCTGAAATAGGAAGTTTATTAAATGTCGAAGAACTTAATCAAATTAAAAGAAATATACAAGTTCAAAATAGATTTAAAACATTTTATGCAAGCATTGTAGAAGAAGATGAAGATATTCTGTATCCAATAATAGACGAACAAGTTTCTCGATTACCGGTGCTCAGTGAATTGTTAAATCAAATAAATGAACAATGTGATGAACATGACTTATTTGATACGGCTAGTCCTAAATTAGCGGAATTGAGATATCAAATTAAAAAAACGAACGACCGTATTAAATCAAGATTGGAACAAATGGTAAGATCTCAATCGAATCAGAAGAAATTATCAGATTCGATTGTTACAGTGAGAAATGATCGACATGTATTACCTGTTAAAGCTGAATACCGTCAAGATTTCAGTGGTATCGTACATGATCAATCTGCATCCGGCCAAACTTTATATATAGAACCTAGTGCAATTGTTGAAATGCATAATCAGATTGCACAAGTTAAAGTGAAAGAAAAAGAAGAAAGAGATAGATTGCTATATATTCTTACAGAACTAGTTAGCGGTGTATCTTATGAATTACTAACAAGCACAGAAATAATGGGTCATTTAGATTTTATAACTGCTAAAGCCAAATTTGGTACGACTATAAAAGCAACAAAACCTATTCTTTCTGAAGATAGAGCTATATATTTACCTAAAGCAAGACATCCACTAATCAATGAAAATGAAGTGGTTAGCAATACGATTGAATTTAAGGAAGATATAAATGCTGTTATTATAACTGGTCCTAATACAGGCGGTAAGACAGTAACTTTAAAAACAGTTGGTTTGATCACATTAATGGCGCAATCTGGTTTATTAATTCCAACTTTAGACGGTTCAATCATTACAATATTTAAAAATGTATTTTGTGATATTGGTGACGAACAATCTATAGAGCAATCTCTATCTACGTTTTCATCACATATGAAGAATATTGTTAATATTATCGAGCACGCAGATAAAGATTCATTAATCTTATTTGATGAGCTTGGGGCAGGTACTGATCCAAGTGAGGGTGCTGCATTAGCGATGAGTATATTAGATTATACAATTGAAAGAGATGCATTAATAATGGCTACAACACATTATCCAGAACTTAAAGCTTATAGTTACAATAGAGATAAAGTGATGAATGCAAGTGTGGAATTTGATGTAGAGACTCTAAAACCAACTTATAAATTATTAATGGGTATACCGGGAAGATCTAATGCGTTTGAAATTTCGAAAAAACTAGGATTAAAAAATGAGTTAATTAATCATGCTAAATCGCTAATTGGTCAAGATGAGAAAGAAATTAATGTCATGATTGAGTCGTTAGAAAAGAATGCTAAAACAGTGGAAAACGATAGAATTGAAGTGGAAAAATTAAAACAAGAATCACAAGAACTACATCAATCACTATCTCAAGAGTTACAACGTTTTGAAAAATTCAAGACTCAATTAATGGATGAAGCACGCAATAAAGCAAATCAAGAAGTGAAACAAAAAACTAGAGAAGCAGAAAACATTTTACAAGAATTGCGAGATATGAGAGATAAATCTGGCGCTGAAGTAAAAGAACATGAATTAATTGAACGCAAAAAACGTTTAGATAACCAATATACAGCAGAATCCATTAAACAGAATGTACAGAAAGAACGTCATGATAAAATAGAAGTAGGTGACGATGTTAAAGTATTATCGTATGGACAAAAAGGTGAAGTCATTGATATTGCTAGTGATGAGGAAGCGATTGTTCAGATGGGTATTCTCAAAATGAAAATAGAAATTAAAGATTTAGAGAAACTAGATAAGAAAAAACAACAACCACAAAAAGTCGTGCCAAGAACCAATAGATCTACTATAAAAATGGATTTAGACTTACGTGGTTATCGTTACGAAGAAGCTATGATAGAATTAGACCAATATCTTGATCAAGCAGTTTTATCAAATTATGGTACAGTAAATATTATTCATGGTAAAGGTACTGGTGCGTTACAAAAAGGTGTGACAGAACATTTGAAACGACATCGTTCAGTCGACAGCTTTAGGACAGGTATGCCTTCAGAAGGTGGATTTGGTGTTACTGTAGTGACATTGAAATAAGGAGGAAACATATTGGATAATTTTGATATGTATAAGCTTGCTAAAGTATTAATCGTTATTTCTGCTTTAACATTTATAGCAGGTATCGCTTATTTAATTTTCTTATAAGGAGAAGTGTCATGATAAAAACTAATATAGAACAAAATGTTTTGTTTATTGAACTTAATAATGGCCCTGTAAATGTTTTGAACGAAGCGGTTTTAAATCAAATTATAGGAGCTATAGAAGAAATAGGATTTGGCAATGATGTTAAAGTAATAGTAATTAAAGGGAATGAGAAATGTTTTTCAGCTGGAGCAGATATCAAATCATTCCTTGAACTATCCAAGCATGAAAGGTTAAATTTAGCTTCGACAAGTGCAAAACTATTTAGATTGATTAAAACATGCCACAAACCAGTAATTAGTTCTATTCACGGCGTATGCTTAGGCGGAGGTTTAGAATTGGCTTTAGCATGTGATATGAGAATTATAACGAATGACACTAAAGTAGGGTTACCAGAAGTTAATTTAGGTATTTTTCCTGGATTTGGTGGTGTGAGAAGGCTATCCGCAATGATAGGTCAACATAAAGCACTTCAAATCGCATTAACTGGAGATATGATAAAGCCTGAAGATGTATCACATTTATTTAATGATATTGTTGAACAAAATGAATTAGATAATGTAACGAAAGAGTTAGCCTTTAACATAGCGAGTAAATCATCAGATTCTATTAAAGTAATTAAGCAAATGTCTAATCTGGATATATCATTAGAAAGTGATCAAATTGAGGAAAGACATTTCGTAGATATCATTGAAACAGAAAATGCTCAAGAAGGAATTGACGCTTTTATTTCAAAAAGAACACCTAATTTTAAGTGATTGATTAACAGTACATCATGAAGTACAATACAGTGTGAGCAAACAACATGCATCGGTCTATGAACCGTGCTATACTCACTATATCATTAATTATCAAGGAGGATATTTCCTATGGCATTAGTAAAAGCAACTGATTCAAACTTTGACGAACAAATTAAAGAAGGCGTTAATTTAGTAGATTTCTGGGCACCTTGGTGTGGACCTTGTAAAATGATTGCACCAGTATTAGAAGATTTAGCTAAAGACGTTGAAGGTAAAGCAAATATAGTTAAATTAGATGTTGATGAAAACCAAGAAACAGCAGCTAAATATGAAGTGATGAGTATTCCTACATTAATCGTATTTAAAGACGGCGAACCTGTTGATAAAGTTGTAGGTTTCCAACCTAAAGAACAACTAGAGCAAGTTTTAGCTAAACATTATTAATCTTAAATCCAATCATCAGGCTGGGACATTAATCAATGTCTCAGCCTGATTTGTTATATTGGCAATAGATGACTGACTGGCTTACTAATGCGTTCCATTAACGTTTTATCAATACTAGTTAGAATTGCTAGAGTGGGACTATGAAATCTTATTTAAAAAATTAGATTTTTATCCTACTCTTTTTACATTGTAAATAGAACGTATGTTTTGGTAGGCAGACGATTTATTGATATAATAATATTAAAAAGTTATAAAGGTAGGTGAATTTTGTGGAAGACTACCAAAAGAAAATTAAACAAAAACTAGAAGTTATACCTACAGAACCTGGTTGTTATATTATGAAAGATAGACACAATTCAGTAATATATGTTGGTAAAGCTAAACGTTTAAGAAATAGGGTTAGAAGCTATTTTACGGGAGCACATGATGAAAAAACAACACGTTTAGTCGGGGAAATAAGAGATTTCGAGTTTATCGTAACTTCTAGTGAAATAGAGTCTTTGTTACTAGAATTAAACTTAATTAAGAAGCATCAACCACGATATAATATTTTATTAAAAGATGACAAGAGTTATCCATTTATTAAAATAACAAATGAAGAACATCCACGTTTACTCGTAACACGCACAGTAAAGAAAAATTCAGGTAAATATTTTGGCCCTTATCCAAACGCATATGCAGCACAAGAAACTAAAAAGTTATTAGACAGAATATATCCACTTAGAAAATGCGTTACAATGCCTAATAAAGTTTGTCTTTATTATCATATCGGTCAATGTCTAGGTCCATGTGTTTATCCGGTTGAACAAGCTCAATATCAACAAATGATTAAAGAAATTACTGACTTTTTAAACGGTGATGATAAAACGATAGTGAATGATCTACACGATAAAATGAATGCAGCAAGTGAAGCATTAAAATTTGAAGAAGCAAAAGAATATAGAGATTTAATTAAGCATATTGAAATGTTGAATTATAAACAAAATATGATGTCAGCTGACATGACAATGCGAGATATCTTCGGTTATTCAGTAGATAAAGGTTGGATATGTATCCAAGTATTTTTCATTAGACAAGGTAAACTAATTGAAAGACAGGCTTCTATGATTCCAATTATTCAAACTGCTGAAGAAGAATTCTATACATTTATTGGTCAATTTTATACGTTGAACCAACATTTAACACCGAAAGAAATTCACATTCCAAAAAATCTAGACAAAAAAACAGTAGAGTCTGTTGTTGATTCAAAAGTTATTCAACCACAAAGAGGTAAGAAGAAAGAAATGGTAGATTTAGCAATTAAAAATGCTAATATTTCATTAAATAATAAATTCGAATTAATTGCTAAAGATGAATCTAGAACAATTAAAGCTATTGAGGATTTAGGAGATTCAATGGGGATCCAAACACCTATTAGAATAGAAGCTTTTGATAATTCTAATATACAAGGTGTTCATCCTGTTTCTGTTATGATTGCTTTCGTAGATGGAAAACCAAGCAAGAAAGATTATCGAAAGTATAAAATTAAAACAGTTGATGGACCCGATGATTATAAATCAATGCAAGAAGCAGTTCGAAGACGTTATACGAGAGTATTAAAAGAAGGTTTACCAATTCCTGATTTAATTATAGTCGATGGTGGTAAAGGACACATGTCTTCAGTAAGAGAAGTTTTAGAAAATGAACTAGGCTTAGATATTCCAATAGCAGGGCTTAGCAAAAATGATAAACATCAAACTTCTGAGTTATTATATGGTACGCAAGCAGAAATTATACCACTAAAGAAAAATTCTCAAGCTTTTTATTTATTACAAAGAATTCAAGATGAAGTTCATAGATTTGCTATTACATTCCATCGATCAACAAGACAAAAAACTTCTTTAAAATCTGTATTAGATGAAATAGAAGGTATAGGACCAAAACGAAAACAAAATTTATTAAAACATTTTGGTTCAATTAAAAAAATGAGAGAATCTAATGAAGAAGAATTTATGAAAATTGGATTGCCTCAGAAAGTCGCCCACAACCTAAAAGTAAAACTTGATAGTAAAGAGTAATATTACAATAGAAAATCCAATTATATGGGTATGAGAATAATTCTCATACCCAAAATCTTATGTAATAATGTTACAATATACATGTAATGCTCATTGTGTTTTTTTTAATACACATGTAATCGTTTTCAGTTATAAAAGAAAATATAGACACAATCGAGTTATAGATTAAAGTTAGGGGGGACTTCTTTTGGCGTCAAGCGAAAATCAGTTTATTTTACGTCGTATCCATTCAATGTTAGGTGTAATTCCTATAGGAATATTTTTGATTCAGCATTTGGTAATTAACCATTTTGCAACTATTAGTCCAGAGGCATTTAATAAAGCTTCAGACTTTATGTGGCATTTACCATTCAAAATCGTTTTAGAAGTGGTAATAATTTATATTCCTATATTATTCCACGCTATATATGGATTATACATAGCGTTTACAGCTAAAGAAAATGTAGGCAGACAATCATTATTTAGAAACTGGATGTTTTTATTCCAACGTATAACAGGTGTTATCTCGTTTATATTCATTGCTGTACACGTTTATCAAACGCGTATACAGGCAGCATTAGGACATCATATTGATTTTGATATGGTTTCAGATATATTATCTAATCCTATTTCAGTAACGTTATATGTTATCGGCGTATTAAGTGTTATATTCCATTTCTCAAATGGTTTATGGTCATTCTGTATCACTTGGGGGATCACACAATCGCCTAAGTCACAACGCTATATGACTTATGTAACATTATTCGTATTTATCGTTATTAGTATTATTGGCTTAAGAGCTATATTCGCGTTCGTATAAGATTTATACTTTTTAGGGGAGTGACAATTTTTATGGCAAACAACAAAATTATTGTTGTCGGTGGTGGTTTAGCTGGTTTAATGGCAACAATTAAAGCTGCGGAAAAAGGTGCACATGTTGACTTGTTCTCATTAGTACCAGTTAAACGTTCACACTCTGTTTGTGCTCAAGGTGGTATTAATGGTGCAGTTAATACTAAGGGTGAAGGTGACTCTACATCTATTCACTTCGATGATACTGTATATGGTGGGGACTTCCTTGCTAACCAAACACCGGTTAAAAGAATGACTGAAGCAGCACCAAGTATTATCCACTTATTAGATAGAATGGGCGTAATGTTTAACCGTACACCTGAAGGTCTTTTAGACTTCCGTAGATTTGGTGGAACATTATATCATAGAACAGCTTTTGCTGGTGCAACTACAGGACAACAATTACTATATGCATTAGATGAACAAGTTAGAAGATTCGAAGTACAAGGTTTAGTAACTAAATACGAAGGCTGGGAGTTTTTAGGCATTGTTAAAGATGACGAAGATGCAGCTCGCGGTATTATAGCTCAAAACTTAAAAACTGCTAAAATAGAATCATTTGGTTCAGACGCTGTTATTATGGCAACAGGTGGACCTGGTATTATCTTTGGTAAGTCAACAAACTCAATGATTAATACTGGTTCAGCTGCATCTGTTGTTTATCAACAAGGTGCTAAATACGCGAATGGTGAATTTATCCAAATTCACCCTACAGCAATTCCGGGCGATGATAAATTAAGATTAATGAGTGAGTCAGCTCGTGGTGAAGGTGGCCGTATTTGGACTTATAAAGACGGTAAACCTTGGTATTTCTTAGAAGAAAAATATCCTGACTATGGTAACTTAGTACCACGTGATATCGCAACTCGTGAAATATTTGATGTATGTGTAAACCAAAAATTAGGTATTAATGGCGAAAACATGGTATACCTAGATTTATCACATAAAGATGCTCATGAGTTAGATGTTAAACTTGGTGGTATAATTGAAATATATGAAAAATTCACTGGTGACGACCCTCGTAAAGTCCCAATGAAAATATTCCCAGCTGTTCACTATTCGATGGGCGGCATATGGGTAGACTTTGATCAAATGACCAATATTAAAGGTCTTTTCGCTGCAGGAGAATGTGACTTTTCTCAGCATGGTGGTAACAGATTAGGCGCTAACTCGTTATTATCTGCAATTTATGGCGGTATGGTAGCTGGTCCTAACGCAATGGAATACGTTAAAAATATCGAAACTTCATATACAGAGTTAGATGAAGAATTATATCAAAAACGTATTGACGAAGAACAAGAAAAATTCGATCACTTATTAAATCTAAAAGGTACTGAAAACGCATATAAATTACACAAAGAGCTAGGCGAAATTATGACGGCGAATGTAACAGTTGTACGTCATAATGACAAACTGTTAGAAACAGATAAGAAAATAGTAGAATTAATGGAAAGATATCAAGATATTGATATGGAAGATACGTCAACTTGGAGTAACCAAGCTGTATTCTTTACGCGTCAATTATGGAACATGTTAGTGCTTGCTAGGGTTATTACAATTGGTGCATACAATCGTAATGAATCTCGTGGTGCACATTACAAACCAGAATTCCCTGACCGTAATGATGAAGAATGGTTAAAAACTACAATAGCACAATTCAGAGGAGCTGAAGAGGCACCTGAATTTTCATATGAAGATGTTGATATTAGTCACATTGAACCTCGTAAACGAGATTACTCACAGAAATCTAAAGGAGGTAAATGATAATGGCAGACTCTCAAACAGTTGAACAAAATGCACAAGGACAAAATCAAGAAGACAAAACAATTACATTAATCATAACTCGTCAAGAAAATGACAAATCACAGTCATATGACGAAAAGTTTGTGATTCCATATAGACCAAACATGAACGTGATTGCAGCATTGATGGAAATCCAAAGAAATCCTGTTAACTCAAAAGGTGAGAAAACGACACCTGTGACATGGGATATGAACTGTCTTGAAGAAGTATGTGGTGCATGTTCCATGGTTATTAACGGTAAAGCGCGTCAATCATGTTCTGCAATAATTGATCAATTGGAACAACCTATAAAGCTTGAGCCAATGAAAGCATTCCCAGTAGTTCGTGATTTACAAGTAGATCGTTCTCGTATGTTTGATAACTTGAAAAAAGTACAAGCTTGGGTTCCAATCGATGGTACTTACGATTTAGGTCCTGGACCTCGTATGCCTGAGAAAAAACGACAAACAGCATATGAATTATCAAAATGTATGACATGTGGTGTTTGTTTAGAAGTATGTCCTAACATAAACGTAAATAATAATTTTATGGGGGCACAAGCTATTTCTCAAGTACGTCTTTTCAACTTACATCCAACAGGTAGTATGACAAAAGACGAAAGAATTAAAGCGTTGATGTCTGACGGTGGTATTCAAGAATGTGGTAGTTCACAAAACTGTGTGAATGCTTGTCCGAAAGGTATCCCATTAACTACATCAATTGCTTCAATGAACAGAGAAGCAACATTCCAAATGTTTAAATCATTCTTTGGTTCAGATCACCAAGTATATTAATATTATATATTAGTGCTGTGACATCATTGTCCAGTTTATATAAGCCAGTAAAAATTCTTGTATTTTTGAATTTTTACTGGCTCTTTTTATGCTTTAATATAAGGATGTTTATCTATACTAATAAGGCTTAATCAACGCATTTCATTAACTTCAAGTTATTTGATATGTTATTATAAAGTGTATAAGTAAGAAGTTGAAAAGAGGTACCATCGATTATGGAAGATATTACGAAACAGATTGAATATTCTCTAAGACATATTGTAGAAAGAACAAAATATACAGCGAGAACACAATTAAAACTTTATGATATTTCACCACCACAATTTATAACATTGCAATGGTTATATGAAAATGAAAATCTTACTATAGGTGAATTATCTAAAAAATTATTTTTAGCATATTCTACGACAACAGACATCATTGATAAATTAGAAAAGAAAGAGTTAGCAATGAGGATTCAATCTGTTGATGATAAAAGAGTTTTCCATGTTAAATTACTAGAAAAAGGCGAGCATTTAATTGACGAAGTGATTCACGCAAGACAAAGATATACGGAAGAATTATTGTCTGTTATGAATGACGAGGATAAAATCAAATTTAATGAAGCTTTAGATATCATGTTAAAAAGAATGAGAAGTGAAGACCAATGAACAAACCAATAGGCGTGATAGATTCAGGAGTCGGAGGCTTGACAGTAGCTAAGGAAATTATGAGACAATTACCAAATGAAACAATATATTATTTAGGTGATATTGGTAGATGTCCTTATGGTCCGAGGTCGAGAGAAGAAGTCAAAGAGTTTACTATACAGCTTGCTAATTTTTTAGTTAAAAAAGATATTAAAATGTTAGTTATAGCGTGTAATACAGCTACAGCTGTAGCATTAAAACCTTTACAGGAATTACTGTCTATACCAGTTGTAGGTGTAATAGATCCTGGTTCAAGAACTGCTATAATGACAACAAAAAATAATCGTGTTCTTGTATTAGGTACTGAAGGTACTATTAAATCTGAAGCATACAGAAGAAGTATTAAGACTATAAACCCTCAAGTAGAGGTAAAAGGCATTGCTTGTCCTGGATTTGTACCATTAGTTGAACAGATGAGATATAAAGACCCGACGATTACAAGTATCGTTATCCATCAGACATTGAAACAATGGAGATATGATGATTCAGATACAGTAATTCTAGGTTGTACACATTATCCATTGATTTATAATCAAATCAATCAATATTTTGATGGTGAAAAGTCTGTTATATCATCTGGTTTAGAAACAGCAAGGGAAGTAAGTGCGTTGTTAACTTTTAGCAATGAACATTCTTATTATACGCCAAACCCACAGCACAAATTCTTTGCCAATGGTGATGTTGAGCACATTACACGAACGATAACAGAATGGTTACATATAGAAAATGTAGAAGTAGAAAGAATAACATTGTAAGGGGAGACTACTATGAAAGACATTATAATTGCATCAAATAATAAAGGTAAAATTGAAGATTTTAAAGCGATATTTCCTAAAGCAAATGTGATAGGTATATCAGAAATTGCACCAGATTTTGATGTAGAAGAAACAGGTACAACTTTTGAAGAGAATGCTATCTTAAAATCAGAAACAGCTTCTAAAGCATTAAATAAAATTGTGATAGCAGATGATAGTGGATTGTCCGTTGAAGCTTTATACGGTGAGCCAGGTATATACTCAGCACGTTACGCTGGTGAACCTAAAGATGACCAAGCTAATATTGAAAAATTATTATCTAACTTAAAAGATAAAGAAAATAAAAATGCTGAATTTATATGTGCTATTGCTGTAAGTGAACCAGGAAAAGATACAGTAACTTATGTAGGAAAAGTACAAGGAGAAATAATAGATGAACAAAGAGGAGAGAATGGATTTGGTTATGATCCAATATTCTTTGTGCCATCGTTAGATAAAACTATGGCAGAGTTAACTGCAGCTGAGAAAAGTGCAATTAGCCATAGAGGAAATGCTATTAAACTTATGAATGAAGATATAGGGGAGCGATTTCAATGAAATGGATAATTGTTAGTGATAATCACGGAGAACAAGGTATACTTCATGAATTATATGACTATCATAAAGATGCAGATTTATTTTTACACTTAGGAGATTCTGAATTTAATTATGATGACAGTGAATTAAGTTTATTCAAGCGTGTAAAAGGGAATTGTGACTTTGACCCTCAATTTCCAATAGAAAATAGTGGAGAAATAGAGAATATTAAATATTTCTATACACACGGGCACAGATATGATATTAAATCAAATAGAGAAGTTTTAAGTGCACATGCAGCAAATGAAGGTGCTCAATTTGCATTTTATGGTCATAGTCATGTTGCATTATGTGAATCTATAAATGGAGTATATTGTATTAATCCTGGTAGTATATCGCAAACTAGAGGAGATTGGGAAGAAACATATGCGATTTTAGAATTCGATGAAAAAAGAGAAAATGTAAATTTATCATTCTTAAATAGAGATCATAAAGAACTAGAAAAACAATCACTAGCTCTGTAATTTACTTTAAAAAGATATAATATGATTTGTAAAAATTAAGTATAAATGAATAGTTATAAAT
>X87_Garden_Dormouse__coassemble_55_pt1 | contig 29187 bp, 31 predicted proteins | sample X87_Garden_Dormouse__metabat2_low_PE_004 | metagenome-assembled genome bin X87_Garden_Dormouse | reverse complement strand
TCAATCCAGTCAGCTACTGCCATTATAATAAAAGAGGCTGAGACATGTATTTATGCCCCAGCCTCTTTCAATATATTAATGAATATAAGAATAGTTGTAAACTTCAGATGCAGGGATTGTTCTATAGTCTGTTACACCCGGTGGTGTATTGTAATTTGTTTCAGATACAAGTAGACTACCATCTGCATTAATAGATTCTACATATGAAACATGACCATATTGACCAGCACTTGATTGCATAATTGAACCAACAGCTGGTGTATTATCTACACGGAAACCGTCTGCTTGTGCAGCGCCAGCCCAATATTTTGCGTCTCCCCAGTATGTGCTAATTGCACTACCAGCTTGACCTCTGCGGTCAAAGACATAATATGTGCATTGTCCCCAGTCGTATAAGTTTTGGTCATTAAATGTTTGGTTACCGCCTGTTTGAGAAGGTGGTGTATTGTCAGAAGGTGCAGTTGTATCACTACCACTACCACCTGCAATTTTTAAAGTTTGACCAGGATAGATAATATAACCTTGTAAATTATTTGATTTCATAAGTTGGTCAACTGAAACACCATGTTTTTGGGCGATTACTTCTAAAGAATCACCATTTTTAACTGTGTATGTAGAACCTGAAGTTGCTGTTTCTTGTGAACCACTTCCTCCAGCTGAACTACTTCCGTTTACAGTAATGACTTGTCCAGGAAAAATCATATTCCCTGAAATGTTGTTACTTGATTTCAGTTGATCTACTGACACACCATATTGATCTGCAATAGCCCACAATGACTCACCATTTTTGACAGTGTGTTGTGTAGAAGCTTCAGCATCGTTATGAGCGGCGATTGCTGCAACACCTGAAACTGCTGTTACCGCGAATGCAAATTTTTTCAAAGGCTTATCCTCCTTGTTATCTCGATATTATGTTATAAAGCATAAAGCTAATAGCTAATATATAAATCCCTCGATAGATAAATAGTAACAAAAATAAAAACCTGTGTACTGTATGTAATCATCTTGTAATAAAAACACAATAATATTAAATATTGTTTTGAAAAATATTTATATGCATAGTCACTGTGATGGTGGGGTATATATGTAATATGGTAATATATGGTTGTTGATTGAATATTACAAATTTGAATCAATCAACTCGTTTGATATGTTAAGGTCTAACATGTAAAATATGGATAATACTTTATAAAAGGAATGATAAAAATTGAGTTATGAACATAACTACGGTACATATCAAGAAATAGAATCACGAGGTTCATCAATTCGAAAAACTTGGTTGTATTTTTTATACTATTGGGTAATTTTTGGAATTGGTACATATTTAGGTCAGTTTGTGCCACCAGCATTATATCTACCTATAACAATAGGCTTATTCGCTATGATAATGATTTCTTTATTTACAAAATCATCTAGAAAATTTGGCGGATTAATATCAAATCTATTCGCATTTTTAATTGGTATATTATCTTATACATCGTTTATGTATTACCTAGGAACATTAGGTACTCAAGCATTTTATGGTAATATCGCGTTAGCTATAGGAGCCTTTGCTGCTTTTGGTGTGCTAGGTTACTTCATGATTGATAATGCCGCGGGATTAGGAAAATATTTATTTGTTACATTAGTAGCTTTAGTTATTGCTAGTTTTATTGGTATATTTTTAAATAATCCTATATTCCATACAATTATTTCAGTTATTGGAATTGGTTTATTCTTATTATATACAGTGTACGATTTCAATCGAATGAAAAGAGGTCAATTTTCACCGAGAGAAATGGGATTTAACTTATTTATAAACTTACTTAACATCATCATGCATATACTTAGATTAGCGAGTATTTTGAGAGATTAAATAAATAGACTGAGACAAAATTACATGTCTCAGTCTATTTTATTATATTGGTAGTATATGGCAAAATTAAAATTTTACTTTTATCAAGATTTTTCAATCCTACTTTTTTTACATAAAACGGTAAACTTTGCGAGATGAGCGCAATATTGTATAATAAGAATGTTAAAATAACTCACTTTGAAAGAGAGATGGAATTATGGGACGTAAATGGAATAATATTAAGGAAAAAAAAGCCCAAAAAGATAAAAATACGAGTAGAATATACGCGAAATTCGGCCGTGAAATATACATGGCAGCTAGATCAGGTGAGCCAGACCCAGAGGCTAATCAAAATTTAAAATTCGTATTGGAAAAAGCTAAAACGTATTCTGTTCCTAAACATATAGTAGATAGAGCTATTGAAAAAGCAAAAGGCGGTTCAGAAGAAAATTATGATGAATTAAGATACGAAGGCTTTGGTCCAAGTGGTTCAATGCTTATTGTAGATGCATTAACAAACAACGTTAACCGTACAGTAAGTGACGTTAGAGCTGCATTCGGTAAAAATGGTGGAAATATGGGTGTTTCTGGATCAGTAGCATACATGTTTAATAACACAGCAGTATTTGCATTTAAAGGTAAATCTACTGATGAAGTTTTTGAATTATTATTGGAAGAAGATTTAGACGTTAGAGATGTTATTGAAGAAGAAGATTTAACAATTGTTTATGCTGAACCTGATCAATTTGCTCAAGTCCAAACTGTACTAAAAAATAATGGTGTAGAGGACTTCGAAGTTGCTGAATTATCTTGGTTAGCACAATCTGAAGTAACATTATCTGAAGAAGATTTAGAAACGTTTGAAAAATTAGTCGATGCTATTGAAGACTTAGAAGATGTTCAACAAGTTTATCATAACGTTGAATTATAAATGGAGAGATAAAAATGAATCAAGAACAATGGATTGATATGCTAAATTTAGAGCCTCATCCTGAAGGTGGCTATTATAAAGAAATTATTAAATCTAGTCATACTTTGGATGACCAAAATGCGATGTATACGAGTATATATTTTTTATTAGAAAAAGATAACATATCTCATTTTCATCGTATTCAATCAGATGAAGTGTGGTACTATCATGCAGGACAAACATTAACTGTGCACATGATTCATTCCAATGGCGTTTATGAACAAGTAAAAGTAGGGCCTAACATTCAAGATGGTGATGTGTTACAAGCACTTGTACCTAAAAATACAATATTTGCATCAACTGTTGAAGGCGATAATGATTTTGCATTAGTAGGCTGTATGTGTTCACCAGGTTTTCAATTTGAAAAATTCGAATTGTTTACTCAAGAAGAATTGTTAGTAGATTACCCCCAACACGAAGAAGCAATTAAAAAGTATGCATTTGAATCCATTGAATAAAATAGCAAAAAAGGCGAAATATAAATCTCATACTCAAAATAAATGCTCCTAATCCTTTAATTAAAATAAAGGGTTAGGAGCATTATTTAAATGAAATAGTTAAACATTTTTAATTGTTGTTATTATAGTTCGCCATATACTTCTTTTGCTGTTTCAACAATATAAGCTAACTTTTTCCATTGTGCTTCTTCTGTTAAGATATTACCTTCTTCAGTTGAAGCAAAGCCACATTGTGGGCTTAAACATAGTTGGTCTTTCGATACATATTCTGTCGCTTCATCAAGACGATTTAGTATATTCTCTTTATCTTCTAATTCACCAGTTTTAGAAGTGAATAATCCTAGAACGATATAAGCATCGTCTCTATCAAAATGTCTTAAAGGTTCAAAGTCTCCTGAACGATTATCATCGTATTCTAGGAAGAAACCTTGTAATTTTTCTGTGAATAGCTCTTTTGCAATTGGCTCATATCCACCACTAATTGCCCATGAAGATTGATAATTCCCTCTACAAATATGAGTAGTAATTAATAGGTCATTTGGTAGATCTCTCAATGAATCATTCACTACTTTAGCGGCTAATTTAATTGCTTCTGCTTTTTCATCTTCTGTACGCTCTCTATTCTTGATAAGTTGTTTTGTTGCTGCTAATCCAGCCCAATAAACATCATCAATTTGTAAGTAACGACAACCTAGTTCATAAAATTTTAAAATAGTTTGACGATAAGCTTCTGATACATCTTTAGCAAAATCATGAATATCAGGATAAATATCGTGGTTTAAAATATTTGGGTGAAATAATTGATTTGGACTTGGAATAGACACTTTACTTACAGCTCTACCGTCAACTTGCTTATGTAAATATTCAAAATGTTCAAAGTGTGGATGATTAGGATTAAATTCAACTTTTTGGACAACTCTTACGTCGTGCTTTTTAGTTTCTACACCATTAAAAGTCAGTCCAATTTCAGGCTCATAATCTTCAATACCTGTTAAATTTTCTAAGAAGTCAAAGTGCCAATAAGCACGTCTGAATTCTCCATCAGTGATACTTTTTAAACCGACTTCTAATTGTTTTTCGACTATTTTATTTATTTCTTCATCTTCGACTTTTTTTAATTCGTCTTTAGATAGATTACCTTCAAAATATTTCTCTCTAGCTTCTTTTAAAGGTTCTGTGCGTAATAAACTGCCAACATGGTCGGCACGGAAAGGTCTTAATGCTTCTGTCAATTTACTTCACTCCTATGTATTTTCTCTAAAAATTCTGAAAAATTCAATATTAATAAAAATACCAAAGTAATCCATCGCTGTCAATTATATTTTGATATAATAAAAATATAAGGAGAGGGGGTTATAAATTTGGCAAATAAAAAGAAAACAAATGTGAAGAGTAAAAATAATTTAAAGCAAAGAAAAAAATCTACAAAAAGTAAAAAGAAAAGAAGTAAATTTAAGAAACATTATATTTTATGGAGTTTATATATAATAATATTCACGATTATAGCAGTCAGTATTTATAACGTATTTAAGCCCTTACCTCATGGAGTATCAAAATTAAGTTCAGAGACTAAAACAGATGATGTAGAACTATTAACTGATTTATCATATAAGTCCGGAAATGAAATGCATTACGACCACGAAATATTTGATAAAGTCAATGAAACCATTCAAGAAGCAAATGATTTTATTATAATGGATATGTTTTTATTCAATGGTTATCAAACTGGAGACAAAAAGTATCCACCAATATCAAAACGGATTACAGATTCTTTAATTCAGAAAAAACAAGAGAATCCAAATGTCAGAATCATAATATTAACAGACCCTATCAATACATTTTATGGCTCATACACGCCTGATAATATAAAAGATTTAAAGAATCATAATATAGATGTACGTTACACAAATTTAAGTAAGTTAAGAGATTCTAATCCTATTTATTCAGGTGCATATCGCACATTATTTCAATGGTTTGGTAATAGTGAGAAAGGTAAGTTGCCTAACCCTCTGAGTGGAGAAGCACCAAATGTTACTGTTAGAAGTTATTTAAAGTTATTAAATATGAAAGCCAATCACAGAAAAACACTTGTTACTGAAAATCATGGGATGATACTTTCTAGCAATCCTCACGATCCAAGTGGTTATCATCAAAATGTCGGTGTAAGAGTGTCTGGTCCGATTCAAAAGGCACTCATAAAATCTGAGATTGCTGCTATAAATATGAGCGGTGCTCAATATGACGAATCAGATTTTAAAATCAATCATAATAGTTGGAAAGATAATGCACGTTATACTGTACAATTGGCTACAGAAGGTAAAATTAAAGAAAAGGTCATTAGTAACATTAAGAAAGTACAATCCAAAGACCGTATTTCAATAGGTATGTTCTATTTATCTGACCGTGATGTTGTTAAAGAACTGATAAAAGCATCTAAAAGAAATGTAGATATTAAAATTATTTTAGACATTAATAAGGAAGCTTTTGGTAAAGAAAAACCAGGCGTGCCTAATAAACCGGTAGCTAGTGAATTAATTAATCGAACAAATAATAATATTAAAGTGAAATGGGCTTTAAGCAATGGGGAACAATTTCATTCTAAATATTTATTGTTTGAACAACATGAAAATAAAGATGCAACGATGATATTAGGTTCATCCAATTTAACTAGAAGAAATATGAATGATTACAATTTGGAAACTGATATTATAATTCAAGGTAAACAGGATGATCCTGCGTTTCAAAAACTATCTACAACATTTAATGATGCATGGATTAATAATGAACATTCATACACTGCACAGTATGATGAATATAAAGATGAATCACTGTGGAAGAAACTATTATATAGAATACAAGAAGAGACTGGTTTATCCAGTTTCTAATATAAATGCTCCTATTTCGTTAATTAAAATTCAAACGAAATAGGAGCATTAATTTTTATCTGTTTATTCTTAAGATGTTTCTATACATAATATCTGCCATTTTTTCAGGTGAGTCCTGACATCCGTCCCGTAACCAACTATATATAGACGCGATTTGTCCACCAATTGTATATTCAAGAAAGAAGTTGGCATCTTGTAATGTACCGATTTTAGAAATGAGTTTTTCAATTCTGTCTTTTATAAGCTTGATAAAGTTAATGATAAAATCTCGTTCAGGATGTAAAACAAAGACACTGTAGAAAAATTTTTGGTATTTTAAAATATAATAAAAAACATTTGTAAAATACCGTTTTACATATTTTCTCCTATTGGCTGGTTCTTCAATAATAGATAGTTCAATATTATCCATTAAATTTTCGTAATTACTCATGTGATATTTTTGGATTTCATCATATGTATCATATTTATCTTTGAAATGGGCATAAAAAGTTGAACGGTTAATACCACTTTCTGCGCACAACATTTTTATTGTAATTTCGTCAAAGTGATAATCTTCCAATAAATAAACCATATTACTAATAATTAATTGTCTCGCATGTTTTTTCATAATTCACCTCGATAACTTACATGTCCTATATTTTAACAAATAAAGTATAGAATATATATTAATATACTTTAAAAACTTTAATTTAATATGTTGATTTATCTGATTTTTTAGTTAATTTAACCCGACAAATTTTTAATTTTTGTTGGTTTAATTAGTAAAAGCGTAGCCGTATAATAAGTAAATCATTGAAATATGGAGGATATAAAGTAATGAAAAAAATCGTGCTTGTAAATGTTATCACGATAGTGGTTTTAGTGGCTATTGGCCTAGTAGGATTCCATTATTATAGTGAAGCAACAGATTATGTAAAAACAGAAAATGCAAAAGTGGATGGAGAGCAAATTAAAATTGCTAGTCCAGTATCAGGTAATTTAACTAGTTTTGACGCTAAAGAAGGTAAAACTTATGACAAAGGCGATAAAATTGGTGAAGTAGAAGGTAAAGGTGAAGATGGTCAATCTCAAAAAATGAAGATTGAAGCACCATCAAAAAGTACAATCGTAAAAACTTCTGAAACAGAGAACAATTTAGTACAAGCTGGCTCACCGATTGCTTATGCATATAATTTTGATGATTTATATGTAACTGCAAACATTGATGATACAGATGTAGAGGATGTAGAAGAAGGACAAGCAGTTGACATTGATATCGATGGTCAAAAAGCTAGTGTTAAAGGTAAAGTGTCTCAAGTTGGATTAGCAACTGCATCAAGTTTCTCGTTGATGCCTTCATCAAATAGTAATGGAAACTATACAAAGGTGACACAAGTTGTTCCAGTGAAAATCACATTTGATTCTAAGCCATCAACAAATGTTGTTCCAGGAATGAATGTTGAAGTTCGAATCCACAAGAATTAAGGAGGGTGTATTATGACATCAACCTTTACGGTGGCTTATATAATAATTGCAATCTTACTTTGGATTGGAATTAATGCATTTGTATTAAAACGTAAAAAAAGAAAACAAGTTTCTAATGAATCTTTTGAAAAAGATCATAAAGAAGAATACAGTCAACTTAAATCTAAAGATGATGATAGCTTAACAGTTAACCGTCATCAAAAAGAATATAAAGAAGAGCAAGTTGAACAAATGAACCAAGATGAAAATAATCAACCATCATTTAAAGAAAACGTATCTGACGATAATAATAATTCAGAAGATGAAGATTCTGTATTATCTGATCGTGGTATGGAAATACATGAAGACGAACCAATCAACGAACAAATTAAAAAGAATCATGTTAATTTTGTTTATGGTAAAGGTATTACAAGAAATAAAATATTAATTGCAATGATGTTCGGTATGTTCATAGCAATTTTAAACCAAACATTATTAAATGTAGCATTACCTGTTATTAATAATGAATTTAGTATTTCAGCTTCAACTGGTCAATGGCTAATGACAGGATTTATGCTTGTAAATGGTATATTAATCCCAATCAGCGCCTTTTTAATCAGTAAGTATTCTTATAGAAAATTATTCATTATAGCAATGATTCTGTTTACAATCGGATCATTCATTTGCGCGTTGTCAGTAAACTTTCCAATGATGATGACAGGACGTGTCATACAAGCTGTTGGAGCAGGCGTGCTAATGCCATTAGGTTCTAATGTGTTTATGACAATCTTCCCACCAGAAAAGCGTGGTGCAGCAATGGGTACATTAGGTATTGCATTTATTTTAGCACCAGCTATAGGACCAACATTATCAGGTTGGGTTGTACAAAATTACCATTGGAATATCATGTTCTACGGAATGTTTGCTATCGGTTTAATTTCTATCATAATCAGTTATTTCTGGTTTAGAATTTATCAGCAAACGTCTAACCCTAAACCAGACGTTCAAGGTATTATATTTAGTACGTTAGGTTTTGGACTATTATTATACGGTTTCAGTGAAGCGGGTAATAATGGATGGACATCTACAACAGTTTCATTATCATTAATTATTGGCGTTATCTTTACAACAATGTTTGTTATTCGTGAAATAAGAATGAAAAATCCAATGCTTGATATGTCAGCATTAAAATATTCTGGGTTCACATTAACGACAGTTATTAACGTTATCGTAACAATGAGTTTATTTGGTGGTATGATATTATTACCAATTTACTTACAAAATCTTCGTGGGTTTTCTCCATTAGATTCTGGTTTATTATTGTTACCAGGTTCATTAATAATGGGCTTTATGGGACCAATTGCTGGTAAAATGCTAGATTCATTTGGTATTAAGCCATTAGCTTTAATTGGTTTAACAATTATGACTTTTGCAACATGGGAGTTAACACAGTTAAATATGGATACACCATATTCAACAATATTAATTATTTATATCGTACGTTCATTTGGTATGAGTTTCATCATGATGCCTATTATGACGGCTGGGATGAATTCATTACCTCAACGATTGATACCGCATGGTAATGCAATCAGTAACACAGTGAGACAATTGGCAGGGTCAATTGGTACTGCAATACTTGTAACAGTTATGACACAAAATACGACTACTCATTTAGCTAACATGTCAGATAATTTAGATTCAACTGATCCAATTATTCAAGAACAAGTTAAAGCACTTTCAGATTCTGTTGGTGGAAAAGAAAGTGGCATGTCAGCACTTGTTGAGTTTCTAAATAAACTTGCAACTGTACAAGGTATAAATGACGCTTTCTGGATTGCAACTCTGTTTAGTGTTATTGCATTAATCTTAAGTTTATTCTTAAAAGGTAAGTCACATTATATTTCACATGAATAACGTAAAATTTTAGAATTAAAAATCATATGTTTTAAAGTTTAAATTTTATATATAAATAATCATTTCAAAGCCACAAGAATTTCAAACTTCTTGTGGTTTCTTTGTGTAAAATAATAAAAAAAATAAAAGATTACTCGAATGCTTTATATCGGCTCCCGTTTTTTATATAATGAATAAAAGGAGTTGGTAACTTGTGAAAGTTAAGTATATTGACAAACGTCATTGGCGACGTCTCCTTAATCGCGAATATAAAGAAGTTGCGCTGGATACTAATCACTTTAAAGGTCTTGTAGGACTTGTAACGATGCTTGAAGTAAAAGAACCGTTAATAGTAAATGTTGTAGGTAAAGAAATTACAGTAGCTGACAAGGGCTATAAATGGATGCAAATATTACCGGAGAAAAAGCCATATAGTATTACTGTGATGTATAATAAACAAAATCAACCAGTGCAGTATTATTTTGATGTGAATTTGAGGAATATTACCCAGCTTGGAAATGCACGAACTTTAGATTTATGCTTAGATGTGTTGGTGATACCAAAGACAGGGGAATATGAACTAGTTGATGAAGATGATTTAGAAAGAATGCTTAAAGAAAACAAAATTTCTAAAGCGCAATTTCATAAGGCATATGTTACTGCTCATGAGATTATGTTCAAGTTAGAAACAGATTTTAAAGGAATAGAGAAAAAGATAAGATATTGTTTTCATGAAATAATGAATGCAAATAAGAATAGTAATAAATAAATATTCCTAAACTATGATTTACATAAAAAACGAGCATACACAGTATTAACTGTGTATGCTCGTTTTTTAAAAGTTTTTATAAGAATATCAGTGCAAGTATAATTGCTAATGGTCCTACAACGAAACAGTATTTACTAAATATACCTAATTGTCCGCGTTCCATTATGCCTTTTAGCCATTTTAAAGAGAAATAGCTGGCCACAAGTGAAGCTACAAATGCGAACATATAAGAAATCATTAATGAAGAATCTGGTGGTGTTTGAATGATATCTTTAATACCAAGCAATGCAGTCCCTAAACTTACTGGTATATAAAGTAAGAATGAGAACTTAAATGCTGTTTTTTGATTCATACCAACACCTAAAGCACCAACTATCGTTGCACCACTACGACTAAGTCCTGGAATTAATGCAATAGCTTGAAATAGCCCTACTATAATCGCATCTTTTAACGTTAAATCTTTATCTAACTTTTGACCGCGTTTATTTTTAATAAACCATAGTGCAATACCAGTTACAATTAACATGAAACCGACTAGCATAACACTTTTTGTGTCGCCAATTATATCGTTAAAGATTAACCCAAGAACACCAGCAGGTATCGTGGCAACTACAAGATACATAGCAAATCTAAAGTTTCGAATTACTTCTTCAGTGCGATCTCCTTTAATAAATTTTAAAGTATCAACAATGAGTTCGATAATATCTTTTCTAAACAAAATCAGTACAGCAACTAATGAAGCCGTATTTACAAAAATTTCAAATGTTAAACCTTCAGTATGTAAGCCTAAAAATTCTTGAGCCATTACAAGGTGACCACTAGAAGATACAGGTATGGGTTCAGTTACACCTTGCAATAAACCTAGAAAAATATACTTTATTATCTCAATAAGTAACATAGTAAGATCCTTCCTATTTAATTTACATGCTTAACTATAACTAATTTTAAAAAAGTATTCAATTTAGATAGTAAGATTTTTTATAATTCGGTCTTAAGTAGTAGTTGCTTAAAGGCATGCTTGTAATAATTAAAGCATGTTATAATGAAATAAATGTGAGGAGGGTGTCTTTTTATGAAAGTAGATGATTACAAACTATTAGTGACTTTAGAAGATGTAAAGACATTGAGGAAAGCTGCTGACATTCTCTATATTTCGCAGCCTGCCGTCAGTCAACGTCTCAAATCTATCGAAAACTTTTTTGGTATAGATATTTTTATAAGGACTAAGAAGCAATTAATAACAACTAATGAAGGTTCGCTCGTTATTGATCACGCTAGAAAAATGCTTAAAGAAGAGCGTCTATTACTGGATAGAATAAGTTCGAAAGTCGGGGAAGTTAATGGGAGTATCTCAATTGGCGTATCTTCGTTAATTGGACAAACAATTTTGCCTCAAGTTCTAGGGCAATATACTAAACTTTACCCTAACGTCGATATACAATTACAAATTGGCTCAAGTGAACATATTAAATCATATCAGAATGAATTTCATGTAACAGTAATTAGAGGTAATGAAGTAATGAATGTACAGAACGACTTATTATTAAATGAACAACATTACTTTATTTATCCTAAAAATAGAAAACATGATTTGCATTTATTACCGATGATTGAATTTCAAGCTGAACCAATATATTTAAAGCAAATTGAAGAATGGTATTCAGATTATTTCAAACAAGAATACCATGCTCTTATAAAAGTAGATCAAATCGCAACTTGTAAAGCATTGTTATTAAATGGTGTAGGCGTTACAGTTTTACCTGAATTAGTTATAGGTGATATAGATACAGACCTTTTTGAAATTAAAAAATTAAATATCATGAAAAAGCCTTTAAAACGGTCAACATATATTTGTTATGAACATAGTGTATTGCAATTACCACAAGTAAAATCATTTATTGAAGTGATTAAAAATTACATAAACCAAATTGATGTTAAAAAGAAGTAACCGATAGAGATTTGTACGATGTTATCATTTATTTTAATAATTTAATAAATATATTTCTTGTTTCTTCATTTATACCATCATGATTTAATACTGATTGTATGCGTTGTTTGTTTTTATTATCTTTAAAACGTGTTTCATTCAATTCAAGTATAGAAAGGGAAGGCTTTTTTTGTTCAATCAATACTAAATCGTCTCCTTGTGATACATAGCCTTCTTTGATTACGCGAAAATAACATCCTGTTTTACAACTGTCTGCCATTCTTTTAACTAAGTCTTTTATGCCATACCTTTGCGCGATTGTAGCGCAAGGTTGTCTTGGACAAGATACTTGTATAGTGGCTTCACCTAACTGATATGTATCACCGATATTTAAATCCGCTTCAGTTAAGCCAGAGACTGTTAAGTTTTCTCCAAAAATTGCATATTCAGGCAACAGGTGAATGATATCGTTCCAATATTGATAGTTATCTTTACTATAGAAACATATAGCTTTTTCAGGACCGCCGTGCCCTTTATATTGTTGTTCATCTTCAACAAACCCTGTTTTTGATAAAAACATACTATTTGAAATAGGGGTTTTATAAATGGCGGTCTTTTTTGTTTTTTGATTATCGAACGTAACGTTAGAAACTTTACCAGTAGAAATATAATCAATTTTAAATACCATGGCTTTTCTCCTTCTTAAATCATGTAAATTTATTTTATAACTTTAGAAAAATTATATCAATTTTAGCATTGACGTAACAGGGGTTTAGCTATAAAGTACAAGCATATAATAAAATAAAGAAAGATGTGAATTCATGTTTTTGAAACTGTTTCAAATCAAAAATTATAAGCTCTTTACAGTGAATATGGGATTACTCGGTATGGCAATCGCAATCACTACCCCGTTCTTAGTGTTATATGCGACACAACACTTAGGAATGACTAGTGGCCAATATGGTCTATTAATGGCTCTTGCTGCTGGAGCATCCTTCACTGTGAATTCTATAGTAGCTAGGTTTTCAGATAATGGTAAAATCAACCGTAAATATCTTATCGCAACAGCCCTTATAATGGGTGCTTTATGTTTCTCCATTTATTTCTATGTACATACTATTTGGATCTTCATTGTATTATACGGAATGTTCCAAGGTCTGGCAGCACCTGCAATGCCTCAAATGTATGCTTCTGCTCGTGAATCTATTAATGAATCAGAATATAAAGATAGAAGTATCTTTGCCAATACTGTTTTAAGATCAACTTTCTCATTAGGTTTCTTATTTGGTCCATTGATAGGTACTGTATTACTTTCACTATTGGGTTATGACGGTCTATTTGGTGGTACGGTTACTATATTCTTAACTGTACTCGTATTACTATTATTATTTTATAAGGAACCAAAGAAAATCTTAAATAATATAGTAGGGAATTTTCCAGAGAAAAAAGCTCCGAACTTAATTAAAGAACCGACTTTACTTATACCATTTTTAGCTTTCATTCTATTGCATATTGGGCAATGGATGTATACTTTAAACATGCCTTTATATGTAACTGAATATTTGAAAGATGACGAGTCTCATGTTGGTTATTTAGCAAGTTTATGTGCAGGCTTAGAAGTACCGCTTATGATTATTCTAGGAGCTATCGCAAGTAAATTCAGAACGAAAACTTTACTCATGGTAGGTTCAATATTTGGCTTTGGTTATTATTTCAGTATCGGGGTGTTTGATAGTTTTACTGCAATGTTAATTGGACAATTAGCTTTAGCATTTTTCTTAGCTATTTTGTTAGGGCTTGGTATCAGTTATTTCCAAGATATTTTACCAGACTTTCCAGGTTACGCTTCGACTTTATTTGCGAACGCTATGGTTATTGGACAACTAGGTGGAAATTTACTTGGTGGTGTCATGAGTGATATAGTAGGATTAGGAAATGTGTTCTTTGTTTCAAGTTTTTCGATAGCACTTGCGTTTGTTCTTTTAATTTTCACTATAGAACATAAGGAACAAAACAATACACAAATTAGTTAGGAGTACTAAATTACATGACAACAATTAGTTGGTTACTTATCATTATAATGTTTGTAATTGCATTTATCGGTTTAATCAAACCAATTATCCCATCCGTTTTATTTCTTTGGATAGGGTACTTTATATATCATTTTGCAATAGATTCATCAAAATTATCATGGGTATTTTGGACGGTTATGATACTCTTTACAGTATTTATGATTTTGTCGGACATCATCATGAACAGTTACTTTGTGAAAAAATTTGGTGGTTCTAAATTAGGAGAGACAATGGCAGCAGTTGGTGTTATTATTGGTTGCTTTGTATTTCCGCCTTTCGGTATTATTATCGTACCGTTTATCTTAGTATTCGTTTCAGAAATTATACAAAAGAGTGATATCAGTGCTGCACTTAATGCAAGTATAGGTTCACTATTAGGATTTTTAACAAGTACAATAGCAAAAGCACTTATCATGGTCGTTATGGTCATTTGGTTCTTTATTGATATTATTTTTTAATATTTAAGAGCTTGAAACATAAATTCTAACTCAAAATAAATAAGCATATCACTTAACGGATTGTTTCAGTTTGAAAGTGATATGCTTATTTTTTATAAAAATCTTCGTGCATCTTTCATCCTTATTTATATCTTCTACATTATTATTTGTTTTCTTCTTCCATATCTTTTTCAATTTCTTCTTTAGATTCGCCACTTTCCTCTAAAATCATTTTACGATCATACATTTTAAAGAATGGGAAATAAATACCGACAGAAATTGCAATATTGATTAATACGAGTATGATAGCCCGCCAATCGCCACCAGTGGCTAAGTATGCACCAATTGGAGCAGGTAAAGTCCATGGAGGCATTACACTGGTCGCATTGACTAATCCTAGGGCAGTTGCGATATAAGTGATAATCGTTAAAACGATAGGTATTAAAATAAATGGAATGACCATAATTGGGTTTAATACAATTGGTAAACCAAATATAACTGGTTCATTGATGTTAAATAAAGAAGGGATGGCAACTGCTTTACCCATTTTTTTAAGGAATTGTGATTTTGCAAATATTAATATACAAATAACAAGACCTAAAGTTGCGCCCGCGCCACCAATCCATACAAACCATTGGAAAAATGTTTCGGGTGCAATATGAGGTAATGCTTCTCCTGCTGCATGTGCTTCACCGTTTTTAGCTAAATAAACTTCCCATAATGGTCGTTCTATCGTACCGACAATAGACATTCCATGAATACCAAATGACCAGAAGAATGTTGTTAAAAATACTGGCACTAAAACACCTGGTAGTGTGTCGCCTGCAAACACAAGCGGTCCGACAATTTTATCTACGAGTGAGTGTAAGTCTAGTTGGAATAGTACTGTAATGATACTCATAAACCCTAGAACAAAAACGACAGGTATAAGAGATTCGAATGAGCGACTGACGGAAGGTGGAACTTGTGGTGGCATTTTAATCGTGATGTTTTTAATTTTACAGAAACGATATATTTCTACAGAAAGAATAGCAACAATCATTGCGACAAATAAACCGTGCCCACCTAAATTTGTCATAGGTAAAACAAAACCTAATTTATCGTCCATAGTAGGTGCGATAGTTAATAGAAAAGCTGCGGTAGAAAGTTGTGCGGCAGATAATGGATCAAGGTCATAGGATTTTGCAAGATTATATCCTATACCAAAAACGATATACAAACTCATTATAAACATAGTCATTCTATAAGGTATTAAAATTTCTTCGGCATGTGCTGTTGCCCACTTAGTAATTGCCCAAGATTCTGGCAATGGTGGTGTTGCAAATATTAAGAAAAATGAACCAAATATAATGAATGGTAACGCTGAAATAACCCCATCACGAATAGCAAGTAGATGTCTTTGGTTTGAAAGCTTAGTCATTGGTCCCGAAAGCTTATTTTCTATCCAAGTTGCAAAATTATTCAATGTTAATCCCCCTTTGTTTGTAAGCGCTTTAATTTTGTTATAGTATAAACTAAATAGTAAAATTATTCAAAATTATAAAAAAGAAATTAATTGAAAGAATTGTGAGGTTATATCATGAGAAAATTGGGGATATCTCTATATCCGGGGAAATCTAAGGAAGCTGATGACTTAAAGTATATAGAGAAAGCACATGAGTACGGTTTTTCTAGAATATTTACGAACTTATTACAAATTACTGAAGAAAACAAATCCGAAATACTTCCATCTATCAAAAAAATTATTCAATTCGCAAAGTCTTTAAATTTTGAAATATTTGTTGATGTAGCACCTAGAACATTTAAAGCATTAAATATTGAAACTAACGATTTATCATTCTTTTATGAAATGGGTGTAGATGGTATCAGACTCGACGAAGGGGTAGGAGCAAAAGAAACGAGTGATATGACTTATAATCCATATGGAATCAAAATAGAGCTGAATATGAGCGTAATGAATCATTATATAGACAATGTATTAGACTTTGAACCTAATCGAAATCGGCTCGTAGGTTGTCATAACTTTTATCCCCATCGTTATGCAGGTATATCTGAAGCCTTTTTTATAGAAGGCAGTAAGAAATTTAAACATTACGGCTTGAGAACAGCTGCATTTGTATCTAGTAAAGAAGCGGATTTTGGACCTTGGCCTATTACAGAAGGACTTCCTACATTAGAACAACATCGCGGTTTGCCGATTACTTCTCAAGCAAAATATTTATGGGCAACCGGCTTAATAGATGATGTTATTATCAGTAATTGCTATCCATCTGAAAAAGAATTAAAGGAATTGAGTGATTTAATCCATGAACCGATAACTTTTGATATTAAATTAGTGGGAAGCTATACAGATTTAGAAAAGAAAATTATTTTTGAAGAACCACATTTTTATAGAGGTGATGTAAGCGACTATTTGATTCGATCTACTCAAAGTCGAGTGAAATATAAACAAGAATCATTTCCACCTCATCATACAGTTGCTATAAAAAGAGGCGATGTATTAATCGATAATGATGAATATGGTCAATATAAAGGGGAATTACAAATTGCTTTAAAACCGATGCTCAACACAGGAAAAGTGAATGTTGTAGGAAAAATAGAAAATCATGACTTGCAACTATTAGATTACTTAAAACCTTGGGCATTCTTTAAATTTAAATTATGGGAGAGATAAAAATGAAAAAAATATTATTAGTTTGTTCAGCGGGTATGTCTACTAGTATGTTGGTTAAAAAAATGCAAGAAACTGCCGATAAAGAAAATAAAGATTATGAAATTGAAGCATTAGCTTTATCTGAAGCTGAATCGAAAATAGATGAAGTTGATGTCATTTTATTAGGACCTCAAGTGAGATTTCAAAAAGCTCAAGTAGAAAAAATAGCTGACGGAAAAGTTCCAATCGACGTTATAGGCATGCAACAATATGGCATGATGGATGGAGAAGGGGTACTTAAACAAGCAGAAAGTCTAATGGAATAAGGTGATTAAATGGAAAAGTACGAACAGATAGCTTTTCAGATTATAACGAATGTAGGCATGGCTAAAAGTACCTATATGCAAGCAATTCAAGAAGCAAAATCAAATAATTTTAATGATTCTTATGATTTAGTTGAAGAAGGCAACAAATATTTAACTGAAGGACATAAAGTTCATAAAGACCTCATCCAATCCGAATCTGCAGGAGAAGAGATTAAACTTAATCTGTTATTGGTACACGCAGAAGATCAACTTATTTCAACTGAAATTATAAAAGAGATGGCGAAAGAATTAATTTATGTTCATGAAAATTATATAAAAAAGTAATTTTAGAAACTAATCAGGCTGGGACATAAATAAATGACTCAGCCTGATTAGTTATGTTGGCAGTAGACATGACAAAGCGATAAAAAATCTTATGAATAGAAAGAGCGATTTTTCATTCTCATTTATGTTAATTATACATTTTTTCGGGTAAATATAACTTAATAAATAAAAGGAGTAATTATAATGTCGAATAGAATTCTAGCTATTACCGGGCCTACGTCTGGTATAGGCAAAAGCACTGTAATTGAATTAGCGTCAGAATATGATATTTTAATATTACTTTGTAGAAACGTTGATAAAGGAGAATCAGTTAAGCAGCTCATACAGGCACGACACCCTTATAAGCGTGTTGATATCATCAAATGTGATTTATCTGATCTAGCGAGTGTAATGCAAGCAGCAACTAATATTTTAAATCGTTATACACATGTAGATTGCCTGATTAATAATGCGGGTGTCGTTTCTTTAACAAGGCAAAAAACTGTAGATGGTTATGAGCTCATGTTTGGAACAAATTATTTAGGTCATTTTTTATTAACACATACTTTATTCGAAAAAATAATGGAAAGTGAAGATAAACAAATTATTGTTGTATCATCAGGTGCATACAAATATACAGCTATGGGGAATCATAATTTTGCTTACCCACTAAAATTTAACCCAGTTAAATCATATAGTAAATCTAAGTTAGCAGTACTTTACTTTATGCAGGAATTGGATGAACGTTTTAGTAAACATGGATTAAATGTATCGGCTGTACATCCGGGAGCTGTGTCTACTAATTTAGGCAAAACCAAATACAATAAAAAAATTGGTGACTTCATCTACAAAGTATTTGATTCATTTTTTATTTCGCCAGAAGAAGGGGCGCTCTCAACTATTAAAGTGACAAAAAATCGCACTTTATTTAATGGTAAGTATGTTTACGAAGGTAAAGTTGTTCCAGTTGAAAAATATGGATTAAATTATTTCCAAAGAAAAAAATTAATAAGAGATACATTGGAAGAATTGCAATTGGATCAATTTATGTATTTAAATAATAATTATTAACTGAATTCGCTTACATTGGAATAAGTAGGCAAGTTTGATTGTGTTATCTCATATAAAATTTTATAATAGCTATTATCGTAAGAATTTTTACACAATTTATAAAAGGATGAGAAACATGAATAATCATTATATTTTACTTGCAGATTGTAAAGATGAAATAGGGATCACATCTTTAATCTCTACAACTATTAAAAATACAAACTCTAATATATTTCATTTGGATCACTATACAGATGTTCAAGAAAATGAAAATCATTTATATTTAAGAATAGTCTTCGATCAAAATGATGAAGTTAAAGGACTATTAGAAAAAGAACTAAATAGCAGAAATATACATTTCAAAATTTATGACGCTAACACGAAAGTGAAAACTGCGCTACTCGTTTCTAAAGAAGATCACGCTTTAAGTGAGATTATGTTACGAGCAAACAGACAAGAATTTCCTATCGAAATTAGTTGCGTTATAAGCAACCATGAAAATAATAGAAAATTTGTAGAAGACATGGGTATTCCATTTCATCATGTAGAAGTTACAAAAGAAACAAAGCGACAAAGTGAAGAGAAAATAACAGAAATTTGTGAAGGATATGGCGTTGATTTATTAGTATTAGCTAAATATATGCAAATATTATCTCCTGAATTTGTTGATAGACACCACTTGAAAATAATCAATATACACCATTCATTTTTACCTTCATTTATCGGAGCTAATCCATATAAACAAGCGTATACAAGAGGGGTTAAACTAATAGGTGCTACAAGCCATTATGTAACAGAAGACTTAGATGCTGGTCCGATTATCGAGCAAGATGTTGTAAGAGTGAACCATCGCTATACAGCACAAGATATGAAAAATACAGGTCGTCATGTAGAATCAGAAGTACTAGCTAGAGCGGTACAATGGCATTGTGAACATAAAGTGATTGTTAATGGAAACAAGACTATCGTATTTTCTTAATTAAGTATAAAAGGAGCAAGACTAATTGTTCTGAAGTTATAATAGTATCAAATATAAACGGTAACGATTTTGCAAAGTGCTGACGTTGAAGCTTGTACTTTCAAAATCGTATACATACATAAATTCTCCTAATCTGTTAATTAAAACTCCAACGAATTAGGAGAATTATTTTGAACAATCAATTTATGTTCTAAACTTTAAAATAATATATAATGAATTTAAATCAATTCTAAGCGGTGAAAATATGATTAAAACTTATTACATAAATTTAAATGATGAGATAAAAGAAACTACCTTTCCTAGTGAAGTTCAAGAAAAGTATAAATGGATATGGGTTGATATGAACGAGTCAACTGAAGAAGAAACAAATGTACTCGCACAATATTTTGATTTTCACCCTTTATCTATTGAAGATGCAACATTGGTACAACAGAGACCAAAATTCAAACAGTATGATGGTTATCAATTTTTAGTATTTCATGCTTTAGATTTAAAAACGCTAGAATCAGAAGAAATCGATATATTCATAGGCGAAGATTATATTGTTACTTTCCATAAAGAACGATTTGAGGAAATTGATACAATTAAAAGAAAACTTTTTAATCGTACGGTACAATATGAAGAACCAAAAGATATATTATTAAATATTTTAGATGATATAACAGATAATTTCTTTCCGTTTATATACGATATTGAAGATAAAGTCTTTAACTTTGAAGATCGGCATAATGTAGATAGTTCTACAAAGACTTTGATTGATGATACTTTTAATTTAAGACAAGAGTTGTTATTAATTAAGAGAACTGTTCAACCAATGAAAGATTTAGTTTATCGGATGCGTGAAGGAAAAGTATTAAATTTGAATGAACAACAATTGTTATATATCATGCATATTAATGATCATCTTATTAAACAGATGGAAATGGTTGATGCTTCACGGGAAATGACAAGTGATATAAGGGATAATTATATTTCATTGAATTCATTTAAAATGAATAACATTATGAAAATTTTAACGATTTATTCTGTCGTATTCATGCCATTAACACTTATAGCCGGTATTTATGGGATGAACTTTGAAAATATGCCTGAATTAAATTGGCACAACGGTTATTACATTGTATTATTCATTATGGTAGCAATAGCAGCAATCATGCTAGTTGTATTTAAAAAGAAAAAATGGTTTTAAAATTACAAAAATATTAGATAATGAGAAAGCGAGTGTCAATCATGCAATATTATGGAGCAATTGAAGCGGGAGGAACAAAATTTGTATGTGCAATAGGTGATGAAGCATTAAATGTTATTGAGCGTGTTTCTATACCAACTACATATCCTGAAGAAACAATGACTGAAGTTATTAATTTTTTCAAAAATTATGAATTGAAAAGTATTGGAATAGGTTCATTTGGACCTATCGATATAAATAAAGAGTCAAAAACATATGGATATATTACATCTACTCCGAAGACAGCTTGGAAAGATTTTGATTTTATCGGTTCAGTAAAAAAATATTTTGACGTACCTATAGCATTTACTACAGATGTTAATGCATCTTTATACGGCGAATATCAAAAAGGAATTGCAAAAAACGTTGATTCAGCAGTTTATTACACTATCGGGACAGGTGTAGGCGGTGGAGCTATGATGAATGGTCGTTACATTCAAGGACTAAGTCATCCTGAAATGGGTCATATGTCTATAAAACAGCATGAAGATGATGATTTTGAAGGTAATTGTCCATTCCATCATACTTGTTTAGAAGGATTGGCGTCTGGACCAGCTATAGAAAAACGTGCAGGTATTAAAGCTAAAGATATTGAAGAACAAGATAAGACTTGGGATATGGTAGCATACTATATAGCTCAAGCGGCTTATAATACAACGCTAATGTTATCACCTGAAAAGATTATTTTTGGTGGTGGTGTCATGCATCAAGATCATTTATTAGATAAAATTCATAAGCAATTTGAAATATTGAATAATGGTTATTTAAATTTACCACCAGTTGAAACTTATATTGTGAAACCTAGTTTAAATGATGACCAAGGCGTAATAGGTTGTTTAGCACTTGCACAAAGCGAATATAAATAAAGGTTAAAAGGGGGATTAAATAATATGGACTTACTAGTGAAATTAGCGGAATATCAAACAATGGAAACAGAAAGACTTATATTGAGACCTGTGTCTTTAGAAGATACGCAATCATTATTTGAATATGCTTCTAATATTGAAAATACAACGCATGTCTTTCCAACACATTTGTCTAAAGATGAAACAAGAGAAGTCATTACAAAGTATTATTTACAATCCCCGTTAGGAAAATACGGTATTATATTAAAAGAAAACGATAAATTTATAGGTACAATTGATTTACGATTGGAAGTAGATCATAAGAGGGCAGAAATTGGTTATGTGATTAACCTAAAGTATAGCGGAAATGGTTATGTAACAGAAGCAGCTAATCAATTGTTGAAATTATCATTTGAAGAAATGGGATTAAATCAAGTTAAAGGTGTGCATAGTACATTAAACCCCAAATCAGGACAAGTTATGAAAAGACTTGGCATGAAAAAAGTAGGCGTAATGCCTAAAAATCGTATTCATAAAGATAAAATAGTTGATGATGTAATATATGCAATAACAGATAATATGTATAAAGAAAATAATAAGCCTAAGACGTAAGAATTGTTTTAAGCAAGTATGCACTTTACAAAAACCAAAATAAATTCTCCTAATTCGTTCATAAAAAACGAATTAGGAGAATTATTTTGAGTGAAAGATTTGTACTCTATACTCACATGTAGTAAAGCATCTTATTTAGATGCTTTTTTTAATTGAGTTAGTACCTTCAATCCATATGCAAATATACCATATCCAATTAATGAACTAGGTAACCATGATTTCGTTAATTGAATATCTTTATTTTTGTTAAGCAAAGTATATGGTACTAACGTTGAAATTAAGTAAAGTAATAGAACTTTTTGATAACGTTTGTTCAATTTAAACACCTCACTTTGTTACTTTTATTATAATATAAATTTGAGGTGAAATATTATAATATTATTACAAAGTTTAGACATTATGTATTGTCTTTATTCAAATTTAGCAAATGATGATGCATCATGACGAGATGCTCTATCATTGGACATTTCGCCTTTACCAATTGTAATTAACATTGCTGGTACTAAATTATCATCAATATTAAAAGAATCGACAACAGCTTGTTTGTCAAAACCAATCATTGGGCAAGTAGCATAGCCTTCGTCCTCACTGATTAACATTAAATTCATCGCAAATAGTGAAGCACCACGCACCGCTTCATCTCTCTTATTTGTTTCATCTTCAAAGAAAGTATTAACACTTTGGATTAACCCTTCGCGTTTTTCAGCAGGTATATGATTATGCTTTATCCAGTCATCGGCAATATCACCAATTGTATTATGGGCATTTAAATCACCTAGCACGATGAAAGTAGCGCTGGATTCTTTAATTTTAATTTGTTTGTTCGCTGCTTCGTATAGTTTTTCTTTAGCTTCATCAGAATGTGCTACAATCACTTTCCACTGTTGTAAATTCCAAGCAGAAGGTGATAAAGAAGCTTTGTTTAATAATTTTGTTATCGTTTCACAATCCATTTCGTAAGGTTCGTATTGTTTTACTGAACGACGTTTGTTAATGACATCTTGTAATTCCATTAATAATTCACTCCTAAATGTTTATATATTAATCATGATTAAAGTGGTTGGACTTTTCAAATTCTTTGCTTATACATGAACACAAATCATTTTGATATATTGATTGAGTGAAAATTTGTTACAATAAAGGTAATAAGGATAATTTGTAGAAAAAGTTGATTCATAAAAAGGAGCTGTACATATGATAGATATACACAATCATTTGCTTTATGATGTTGATGATGGACCAATTGACGCTGACAGTATGCTTGAATTAGCTAGAGTTGCAGAAGGGTTAGGGATAACTGATTTAGTAGCTACACCACACTATATAGAACACAGATTTAAAAATGATGCTAATATAGTTAAAAACCGAACAAAAGAAGTACAGGCATTGCTAGATGAAAATGGCATAAATTTAAAAGTTCATCCGAGTCAGGAAATTCATATGTTTGGTAAAGAGCTGGAAGGCTTACAGTCCGGTGAATTATTACCAATAACTGAAGGTTCACGCTATGTATTAATTGAATTTCCGTTCTTTAGTATTCCAGAATTTGCAGATGAAACATTTGATAAATTATTTAATGCTGGCTATAGACCTATATTAGCTCATCCAGAACGAATAATTCCTATACAAGATAACCCGAAAATATTATTTGATTTAATTGAACGAGGTGCGCTATGCCAAGTTACAGCAGGATCATTAGTTAATAGATATGGAGAAGATGCTAAAAAATCTGCGGATTTCTTATTAGACAAAGATGCTATTCATATAATCGGAAGTGATGCACATAATACTTCGAATAGAACATTCCATTTACAAGAAGGTTACGATTATATTGAACGAACAAAAGGCGTCGAAAAAGTAAATGAACTTAAAGAAAATGCAAGGAAAATATTAAATAATATTGATATATAGAAATTAAGGGTCCGGAACATACATAATTGTCCCGGGCCCTTAATTATTCATACATACCTTTACGTATTACTTTGTAATCAGATAACATTTCTTTTCCTTTTGCTAGGACATTTTTAATCTTATTGCTATTCTTATCAATGATTAAAATATCGGCGTCATAGTTTTCATGAATATGTCCTTTATGATGTAATGTTAATGCATTAGCTACGTTAGAAGTGAACAGTGCTATAATATCATCCCATTTATCTTGATGATAATGTTTGAGTAAATTAAAGAGTTGTTCTGTTAATGTATAACATTTAGCAACATCATACCCAACAAGTTGATTATTGTGGTCAAATTTAGGCAAACTACCGTGACCGTCAGATGAAATAGTGAGTTGAGCGATATCGCCATTATTTTGAAGGTAATAATCTACACAGTCTACAGTATTTGTATCAGCTGTTAAATCTATATAAACACCTTGATTACTTAAAGTGATGCCTTCTTTAAGTAAATCTAAACTTTTGTCGAAATGCGTAATGTATATTTTATTCGCTTTGACATCATAGTTTGCTAGTAAATTATGAATTTGATTTAAGTTATGTTTTCCAGTACCTAAATGAAAGTGAGTAACTCCTGCTTTACCACTCAACATTCCTCCAACAGTAGTTTCTGCAATAATTTTAGCCAGTTCATTTGTGCTAGGTATAGAAGATCTAAAGTCATTAATAGCGATTTCTCCAGTACCAATTACTTTGTCTATTAACATTAAGTCTTCTTTTATAGAATCAGTAATAGTAGTAACAGGTAAGTGATAGTTACCTGTATACATATATGTTGAAATTCCTTCTGCTTCAAGAGCTTTGGCTTTTGCATATAAACTTGAAAGTGTACGAGAAATACCATCTGTACCTATTAATCCTATTACTGATGTAATACCGCACTCTATAAGTTCAGATAAATTCACCTCTGGCGTCCGCGTCATATAACCTGCTTCGCCTCCACCGCCTAATAAATGAATGTGTGGGTCTATTATACCGGGTATAAGAATATTGTCTTCTGCATCAATTATATTCAAGTTTGGGTCGATATCTTTAAATTTTTCTATATCTATATCACCGATTTTGAGGATGGTTTGACCTTGAATAAGAATTGAATTTTGGCCAATATATTTTGGTGAATAAATATCACCATTTTTTATGATTGTGAACATGAGTTCTGCCCCCTATGAAATTGTATATTGTTACATATTTTAAATTACTTGAATCATTAAAGCAAAGTATCACCGATATTGTCGCAAATTTGTAATAGCTAAATTAATTGTATTTTCTTTCTAGCGAGATTAGAATGAAGAGACATAGTTAGTCTTTTTATATATAAAAGATGTAAGATTTATTAAGTGTAATAAGTTTAAACATAAAGATGTATGAAATAAAGACAATAGAATGTCGGGGAGCGTTATAGATGAAATTAGGAGAACGTGTTAAACAACGTAGGAGAGATTTAAAGTTATCTCAACAATCACTAGCAAAAGGTATTGCAACACAAAGTCAGATTTCTAAAATAGAAAAAAACGAATTGCAACCGGGATCGCAATTACTATTTAATATTTCTAGAAAATTAAATTGCAGTATGGACTATTTATATGTTGGGGAAGAACTAGATACACAACTTGAACAAAAGTTAAAAGTAATTGAAAGGTTACTTGAAGATAGAGATTACGATGCTTTAACACCTATTATTGATGGCAACTATTTATCAAATAGTTCCACTGACGAAATCGCAGCATCTAAATGGGTGAGATCTATCATAGCTTTTTATAAATATGAAGATATAAATCAAGCAATCTTATTAATAGAAGAAGCGTATAAGTTAATTGATTCAAATATGTTTACTAAATTACAAGTTTCAATTTGTAATACGAGAGCAATTTTCTATTATAGAGAAAGTAATAATCAGTTGGCTAAATCTTCATTAGAAGAAGGTTTGCAAATAGCTAAACGTTTTAACGTAGAGGACAACTATAAAATAAAACTATATTATACTTTATCGAATATTTATTTTAGTGAAGCATTATACGATAGATGCTTAGCATATGCTCAATCAGCATTGGATATTACGATTAATTCTAATAGATATATGCTGTTTAGTGAACTAGTTTATAATATCGTTCAATCGAAAAAAGAAATGAAAATTATTGATGACACAGATATTAAACAATTAGAAGTAGCTTTATATATAAGTAATTTATCAAAAAAACATAGTGTAACTATTCTTATAAGAGACTTGATGAAGTCTTTGAAAAATACACATGATGAATAAAAAATAAAGGAGTGGAGGTTGAGACGTATATATCTGTCTCACTTCCATTCCTTTTGAAGTTATATATAATGTAGTTCTTGTTCTAATTTTTGTATTTTATTATAATTTGAATCTGACATAAAAGGATAATTAATATCTAATTGCCGCATGATGCCTAAAGTTGCTATTTCTTCTAAAAGCATATTAGGGTATTTAATTTGAGTTTGTTCATTGAAGAAGTGTTGAATATACTCTGTTTGGTGTATGTATAATTTAGTGAAGTAATAGGCGACCATTGCATATAAATCATCAACGCGTTCGGATAACTTTTCTATAAATAAAAATAATGTTGTTGAAGATTTTGTAGGGATGGTGCCAAAATCTTGATAGTCACCAATTAAAAAGTAGATATTAGGTTGCAAATAAACTTTATATTGTTTTAAAAACAGCAAACGAATATCAAATATAATGTGTACGAGCTGATCGTTTACATGTGATATATTTCGAATGTCATTTTCGATTTTTGGAATAGTATAAGGAAGAGCTGATACAAGATTATCAACATATTTACCAGCATTTGAGAATTCATTAAAATATCTCGTATAGTATAATTCAAATGATGATTTTGTTAATTGATGGTTGTGTATAAAGCTATTCACAGTATTGCTTATAATCATCGTATAACCCCTTCAATATTATTTAACCACTATTATATATGATATTGCCTAAAATAAATAATCTAATCATCAAAAAAATAATTTGACGTATAGTATGATGTCATGTAATCTTTTGAAGTATTAAAGTTAACAATAAGGAGATTCCAATGGAACAAATAAATAAAAAATCATCGTTTTGGGCACTATCACCTTTAATAGTATTTGTTGCTTTGTTTATAGGTACAGGTATTATTACAAGTGATTTTAATTTTCTACCAATAAATGTTGCTTTATTGATTTCAACTGTTTTTGCATTTATTATTTATCCAAAAACTAATTTAACGAAAAAAATAGACATATTTACAAAAGGGGCAGGCCACCCTAATATTTTATTAATGGTATTTGTATTTTTATTTGCTGGAGCGTTTAGTGAAACGGCTGAAGCAATGGGAGCGGTAAGTTCGACTGTAAACCTTGGTTTATCATTAATTCCACCTCAATTTTTACTAGCTGGTTTATTCATCGTAGGTGCGTTTATCTCAGTTGCGATGGGTACATCCATGGGGACAGTAGCGGCATTGGCCCCTGTAGGTGTTGGTATTTCTGAGTCAACAGATATCTCAATTGCCTTATCGATAGCAACAGTTGTAGGTGGCGCAATGTTTGGAGATAACTTATCGATGATATCTGATACAACTATTGCAGCTGTTAGAACTCAAAAAACTAAAATGGGTGACAAATTTAAAGTGAACTTTTTCATTGTCTTACCCGGAGCGATTATGACAGTTATTATTCTTTGGTTTCTAACTAAAGATTTAGGTATAGCAGAAACAAGTCAAGGTGGCTATTCTTTAGTTAAAGTGATACCTTATTTATTTGTATTAATCGCCGCTTTATGTGGTATGAATGTTTTAATGGTGTTAGTGTTAGGTGTTGTAATTGCAAGCTTTATCGGATTGACCACAGGATCCTTTACAATTAATGAAAACTTAAAAGCCATATCTGACGGTTTAATAGGTATGCAAGATATAGCGATGATAGCTCTATTCATCGGAGGTATTATCGGAATGATTCAATATCAAGGCGGTATTCAATGGTTGCTCAATACTGTAACAAGTCGAGTTAAAACTAAAAAGGGAGCAGAGTTTGGTATAGCAAGTTTAGTAACTACAACAAACTTCGCTACAGCTAATAATACAATTGCTATTATAACTGCTGGACCTTTAGCAAAAGAAATCTCGGAAGATTATGAAATTGACGCCCGGAAGTCTGCCAGCATACTAGATATATTCGCAAGTAGTGTGCAAGGTATCATACCTTATGGAGGCCAAGTGTTAGCAGCAACAAGTGTTGCAGGCATTTCAAGTGTCTCATTGATACCATATTCATTTTATCCTTATTTACTCGTCGTTTGTGGCATAGTATCCATAATCGTTGGGTATCCTAAAAGAAAAGATAAGAGTGTGTAAATAAAAAGAGCTAGGGCATAAATCCTTAGCTCTTTTTTGGATGGGATTAATCAAAAGCATGAGTTGATATTATTGTTGGATTTACTAAGACAATAATCCAAGTAGACACCTTCTTATTGGATTTATTAAGACAATAATCCAAGTACAGACCCTCTTATTGGATTAACTAGAACAATAATCC
>X87_Garden_Dormouse__coassemble_53_pt1 | contig 29567 bp, 29 predicted proteins | sample X87_Garden_Dormouse__metabat2_low_PE_004 | metagenome-assembled genome bin X87_Garden_Dormouse | reverse complement strand
GGCTCGATGTCCTTGCACGTTACAACTTTATATCCTATTGATTTGTACGATATGGTGATTAACCATTTAAAAATCTAATAATTTTTTCTTCATAGCATATTCAACTAATTCTGGACGAGATTTTAAATTAAGTTTATCCATAATTCGTGCTTTATGTGCTTCGATTGTTTTTACTGAGACAAATAACTTTTCAGCTATGTCTTTATTTCCGTACCCTTTTGCGATTAAAGGAAGTATCTCTAATTCTCTTTGAGATAAAATTTTAAATGGATCATTCGAGTTAGTATCTGATTGGTTACTTGGGTTAACAAGCTCATTAACAAGTGCACTCGTAACTTTCGAATCAATATACATTTCATCTTTATAAACTGTTCTTACTGCGTGAATTAATTCTTCATCAGGCGCATTTTTCAAGATATAACCTTTAGCTCCATTTCTTAAAACATGAAACAGATATTCTTCATCGTCAAACATCGTTAATATAAGTATTTTAGTTTCCTTAAAATCTTCTGAAATTTTACCCGTCGCAATTAATCCAGATTCACCTGGCGGCATACTTAAATCCATAATCAATACATCAGGCTTATGTTTAGCAACCATTTGATATGCTTCTATTCCATCTGCGGCAGTTGCCACTACTTCCATATCTTCTTGATAGTTTAATATCATAGAAAAACCTGTTCTAACAACTGCATGATCATCTGCAATTACGAGTTTCATTTGTCTTCCTCCACGTTTATGCTATTGGCACTTTTAATTTAATGTTAGTACCTTTACCTATTTTGCTTTCAATATTAACGCTACCACCTACTATTTCTGCACGCTCTTGCATGCCATACAGACCTAGCCCTGACCCTTTAGGTTGACTTCCAATAACAAAACCGGCACCTTGATCAGCCACTTCTACTTGAATCATATTGTCTTCAAATAACATGTGTACATCAACACTATCTACATTAGCATATTTTAAAGAATTAAATACCGCTTCTTGGACAATTCGGTAAACAACCGTTTCAATTTCTGGATTAAATCTAAGCTCAACAGAATCAAAGTGATAATGAACTATAAATCCAAAGTTCTTCTCCAACTGTTTGAAATATGATTTAAATGCAGCATTTAAACCTAAGTCATCTAATGAAGATGGTCTTAACTCTAAAGATAAATTGCGAATATCATCTATTAATCTAGACATTATACTTTCTATATCTTGTGACTGAGTTTTCAATTGATCTATATCATCTTGGTATTTAAGTAATCTCAACTCTACACTGACATTTAATAATTCTTGAACAACACCGTCATGTAGTTCTCTTGAAATTCTTTTTCTTTCATTTTCTTGTGCTGAAATGATCTTTTGCATCATTGTTTGTTGATGTAATTTTTGTTGTCTTTCAATTTGTGGGGACACATTTTGTAGCGTGTACACCATGATATCTTCTTCTTGGCTAATCGTTTGATAAGTCGCAGTGAAAGGTTCTACTGATCCACTGTTTGTTTGCATAAATACTTGGAAGCTTGTATTACCAATGTTCGTTGATTCTAAGAAACAATCTCTACACGATTGTAGTGCGTATTCATTTGAATAACCTTCACACCTACTACATATAGCATGTGTCAAAGGCTCTTGATTATCTTCTGAAATGATTTTTCTAGCCGCTTTATTCATATCAATAATTTGTCCTTTACTATTTAAAAAGACGATCATTTCACTTGTTTTTTCATAATACTGCTTTAAAATATTGTTTAATTTTGAAGCGTTATCTACACTCATGAATTAATCATATCCTCTCTTTGAAAAGGGCCAAAACTAGAAAAATGCAATTGTTCTAAATTTGGTAATCGTTTATCGTTTCTTTGTCCTAACAATAGAACACCCTTCACTCTATTTTTAATCCATAATGGAAATGCAATAAGAGCAGTTAATTCCTCGCTTTGAATAATCGGATAATTAAAGACTTGGTCATTGTAAATGCTGTCTTTAATATTATGAAGAATCATTTCTTTACCACTCTTAATTACAATTCCTGCTATACCCCTGCCGTTTCTTAAAATGATGTTTTTATATCTATGATTCAAATTTCCAGATACATACTGCCATTTTATGTGACTAGACAAATTTGTGTCCAAAGCCATAGCGATACCAGCAAAATCAAAATCATACTTATTTCTAATTTGATCAAGTTTTTCTTGAAAATTAAAATCATCAGACATTTTTCAGCACCTCAACTCATTTTTCACCTTTAGTTTAATTCGTTTTATGCTTTCTGTAAATAATATAACTTCTACTAAAGTAAGTTAATGGCACGCTCCACACATGTACTAATCGAGTGAATGGCCACATACTTGTTATCAATAACCCTAAAATAATATGCGTCTTAAATGTCCACGGAACAGTAGTCATTAATTCCGCATTAGGTCTAAAAATCAACAAACCTCTAAACCACACAGAAATTGTTTGTCTATAATCAAAATCTGGTACCGTTGCATTCGTCCATAAAGTAGCTACACATCCCATAAATACAATCGCTAATAATAATATATTAACTAAAATATCGGAAAATGAACTCATTCTTCTTACATTGTGTTTAGTAATTCTACGAGCTGTTAATAAAAACATACCGATTAATGTAACTATACCAAATATACTTCCGATATAAACCGCTCCTATATGGTATAAATGATTGCTTACACCTATAGCACTTAGCCATTCAGCAGGTATACCTAAACCAACAATATGCCCAAAAATAACTGGAATAATACCTAAATGGAATAAAATACTCCCCCACATTAATTGCTTTTTCTCAATGAATTCACTTGATTTTGCGGTCCATGAAAACTGATCATATTTAAATCTAAATATATGCCCAACTATAAATATGGCTACACATAAATAAGGAAAAATGACCCAAACAAATTGATTAATCATGACTCGCCACCTTCTCTTGTTCAATTACACATGATTTTAATGTTTCACGTAATGCTTTAATAAGATGGAAGTACGGACTATTTTTCTGAGCTAAAACTTTCATTAATTCATATGTTCCGTCTTCGATAACCATCACAACGAGCGTTAAACTTTCTTGTGCTCGACTATCTCCTATCCATTCAGCTGCATATAAAAATTCTAGCATTAATGGTAAAAAATCCGATAATTCACTTTTAGGCATTTCTAAACCAAACATTTCATATAAAACTTTTAACCTTGCTAACATTTGTCCTCTTTCTTTTTGTTCAGTTAACTTATTATAAGTCATATACAAAGTTGTTTTCTTTTCAAAATCAAATGTCTCTGTATAAACTTCTTGAATGTCATCTAGTGATATTTCGTACATATTATCCCAGTATTGTTGTATAGAATCATAAGCTGGATGTTTTTCATCAAACGCTGATTCAAAAGCTTTTGGATGAAAATCTAATTTTTCAGGATACGTAAGTTGATTACTAAAAAAACCAAAACTCTTTTTATATTGATTCAAAGCTTCTAAATTAATCACGGAAAATCCCTCCATAGAAGTTCTCATTATAAATCTCTTGCCCTGATTTACCATTTGATATACTTTGTACGCCACATCCGTCACAATTCGAGCCAAACATTTCTCCACCAAATCCTTGGCTACCTTGTGCTCTATAAGTATCCATGTATCCTTCTTTATGAGATGTTGGTACTACGAATCGATCTTCATGTTTCGCTATAGCTAATAATCTATACATATCTTTAGTTTGTCTTTCTGATAGGCCTACTCTGTCTAATCTAGATAAATCAAATTCTTTGTTACTAGATTTTGCTCTCATATAGCTACGCATCATAGCCATTCTTTGCAATGCTAATTTAACAGTTCTAGTATCACCAGCTGTAAGCATGTTAGCTAAATACTGTACTGGTAGTCTCATTTCTTCTATAGCTGGGAAAATCATATCCGGATTTCTAATCGAATCTTTACCTTCAAAGTAATTCATAATTGGACTAAGTGGCGGACAATACCAAACCATAGGTAAAGTACGGTATTCAGGATGTAGTGGAAACGCAAGCTTATACTCTATAGCTAATTTATAAACAGGTGAATTTTGAGCCGCTTCAATCCAATCTTGAGTGATTCCGTCTTTTTCAGCTTGTTGAATAACATCTTCATCGTATGGATCTAAAAATAAATCTAATTGTTTTTCGTATAAATCTTGCTCATTTTCTGTTGAAGCTGCTTCTTGTACTTTATCAGCATCATATAGTAGTACACCTAAATAACGCATACGTCCTGTGCAAGTTTCAGAACAAACAGTTGGTAATCCAGCTTCAATTCTAGGGAAACAAAACGTACATTTTTCTGCTTTATTTGTTTTCCAGTTGAAGTAAACTTTTTTATATGGACACCCCGTCATGCAGTAACGCCATCCACGACAAGCGTCTTGGTCTACAAGTACAATACCGTCTTCATCTCTTTTATACATAGCGCCTGATGGACAAGAAGCTACACAACTAGGATTTAAGCAGTGTTCACATAACCTAGGTAAATACATCATAAATGTTTGGTCAAAATTAAATTTAATTTCTTCTTCAATCTTTTGTATGTTTGGATCTGTCGGACCTGTAACGTGTGCACCTGCAAGATCGTCCTCCCAGTTCGGTCCCCATTTTATATCTAGCTTTTTTCCTGAAATAACGGATTCTGCTTTTGCAACAGGTGAATGTTTACTTTCTTTAGCTGTCGTTAAATGCTTGTAATTATACGTCCATGGTTCATAGTAATCTTTCATTTCTGGCATATCAGGGTTGAAGAATATTTTACCTAGTGCAATTTTTGATAGTTTACTACCTGATTTTAATTCTAATTTACCTTTTTTATTTAGCACCCATCCACCTTTATAAGTTTCTTGGTCTTCCCATCTTTTTGGATATCCTATCCCTGGTTTAGTTTCAACGTTATTGAACCATATATATTCAGCACCTTCTCTATTTGTCCATGTACTCTTACACGTAACACTACAAGTATGACATCCTATACATTTATCTAAGTTCATAACCATAGCTACTTGCGCTTTAATCTTCAAGCCAATCTACCTCCTTCATTTTTCTAATGGCTACATATACATCTCTTTGGTTACCGATTGGACCGTAATAATTAAATCCATAGCTAATTTGTGCGTATCCACCGACTAATTGCGTTGGTTTTAAATGAATACGTGTTGGAGCATTATGTGAACCTCCACGAGTATCTGTAATTTCTGACCCTGGTGTTTCAATATGTTTATCTTGAGCATGATACATAAACATCGTGCCTCTAGGCATTCTATGAGACACTACTGCTCTTGCTGTTACTAGCCCATTTCTGTTGTAAACTTCTAACCAATCATTATCATTAATATCATTAGATTGTGCATCTTCTTTAGAAATCCAAACTGTCGGCCCTCCTCTGAAGAGAGTTAGCATGTGTAGATTATCTTGATAAGTTGAGTGGATATTCCATTTACCATGTGGTGTTAAATAACGTAATACAAGTGTATCAACGCCACCTTTAATCTGTTTATCCTTCGTACCAAATACCATAGGTGGTAATGTCGGTTTATAAATTGGTAAGTTCTCCCCAAATTGTAGAAACACCTCATGGTCAATATAGTAACTTTGTCTACCTGTTAATGTTCTAAATGGTACAAGACGTTCAATGTTAGTTGTAAATGGTGAATATCTTCTTCCTAACTTGTTAGAGCCTGGGAACACTGCTGTCGGTATAACTTCTCGAGGTTGAGCAGTAATATTAGGGAATGTAATTTTTTCAGATGCTCTTTCTGCAGAAATATCTTTAAGTTCCATTCCAGTTTGTTGTTCTAAATCTTCGTATGATTTTTGTGATACTTTACCGTTTGATGCAGATGATACATTTAATATGACATCTGCAACTTTTCTAGCAGTATCCATCCTAGGCAAGCCATTTTTAACCGTGCCATCTTCCCACGTATCAAGCATTAACTTCAATTCGTCATATTGTTCTTTCACAGAAAAGCTAACACCATGAGCACCTATTTTACCTTTTTCTAATAAAGGTCCGACTGATATATATTTGTCATAAATTTGAGTATAATCTCTTTCTACAACTGCAAATCCAGGCATTGTTTTACCAGGTATTGCTTCAATTTCACCTTTAGACCAATCTTTTACTAAGCCCAATGGTGTGGCTATTTCTTGTTGTGTATCATGTGCTAACGGTGTTGTTACAACATCTTTAAACACGCCTTTCATATGTGTTTTAGCTAATTCTGATACTGATTTTGCTATGGTTTTATAAATATCCCAGTCTGATTTTGATTCCCATAATGGATCGACTGCTGGGTTAAATGGATGTATAAATGGATGCATGTCTGTTGATGATATATCGTGTTTTTCATACCATGTTGCTGCTGGTAAAACGACATCAGCATATAAAGGTGTGGTCGTCATTCTAAAATCTAAAGCTACTAACAAATCTAATTTACCGTTAGTTTCTTCACGCCATACAATTTCTTCTGGTTTTTCCGTTTCATTTGGATTTGCTAATAATCCATCTTTAGTACCTAATAAGTGTTTCATAAAGTATTCTTGACCTTTAGCAGAACTCGAAATTAAATTAGAGCGCCATACAAATAATGTTTTAGGATGATTCTTTTTAGCATCAGGATCTTCAATTGCAAATTTTGTTTTTTTAGATTTAACTGCATCAACTGCTCTTTTAACAATTGCTTCATTGGAATCATCTCCTGATTCTTTAGCTTCTTCTCCAAACAATAAGCTATTGCAATCAAATTGCGGATATGAAGGTAGCCAACCTAATCGTGCAGCTAAAACGTTATAATCTGCCGGGTGTTGGTGTTTAAGCTCATTAGATAATGGTGACTGTAATTTATCTACACCTGATTCTTCGTATTTCCATTGATCTGTAGCAAAATAAAACCAGCTTGTAGCATTTTGTAATCTTGGTGGTCCTTGCCAGTCTTTTGCAAAAGCGATTGTTGACCATCCTTCTATCGGTCTACATTTTTCTTGACCAACATAGTGAGCCCAACCACCACCGTTTACGCCTTGACATCCACATAAAATAACTAAGTTTAAAATAGCTCGATAAATCGTATCTGAGTTAAACCAATGATTGATACCTGCCCCCATAATAATCATCGAGCGTCCTTCTGTATCGATTGCATTTTGAGCAAACTCCCTTGCGATTTGAACAACAACTGATGATTTTACACCTGTTATTTTTTCTTGCCATTTTGGTGAATATAGAGAGTTTTCATCATCATACCCTGTAGCTTCTAATGGATGATTAAAGCGTCTTATTCCGTATTGACTAGCCATTAAATCATAAATAGTTGATACGTAAATTTTTTCTCCATTTTGATTTTCAATTTCTTTTACTAATATAGGTCTTTCAAAAATACCATTTCCTTCGTTATCAAAATAAGGAAATTGAATGGTCATAATTGATGCATCGGCGTCTTTAAAAGTTAAAGCTGGATCAATGACAGTGCCATCTTCATTTTCTAATTTTAAATTCCATTTCACATCTTTTTCATAACGTTGACCCATTGTGCCATTCGGAACTACGAGTTGTTTAGAATTTTGATCATATACAACAGGTTTCCATTCAGCATGTTCAGTCTTTATACCTAAATCACTTGAACGTAAAAATCTTCCTGCTTTATAGCCTTCTCCATGGGGTTCTAATTGAATAATAAATGGCATATCAGTATATTGTTTAGCATAATTAATAAACATTTCTTCTTTTTTATCTTCATAATATTCTTGCAAAATAACATGTGTCATAGCTTGAGCTAAAGCCGCATCTGTACCTGGATTAGGTGCAAGCCAATTGTCCGCAAATTTCACATTTTCTGCATAGTCTGGAGCTACCGAAACGACTTTAGTTCCTTTATATCGTACTTCTGTCATAAAATGAGCGTCCGGTGTTCTCGTTAAAGGTACATTCGACCCCCACATAATAATGTATCCTGCGTTATACCAATCACTCGATTCTGGAACATCGGTTTGTTCTCCCCAAATTTGTGGTGATGCTGGTGGTAAGTCTGCATACCAATCATAAAAACTTAACATTTCTCCACCTAATAGAGATATAAAACGTGCACCAGAAGCATAACTAATCATCGACATTGCTGGTATTGGTGTAAAGCCAGCTATTCTATCTGGTCCATATTTCTTAACAGTATAAATAATTTGAGCTGCTATTAATTGAGTAACATCTCGCCAATTAACACGTACGTGCCCGCCTTTACCACGAGCACTTTTATATGATTCAGCTTTCACATCATCTTCTACAATTGATGCCCAAGCTACTACTGGATCTCCAAATTCATTCAATGCTGCTTTCCATAATTTCCATAGCTTCCCTCTTACATATGGAAATTTAATACGTAACGGACTATATTCATACCAAGAGAAAGAAGCTCCTCTTGGACAGCCTCTTGGTTCAAATTCAGGCATATCGGGACCACATGAAGGATAATCAATTTGTTGATTTTCCCATGTAATAACACCGTTTTTTACAAAGACTTTCCATGAACAAGAACCTGTACAGTTTACACCGTGTGTTGTTCTAACAACTTTGTCATGGCTCCATCTTTCTCTGTACATTTTTTCCCATTCTCTACTCTTCTCTTCTAAAATTGACCAATTTCCATTAAATTTTTCTGTAGGTTTAAAGAATTTCAAACCGAGTTTAGCCATATATAGAACCTCCTAATATTTGCCCTTTATTAATAAAATTGTACATTTTTTCACAAAGTATATGTATTAGGGGATTACCTATACCGCTTCTCGAAATCCCTAACTAAAGATAAAAAAGCTGAGACATCGATAAATGCCTCAGCTTACAAATATTATTAAGTTAAATATTCATTTAATCTCTATTATTTCATGTGCTAATCGTTGAACTTCTTTTTTAGAATGTGTTACGAGAATGATAGGAATATGCCATGTATTAAATATATATTTAATAAGGTTCATCCCTTCTTCTTTAGTTTCATCATCAAGACTAGAAAATGGTTCATCTAGCAATAATAAATTAGGTTTCACACTTAAAACTCTACAAAGTGCAACGCGTTGTGATTCTCCACCCGATAATGTTGAAGGATATTGCTTTAAGCAATGTTCAATTCGCAAATGTTTAATTAATTGTTTTGTATTTTCATTTTGACTTGTCATAAAATGAATGTTTTCATTTACCGTCATATGGGGAAAAAGTTGATAATCTTGGAATAAATAACCTATATTTCTATCTTGTACTTTTACTAAATGGTGATGATCACTTAATAAATTGTGGTTAACTTTAATCTTACAGTCATCCGCTTCATTCAAACCTGCTATTATATTTAACATCGTCGTTTTACCTATTCCCGACTTACCTACTATTGCGTATATTTTAGGTTCATTAGATTGAACGTTCATTTCAATCGTTCGCGTTTTGAAATGCTTTTTAATTTGAATATCAATCACTAATATCTACTCCCATTTATGATTCTTCTGGTTCAATATGTTAATAGTGCTAATAACGCAAATAGCAAATGCAATCAATACAAGCACCCATATCCAGGCTTTATGTTCTTCTCCTGCTTGAACTAAGAAATATATTTCTAAAGGTAATGTATTCGTTAATCCAGGTATATAGCCAGCGATCATTAAAGTTGCACCAAATTCACCTAATGCTCTTGCAAAGCTCATTACAATACCTGAAAATATTGCTCGCTTTGATAATGGTAAAATAATCTGTCTAAAAATCTTACTTTCGCTAGCTCCCATTGTTCTCGCAGAGTTTAACATTTTAGGATTGATAGATTGAAATCCATTTATTACGTGTTGATACATTAAAGGCAAACTTACGATAACAGCTGCTATGACAGCTCCAACCCATGTAAATATAATTTGAACATGAAAGACTTCATCTAAAATGCCACCAAACAATTTGTTTTTAGAAAATATAATCAATAATATAAACCCCATCACAGTAGGTGGCAAAACGATTGGTAACATAATAATACTTTCAATAATAGGACGCATTTTACCTTTATATCTATGCATTAATTTCGCCAGAAAAATCCCTAATATGCATACAATAATAGTACTGATTAACGATACTTTAATTGATATCCAAAGTGGTGTTAAATCTGGCATAATTTATCTCCTATTCTTCAAAGTGATAATCTTTAAATATTTGTTTGGCTTCTTTTGTTTTTAAGAATTCAAACCATTCTTTTGCTTCTTTATTATCCGTTACAAGACCTGCTCTATAAACAATAGGTCTGTCTAAAGGTGCATCAGATAATTTTTCAATATTTTTCACTTTTTCATTTTTACCTTTATAAATATCTGTAGCATAAACAAAGCCTGCTTCTGCATTTTCATTTTGTACATAATTTAGTACTTGTTTAACATCTTTTGCAAATACAAAAGTACTCGTCATGCCATTATATATATCTTCTTTTTTCATATATTCAATTGCATACTGACCTGCTGGTACACTTTTTTCTTCACCAAGAGATATTTTTTTGGGTGAACTGATATCTTTTAAATTTTTAATTGGAGAGTTTTTATATTTTATAATGATTAATTTATTTTCAGCATAATCATAAACTTCAGAAACTTTATCTTCATCTTTTAATTTATCGATATCAGAAGTATTAGCTGACATCATGACATCGACATCTGCGCCAGCTTCAACTTGTTTACGAAGACTACCTGACCCACCATAGTTAAATTTAATTTTTGTTTTAGGATGTTCTTTCTTAAATTCTTTTTCTAATGCTTTTGTAACATCTGTTAAACTCGCTGCTGCTGCAACAGTAAATGTTTTGTCAGCATTTTCTTTTCTAGCTTTGTCCTGATTTGATTCTGAACTACATCCAGCTAAGACAAGTAGTAATGTCAGAATCAATAGTAAGGCCTTCTTCATTTTCTCATTCATCTCCGTTTCAAAATATGTATAAACTTAATTTACACCTTTCAATCGATTAATGAAAGTTCCTTATATATTTTTTCACAAATATGTATTAAATAGAATAATCAAATTAATTTTCAGGGTAATATGATTGACAATTTAGGGCTTTACCTAACCTAAATTAATTTAATTTTTAGAATATAACGTAAGTTATGTAAAAGCTTTCTTCTTTTAAAAGTTCATTCTTCACAGTAAAATAGTAATCATAAATAAATCGATAATTAAAGTGAGGAATATATATGGAGCAGAATATGACTTTTAACCAACCCATTTTAAGATATGAACATCAAGAATTAAGAGAAACTACAGATGATTATGTCACTGAATTTCCGATTACCATTATGGTTAATGGTGAAGAATTTGCTACAATAATTTGCTCACCGAAAAACCTCAAAGAACTTGTTCTAGGATTTTTAGCTTCAGAAGGCGTTATATTCAAAAAAAGTGATTTAATGCAAATTTCAATAGATGATTCGAAAGGTTTTGCTCATGTAGAACTAAATAAAAAAATAAATCTTAAAGATAATAAATTCACACAACGTATGATTTCATCTTGTTGTGGTAAAAGTCGCTCTTTTTATTTTAACAATGATGCTTTAACTGCTAAAATATCGAATTCAAAAATAAAAATAAAGCCGAATCAAATTCTTAGTATGATGGACCAACTTCAAACAGAAAGTAAAATTTTCCAACAAACAGGTGGATTGCATAACGCTGCTATTAGTGATGGCGACATGTTTTATGAACATCGAGCTGACATTGGTCGACACAATGCGCTAGATAAATTATATGGATACTGCATCCAAGAAGATATACCTGTAAGAAATAAAGTGCTTATTTTTAGCGGTCGTATTTCCTCGGAAATATTAATAAAAGCAGCAAAGATTGGCGTTGGTGTTATACTTTCCAAATCAGCACCAACTAATTTAGCTATTGAAATAGCTAATGATCTTAACATAACAGCTATAGGTTTTATAAGAGATGGTAGCTTTAACGTATATTCTCACCCAGAACGACTAGAAATAGATTAACTACTAGTTTACATGAATAATGCTCTTTCAAAAATGCATAACTGCATTTTAAAGAAAGAGCATTTTGTACTTTTTATTCTACTGTAAATTCTTTTAAAGCTTCATATTGGAATCCACCATATTGATAACCTTGTGCTTTATACATATCTTTTGCAGTATCTTCACCATCTGCAACGAGTATTACGGATTTCCCTTTCGCATAATTCGCTACAAACGATTGCATTTGTGATCCTATACCTAGTCTTCTCATTGGTTCTCTAACAGTAAAGCTATCTAGTTCGACATATGCTTCATTATCCCATATTAGTAAAATCCCAGCTGGTTTCCCTTTATAATAAGAAATGACTTGTATAGGATTGTCCGAATTAAATTGCTTTTTATTATCTTCTACTTTCAATTCTGCATAGTCTGTTCCAAACTTTTTATCAAATTCATAAGAAATATTTAAAAAATCTACAATATTATCTTCATCTGTAGGCATTACTTCTATATCATCATGTGGTTCTTTTAATAATTTTTGAGGTGTAACTACATATAATTCTATCCAACTATACTCATAACCTCTATAAGTTAAATATGAACTTAATGGTTCCTCAAGTCGCTCATTTTCTGGGAATACAAATTTTAAAAATGGTTGCTTATGTTGATCATGTAATGCTTTTAACATTTGTTCATCTTTTTTAAAGGTATGTAAATCAGGCATAATTTTATAAACTATTTTATTTGAATCATATTGTATTCTTTTATGCAAAGTTTGATAGTGAATATATCGATTTGTAGTTTCTAAAATATCGCCGTCAGTAATTATATCTTTAAACGATATCACATTACTTCACCTCTTAACTATTTCTTATCCTTTTAATTTCAGGTATATGTTTTAAACTAAATAATAACATAGTTGTTAAAATAGCTTTAACGATATCTCCTGGCAAGAATGTAGCTGCGAAAATATATCTCTTAGAAATAGAGATATTCATGAATTCCCCCATGACAAATCCACCGATTAAATTCAATAATAGTACACCTATTACTATATTAATGATAAGTACGTAAACAAATGTTAACTTCTTCCATTTTATATCGATAAAGTAACCAATAAGAAATGTAATAAGCGGGTATCCTAATATGTAGCCTGCTGATGGACCGAAAAATACACCTAATCCGCCTCTTCCTCCAGTTAAAATAGGTAGTCCGACTGCCACTAATAATAAAAATATAACTACACTAAGCGTACCTCTTTTATACCCTAATAGACACCCAGCCAGCATGATGCCTGTATTTTGAAAAGCTATTGGAACTGGCATAAAGGGTAACGGAATTGGTGGTATAAATGCTAGCATAGCTATAAATGCGGTAAACATTGCGATAATAACGATATCTTTTGTCTTCAAAATTTTCACTCCTATTAATAAGATAAGATATATTATATCACATTGTTAACCAAAATAAATATTAAGTTAACAATCAATTAAAAAGTGCTACAGCCCCATATAAAGCAGAGTCATTACCTTTTGAAGTTGTTTCAATACGTGCATGCCCATAATCTTCTGGTAAATATTGATTTATATATGGTTCAATTAAATCAATCAGCTTCTCCTCTTGTTTAGAGATACCTCCACCAATAAGTATAATCTCAGGATCAAATACTATTTGAACTTGTGCAATTCCTTCTGCGACTTTTTTAGCCCAGTTCTTTAATATAGTCATTGCTTTTTCATCATCGCTATATGCCAACTCAAATAACTGTTCTACAGAAACAGGTTCTCTATATTGCTTATTAATTATTGATTTTAAAGCATTTGTTGAAGCACGGTCTTCATACGTTGTATTTGTCTCTTCATCATATAATAAATAACCAATTTCACATGCTTTATAATTCGCACCTTCTAATAATTTATCTTCGTAATAAGCGCCTCCTATTCCAGTACCAATTGTCATTAAAAATAATGATTGAGTATTACCATCATGCTCAGATAATTCCCCTAACAACGCACAAGACACATCATTGTGAATCTCAACATTATGAGTGATATATGCCAATGACTCTTTAAAGTTTGTTCCATTATATCCAGGTATTGTCGGGCCTGCATAAGTAATCACACCTTTTTCAGAGTCAACCACTCCTGCTGTTGAAATACCTACTTTGGGATTATTCAACTCGAAGTCCTTCACATACATTTCTATAATATTTTTAACTTCATTAAGTATTTCGTTTTGAATATTTTCCGGTGTTTTGACTTTTTGATAACCATGAAGTTTTTGTGCTTCATCTATTACTCCAGATTTTATATAAGTTCCACCTATATCTATAGCTATTTTCATGTTAGCCCTCCTTAAGTGATAAATGCTTAGTCATTAATTCTTTTGCAGTTGTGATGTCTTTATTATGGATTGCTTCTACTATACGTTTATGTGTTTGAGATGTTTCTTTATAGTCAATTTCTTGCTGTTGATTTTCAATATGATAAAAGTATGATTGTACGACTGTACTCAACTGTTCAAATAGTGCGTTACCAGTCGAATGTAAAATTGCTTGATGGAATTTACGATCATTCTCATAATGATTCTTTACATCCTCATTTACTATTTGAGACAATAATTCAATATCTTTATTATTTTTAATAATTTCTTCTATAGCTGCACATTCAAAAATAATTCTTAAAGATAATAAATCTTGTTTCGAGCCATTTGCAACTTGAAAACTAAATAAAAAACCTTCTACTAAGCTCGTTACATCAGGTGCTTTAATGACTGTACCTCTACCTTGAACCGTTTCTATAACACCTGTATGTTCTAAATAACTAAGTGCTTCTCGTACAACAGAACGGCTTACACCATACATTTCAGTAAGCGCTCTTTCTGTAGGTAATTTGTCGCCCATAGTTAAGCCATTTGATAAAATATATTGTTTAATTTCTTGTAAAACTTGTTCCTTTAAACTTTGTACTTCTATTTTATTTAAATTACTCATGATTTACGCTCCAAATCTTCTATCCATTCAAACACTCTTGAAAGATGGTTATTCATTATTTCATGCGCTAAAATTAAATTTAACGATTCTATAGCTTCTATAATCTTACTATGTTCGTAAAAAGATTTTTCTATATCTTCTTGAACTACGACTTTATTGAATTGATTCTTTGAAAAATATTCTTTAATAACTTTACTCATAGAAATAAGCGTTTGATTTTTAGTAAATAAAATGATGGTTTCGTGAAAAATCGAATCATATAGCGCCAATTGATCAGCTTGTTTTATAGAGTCATAATATTTCTTATTAATATCTTTCAACTTTTGAGAGTCTACGTTTAATTTTCCTTCGATAATTAAACGTATAGCACCTAATTCTATAATTTTACGTACTTCTAATAATTCTTTAATTTTGAATCCATGAACTTTCATGTGAGACTCAAAAAGCATAGATAGATGCTTATCTTTTTCAGTTATATACATACCACTTCCAGATTTAACTTCTATTAAACCACTTTGTTGTAACCTACTAACTGCTTCTCTTACTACTGTTCTACTAACACCTAATTTTTCAATGAGTAATTTTTCAGAAGGGAGTTTATCACCATTTTCAAATTGATGAATTGTTATATATTCTTTTAATTTTTCAACTGCTACGTCCACTAAAGATGTTCTTTTCATCATTGTATCTCCCCCCTTTTTAAAGTTTATTTTATCATACAAAAATCTAGTTTTATAAAAACAATTGACACTTAATGATGCAATCGCTTACAATATAATTATAAATTGGTCTGACAATATTATCAATTATAAAAATAAAAAAGGAGTTTTTAATGATGAAAGGCTTATATTCAGCGTTACTAGTACCATTTGATAAAGAAGGAAATATTTTAGAATCAGGTTTGAGACAAATTGTACGTCAAAATATCGACGTTCAAGGTATTGATGGTTTGTATATCAATGGTAGTTCTGGGGAAAATTTCTTAATAAACACAGAGCAAAAAAAGCGAGTATTCGAAATTGTTAAAGATGAAGCTGGAGATGAAATTAAATTAATCGCTCAAGTTGGTGCATTAGATTTAAATGAATCAATCGAATTAGGTAAATTTGCTACTTCTCTTGGCTATGATGCATTATCAGCAGTTACACCATTTTATTACCCATTTAGTTTTGAAGAAATTAAATATTACTATAATGCAATTATCGAAGCGACTGGAAATGACATGATTATTTATTCAATTCCTGCGCTTACTGGCGTGAATTTATCCATTCAACAGTTTGAAGAGCTTTTTGAAAATGAAAAAGTAATCGGTATTAAATATACTGCTGCTGACTTCTTCTTATTAGAAAGAATTAGAAAAGCATTCCCTGATAAATTAATTTTATCTGGTTTTGATGAAATGCTTATTCAAGCAGCTATATCTGGAGTAGATGGCGCAATTGGTTCTACTTACAACATTAATGGTCAGAGAGCAAGAAAAATTTTCGAATTAGCTAAACAAGGTAACATTCAAGAAGCTTATGATATTCAACATGAAACAAACGATATCATCGAACAAGTACTTGCTTTAGGAATATACCCTACATTAAAAGCAGTATTATCAGCTAAAGGAATTGAAGCTGGAGAAGTAAAAAGACCTTTAGCACCTTTAGATAATGAGGGATTAGAAAAAGTTAAATCACTCGTTTCAAAATACAACTTATAATTTATTGATGAACAAAGGGGATGTCATACATGAATGAAGTAGGTTTTGGTACAGCAAACTGGGTCGCATTGATACTTTATCTATTGGGAACACTATTAGTCGGGGTATACTTTACTAAGAGAGCCGGACAAGATACAGAGGCGTTCTTTAAAGCAAAAGGTAAAGTACCGTCTTGGGCTGTAGGTTTTTCAATATATGCAACTACATTAAGTGCCATCACATATATGGGTACACCAGAGCGTGCGTTTAATACAGATTGGTCGTATGCTGCCGGGAATATCGCAATTATTGCAATCATACCGTTACTTATCTATTTCTATATACCTTTCTTTAGAAAATTAGATGTAACAACTGCTTATGAATATTTAGAAGAACGTTTTGGCGTTATTATAAGAGTTATTGGCTCATTGGCTTTCACATTATTCCATGTTGGACGTGTCGCAATCGTTATTTACTTACCAACATTAGCAATTACAGCCGTTTCTGATATTAATCCTTATTTAATCGCCGCATTGGTAGGTCTATTATGTATGATTTATACATTTATGGGCGGTATCGAAGGTGTTATTTGGAGCGATGTTATACAAGGTATTATTCTGATCGGTGGCGCAGTAGCAATTATCTTCTTAGGTGCGTTTCAAATTGATGGCAACTTTGCAACAGTAGCTCAAGAAGCAGTACAAGACAAGAAATTTATATCTATGGATAATTGGAAACTTGGGGGCGCAGCAGCTGCTATACCTATCATCTTTATTGGTTCCATATTTAATAACTTACACCAATATACGGCCAGTCAAGATATCGTTCAACGTTATCAAACAACAGGTTCTGTAGCTTCAACAAATCAGTCACTTTGGACTAACGGTTTACTAGCATTTATCACAATTCCGATTTTCTATGGAATGGGAACTGTATTATATTCTTTCTATAATAATACAGCAGCTTTACCAGAAGGATTTAACACATCCGCATTAGTACCTTATTTCATTTTGACACAAATTCCGCCGTTTGTTGGTGGTCTATTAATTGCAGCGATATTTGCAGCTGCTCAATCAACAATTTCATCTAGTTTAAACTCGATTTCAGCATGTGTCGTTGTCGATTTAAAACAAAGATTTTCTAAAAATAATGATTCTAAAAATGATGTACTTTTAGCTAGAATCATCATTATAATAGCAGGTGTATTCGGTACATTAGCTTCATTATATTTAATCAATCAAGAAACTAATGAAACATGGGATCTATTCCTATTAGTAACAGGACTATTTGGTGTACCAATTGCAGGGGTATTCGCTGTAGGTATCTTTACTAAAAAAGCAAACTCAATCGGTGTTATTATCGGTTTAATCGTTGCAGCAATTGCTTCGTACTTTATTGGTAAAACGGATATCACACCATTTACAGTATCAGTAATAGGATTCTTTATTGCATTTATCGTAGGTTATCTTGCGAGCTTACCATTCTACAAACAAACTAAGAATATTAAAGGCTTAACAATATATACGATAAATGATCAATACGTAAAAGAAACTAAATAGTTCGATTATAATGAATTAAACTAGCGTATTAAAAAATATAAAACAGTGGAGTCCGGGACATTAATTTGTCTCGGGCTCCACTGTTTTAATATTATTTATAAGTTTAATTTTACGACTTAAAGTTGATTAATCAGCTTTTTTTAATAATTCTTTCTTTAAGAATTCACGTTGTACTTCTAATGAATACGGATCATTATACCAGAAAGTTTGAGCATCAATTTCTATTACTTTATCATTCTTAACAGCAGGTATAGATTTGTATGATTCAGTATTAATAAATTCTGGTTTTTCTTGTCCTTTTGTTAATGGTAAGAATAAATAATCTCCAGAATATTTTTCAATTTCTTCTTGTGAAATTTTCTTCCATCCATCTTTTTTAACGTCTTTCTCAACGCTTTCAGGCATTTTTAGACCAAATGCTTGGTAAAGTACTTCTGTACCTCTACCCCAGTTTTCACCGTAGCTGTATATATCTTTTTGGAAAGCTTCGATTACAGATACAGTTGTATCTTCACCGATTTTCTCTTTAATTTCTTTACCATCTTTAGCAGTTTGTTTCTTCCATTTTTCTACCCATTTTTTTGCTTCATCTTCTTTGTTTACAAGTTTACCTAATTCAACTTGCATATCTAAATAATTGTGTTTGTTGTAGTCATATGGAATAGTTGCTGCAATCTTTTTATATTTGTTTAAATTTTTATCTTGGTTATATGTAATGATTAAATCTGGTTTTAATTTTGCTACTTGTTCAACATTATCTTCACTTACTTTTTCAATGCCTTTAATTTTATCTTTTAACACACTTGTTTGATCTGTTGATGCTGGAACTCCTACTGGTTTAACGCCTAAATGTAAAAATCCACCAACATAAGACGGAGCTAATACGACAATTCTTTTAGGATCTTTTGGTATATCAATTTTTTTACCATCATCCAATGTGTAACTCACTGTATCATTACTAGATTTTGTATCATTTTTACTTTTGTCTTCTTTATCTTCTGATTTGTTCCCGCATGCTGCTACAATCAAAGCTAAAGCCAAAACTAATGTTAATAACTTTTTCATAATACCCTCCTGTTGATAACGATTATCATTTGCAATAAAGCAATTATATATTGTTTTCCAAAATATATCAATAAGAATTTTTAAATAAATAAAAAAACTACCTTACAAAAAGGTAGTTTAAAAATTTATTTATTTTTGGCAGGTAATGTTTTCACCAAAGTGAATAAGACTACTGTTTGGAAGAATAACATTATACATAACCCTATTCTGATATAAAAGTTATCAACCATCCATATAGAAAAACCAACCACAATATATACACTAATAAGTAATTCGAATTTCTTTTTCAATGTATATCCTCTATATTTTTGAAAATCTTCAACATATTCTTTATATACTTTAGTATTTATAAGCCATTTATGAAAACGTTCAGAGCTTTTTGCGAAACAAAAAACTGCTAATAAAATAAAAGGAGTAGTTGGTAGTAAAGGCAATACAGCGCCTAAAAACCCGAGCGCAGTTGCAAGTATCCCGATCGACATGTAAACATATTTCATTTAACTACCTCTCTTTAGAATGATTATGTACATTATAAGAACGCCTAAGTTAAAAAAGCAAGTAAAAGTTATTTGAATATTGTTGGTTTAAATTTCAAATGATACAATAAAATAATTATAAAAGATTAGAATTGAGGGATTTATATTGAAAAATGAACAGCTAAAAGGCACTTTACTTGTCTTATTTGGTGCTTCTTTCTGGGGTATAGGTGGAACAGTTACAGAAAAATTATTTACAGATTATCATTTACCTGTTTCATTGTTTGTAGCTGTTCGTTTAACACTGAGTGGTTTCTTCTTGTTATTAATAGCTAAACTTATTCAACGACAACCTTTAATGCATATATTTAAAGTAAAACATTCATTATTTCAGCTTATTATCTATGCTTTATTTGGTATGTTAGGCGTCCAATATACATTTATGGCAACGATAGACAAAGGTAACGTAGCTGTGGCAACATTATTACAATTTCTAGCTCCTGTAGTCATTCTTATTTATTTACTGCTAACTAGAAAAAGTAAATTTAGAATTGCAGATATTACGATTATTTTATGTTCATTATTTGGAACAAGTTTATTATTGACTAATGGTAATTTTTCTACCCTTTCTGTTCCAAGTAATGCAGTTGTTTGGGGATTATTAACTGCATGTGCAGCAGCTTTTTATACAGTTTATGCTACTAAATTATTCATTAATTGGCCTTCGCTAGTAGTTATCGGTTGGTCCATGTTTATTGGCGGTATAGCTTTATCTATCATTAATTTAGACTTTTCATTTCCTTGGCATTTACTCGATTTAAAAGGCGTTTTATATTTTATTTTTGTCATCACTTTTGGAACAATGTTTGCTTTTTGGATGTATCTAGAAAGTGTTAAATACATAAGTCCTCAAACTACAGCATTATTTGGTGTGATGGAACCTGTTACTGCAGTTATCTCTTCAGTTATTTGGTTAAAAGTTTCATTTGGATTATGGCAATTAATCGGTATGATTATCATTTTAACAGTAGTACTTTATATGTCGATTGGTATGAAACCTAGACGCAAAAAACGTAAAAAGTATAAAGTTAATAAAGCTTTATAAACATAAAATACCAATAACGCTCATCTCCTTAAATAGATTAAATGGAGTTGAGCGTTAAATTTTCTTCTCTTATTTTGTTCTTTCTTCTCGTGCTTGTTTAGCTAACTTTTTAATAGTAATATCATCCATTGGCGGATTATGAAGGCCAGCTCTAATATCTCTATAATATCTTTGCAATGGGCGTTCCATCTCTAAACTTTTGGCACCAACAATTCTCATGGCGCTATCAATAATTTTAATTGCGTGATTAACGACAACATGCTTTGCTGCACCTATTTCTTCATTAATTCGTGCGTTTGTTATAGGTGGATTTTGATATTTATCGATTACACTATAAATATAATGGCGTGCTGTTGTAAGCTCTAATTCCATGTTCCCTATATTTTGCTCAACTGCTGGTATATCAGCAATAACACCTTCTATGCTACCTGGACTATACTCGTTTGCAAAATCAACAGCATAATCACGTGCAGCCTGTGCAATTCCTAAATAAACAGCTGGTATATGAAGGTTCCAAGGATTTGGTACGGCGCCACGTGGACCTTTAGATACTTCTACTAAATACTTTTTATCTATTTTCACATCGTCTAATACTAGATCATGGCTTTCTGTAGCACGCATACCTACCATGTTCCAATTTTCTGCAATTGTTAATCCTTCAGTTTCCCTAGGTATTAAGAAAAATCCTAGAGCTTCTTTTTCAGGGATAAAAGCTCCGACTAAAAAGTGAGTCAATCTTTGGCTCATTGTGGTAAAAGTTTTCACACCATTTATAATATACTCGTCACCTACTAATTTAGCATTTGTACTGGGTCTAGCACCACGAGTTGGACTTCCCGTATCTGCTTCACTAACCGCCCTATTAACGATTGCACCATTTAGAACTTCTTCAGCAAATTCATCCATGATTTCTTTATCCCATAAATTTTCTGAATATATTTGGCCAACGACACCCATATGCCATCCTATCGATAAAGCTGTTGCACCATCAATTTTGCCTAAAGTTTCTTGTAATATAATAACATCTTCAGGTGTCGCACCCTCTCCACCATACGATTTTGGCAATACTGTTTTTGTGTAACCTTCTTTAATCAACCAATTAATATTTTCATAAGGAAATTTTGAGTGTAAATCATTTTCTTCAGCATGTTTTTGTAAAGCCTCTTTATGATTTTCAATTTTATTAATCCATTTCTGTTGAAACTCTGTTTTAATAAATAAATCTCTGCTCATCGTTTTCACGCTCCTTAGTATCACTTTATCACTGTCATAATATGCTTTCAATACATATCCGACTGTATAGATAAGTTTTTAAGCATAAAAGAGAGTGGGATAGAAATCTCATTTTATTAAAAAGAATTCGTAGTCCCACCTTGTCAACTACTGTCATTATAATGAATAAGGCTGAGACATGTATTTATGCCCCAGCCCAAAAATTAAATTAGCACAAAATGAATAAATTGAGAACACTATTATTTCTCATTTTAATGATTTAATATGATTCACCTAGTTCATCAAAGTCTTGATCATTATATTTATCTTCATCTAATTGACCAGTTAGTTTAGCTGTCGCTGTGCCTGCTAGCATAGAATCATTAACGTTTAAAGCTGTTCTACCCATGTCAATTAATGGCTCTACTGAAATTAAAACCCCTGCTAATGCAATAGGTAAATTTAATGTAGATAATACGAGAATTGCCGCAAATGTTGCGCCTCCACCTACACCAGCTACACCAAATGAACTGATTACAACGACGCCAATTACTGACAATATGAACGGTAAGTCTATATCTACACCTGCACTTGGCGCAATCATAATTGCGAGCATCGCTGGATAAATACCTGCACAACCATTCTGTCCTATTGATAACCCGAATGAACCAGCAAAGTTTGCTACGCCTTCAGGTACACCTAAACGTTGAGTTTGCGTTTGCACGTTTAATGGTAATGTACCTGCACTTGATCTAGATGTAAATGCAAATAATAATGTTTCGCCTGTTTTTTTAACATAAGTAGAAGGATTTAAACCAACTACTGTTACTAGAATTAAGTGAATAATAAACATCGTTATTAAAGCAGCGTAAGAAGCTAATACAAATTTTCCTAACGTCCAAACCGCTTCAAAATTACTTGTCATAACTGTTTTTGTCATAATAGCTAAAATACCATATGGAGTTAATCTTAATACAAATGTCACGATACCCATTACTAAAGCGTAAATAGCATCGACACCTCTTTTAAGTAAGTTACCTTTTTCAGGTTCTTTTCTCATCACACGTAAAAAGCTAAATCCAACGAAACCAGCAAATATTACAACAGCTATTGTAGATGTTCCTCTAGCACCTGTGAAGTCTAAAAATGGATTAGCTGGCAATAGCTCTATAATTTGGCTTGGTAAATTGTTTGCTTCCATATCGTCCGATGTTTGTTGAATTTCTTGTCCTCGACTATTTTCAACATCACCCATGTCTATTTGTGATGCATCTAAATTAAATATCATTGCATATATAACGCCAACTAAAGCTGCAACTGCAACGGTACCTATTAAGAACGTAAATATCCATGCACCAACTTTAGCAAAATTTTGTCCTATAGCTATTTTCGTAAAAGCAGAAACGATTGAAATGAATATTAATGGCATTACAATCATTTGTAGTAGTTTAATGTAACCAGTACCGATTACATCTAGCCACGAAGCTGTATTTTCTGTCACTTTAGAATCTACGCCATAAATCAAATGTAATACTAAACCTAATAATATCCCGATGCCTAAACCTATTAATACACGCTTAGAAAACTTCACGTGTTTTTTACTTAAGTAGGCTAATACCCCTATAAATATTAAGAAAACAACAATATTTATGATTACCCATAATGTTTCCATTTAGTTTTCCTCCTAATTCTTTTAATTCCGATATACTAAATAAGAATACACGTAAAAAAAAGTAAATGCAACAAGATAATTAGTATTTTAAAAATTCTGATTTTATATAAAAACTAAAATCAAAAAGTTCTAACTAATTTATATCCGTTGCATTTACAAAGCTTGATTTATTATGCGTTATTTAGCTCTTCTAAGCTATCTTCAAATTGCCAACCTTTTTCCTCAAGTACATTTCTATAGAAAGGATCTTTGCCAATTAATTTAATTTCATCTGCTAATGATTCTACTTCGTCTAAATGGTGCGTTGTTAAAATAATTAAGCATGATGACTTCAGACTATTTAATAAGTGATGTATGTCATATCTTGATTTTAAATCTATACCGACAGTCGGCTCATCTAAAATTAATATATTTGGATTACCTAACAACCCAATTAACAAATTGACTTTTCTTTTAGTTCCACCTGATAAAGAAGAAACTTTCGACTGTCTTTCAGTCAAATTTAATTTTTCACAGTAAGTTGTTATTTGTTCATCAGTAATTGACTTTTTATACAAAGCTTTAAAGAATTTAATGTTTTCATTAACAGTCATATGTTCAAACAAAGCAATGTCTTGAGGTATATAACCTATTTTATTTTTTATTTGTCGATTATTTAATTTTTTTCCAAAATAAAATATATCACCACTAGTAGGTTGTTCAAGGGAAGCAATCATTCTCAGCAAAGTAGATTTACCAGCACCATTTTCACCTAGTAAAACAGTTAATGTCTTATCGTTGAATTCTGTACTAAAATCGCTAAATATATGTTTATTTTTATAATTTTTATTGAGGTTTTTAATCTTAATCATCAATACACCACCTATATTTGTATAAATACATATACAATATTTATAGCTATTGCCCATAATAAAGCCATAAATATTTTATGACTTAATGTATTTATTTTGAATAATAATACCGAAAGTCCAAATTCATAGATTAGCAATATTAAAAATGTTATCAAGTAAAATTTGAAACTTAATGACCATGATATACATAATCCTATTATGAAAATGATAAAAAATAATAATAAAGTATGTGTTAAAATATATGTCAAATATAGTTTCATTTTAGTGTTATTAAACATTAGTAATCTTTCTAGAGCTGCATTTTGCTTCAACCTTTGATGTAACACAATCTGGCTTGTACTGATAACTAATAATAATGCAATAATTAATCCTGCGCTTATAGAAACGTCGGAATTTTTATTTACAGCATGTTGTTCCATTTTAGAGTTTGGCGTATCTTTTTTATATTCTTTTTTGATTGTTTCTAGACTTACATTCTGTCCTGATTTGTCTAAATGTTTTTGAATAATGATTGGAATTTGTTGTTCATATAGTGCTTTACTAGTTACTTCTAATGCAATCTCACCAATAAAATCATCTTTATAATATAAAGGTATTGCATCTCTTAAATTATTATTAGATAGCTTTTTGTTAAAACCTTCAGGTATTTGCATACTCACTATAGCTTGCTTTTTTTGAATAACATCTTCAATATAAGCTTCATCTTTTTGTAATTTAATTACTTCCAAATATTTAGTATGTTCCAAAGTATGAATTAAATTTTTAGATTCACTAGATTGATCCATATCTTGAATCGCTATAGGGACTTTAAATACTTTATTTGAAGAAGCTTCAACCATAAAAACTACACTTACAGTTAAAATAATAAAAAGTATTAAAATGATATATTGTACCCATTGTTTTAATACGACTAAATTGAATATAGGTTTCATTGGCGATACCTCCAAACTAAAGAAATAACCAATAAACACATAACTATTAATATATTCCAATAAAACATAGGGTGTACATTTAATATATAATTGTTAAGTATTAATTCTAATAATTGATTCATTACAATAGTAAAAGGCGACATATCTATAATATTATTAAACAGCCCTTTTAAATAAACAACAGGAATCGTTGCCCCAGAAAATATTAGTATAACGACAGTCAAAACAATTTTCCAAACATAATTAAATGCTTGTCTTGCTGTTATATCAATAAAAATAAATATAGCCGTCAATGCAAAAAGATAATATACAATATATATTAATAAAGTTGGCCAGTTATACATTTCAAAATCAGGATTCAAAAATTTTAGAATCAACCATAAACCAAAGCAACTCCATATAGCTGTATAAATTAAGCTGAATAACCCTCTCACAATAGTTAATTTTTCATAAGAGAAATGAAACATACTAAGTCTTTCCTTTAAGGCATTTTTTTGGTTCATTTTTAATATGCTGAATATAGAAAAGAAAAAGAAAAAAATGGATACAAAGTAAAATGCTACAATATAATAACTTGCTGTATCGTATACTTTTACTGGTTCTTCTTCGAAAGAACCATTTCTATTTAATCCTGTAAATAACATATCAGTCATCATAGTAAGCAATTCTTCATCAGAAGCATTTTCATATACATGTGTATATGATAGTGCTCCTCCCATCGATAACATTAATCTACTATATACAGAATCTGTTAATTGCATAATAACTATGCTTTCGATGGACTGTGTGTCATATGTATTAACAACAATTGGAAGTTCTCCATTTTTATAAAAAGCTTTTGTCATGCCTTCTTTAAATAAGAAATAACCATCTATTTTTTTACTTTTTAATAATTTTGCTGCTTGTTGTTCATTATAATGCTCAATATTAAGATTATCTCCAAGTGATTGTCCATCACCAACAGCATTTAATATTAACTTTGTTTCTTTAGATTGATCTTTATCTACGATACCAATTGTAAAGCTGTCGTCTTTTTGGTTAAAATGTTGAATCCCTATCATTAAACCAAGCAATGCGATAAATAATAATAAAATATATACAAGCAAATACCACTTTTTAATTAAAAAAGAGTGGTATATGTTGAACAATTTTAAAGTCGACATATAACCACTCCTTCCATATTAATTAATATCGTTTGTTACATCTTTTACGATATCTTCAAATTTGTCTTGAACTTCGTCGCCAATATCATCTACTTCTGAAGATGATAAAGTATTAAAGTCTACTGCGCCGTCTTTTTTGAATTTAATATCTTTCTTCAATTCAGTTTTGCCATCAATCATTAATTTAATTGGCTCACCATTTTGTTCAAAACTTATATTAAATTTTTGTTTTTGCTCATTATTTTTAACATCAGTTGTTAAATTATTTTCATAATTTAAATCAAATTTGCTACCAGTTGAAGGTGTTAAAGTTACTGTACCTTTATCAGTACGTTTATCTCCATCAACTTTAGATTTATTATCTAATTGAACCATAGTATTGCTATATTCATTTTCTTTTACATTAAGTTTGTATTTATCACTAATGTTATCACCATCAGTAGATTTACCTTTTAATGTTATTACATCTTCGTTGTCAGGAACTGATAGTTTGTAATCAACTTGAACGCCATCGTCAATAACGTTTGCTCCTGTTAATTTAACTTGTTCGTCATCTTTATTAGTGATTGTTAAGTCACGCTTTAAGATTTCTTTTCCATCTACAAATATAATTGACTTCACTTTTGGATAATTAGACTCATCTTCGTCTTTTGCTTCTTTTAATAAATCATCAATCTCTTTATTATATTCTTTAACATTACCTTGTTTTTCAGCAATTTCTTTGATGTCTTTATCTTTTTTCGCTTGTTCTAATACTGAAACAGTGATTTTTTTAGTATCTTTAGAGCTTAAATTCATCGTAACTTTCTTTAGTTTCTTTTCGTCACCAAAGATTTTAACTTTTTCTTTATCTTTTTTAAAGTTATCGTCATCTAATTGATCTACGATAAGATCACTATATCGTTTAGATATTTTATCTATTTGGTCTTGTGAAACTTGAGAACTTGATAAAATTGTATTTAAGTTTAATGAATCATTTGTAACATTATTACTTTCACCTTGATCAAGTGATTCTCCAGTTGCTTTTTCAATACCTTTTTTAATTTCATCATTTTTCACTTTATAAATACTATCAAATAACGGTGTTTCTAAATACTGATTGTTTTTATCAGCACTCCACTGGAAATTACCAATTTTATTATCTGCAATTGTTGGTTCAATACCTAATTTAGAGTTTTTCTTTTTTGGATCATGTCCTACATTAAATATAAGATTAGTTGAATCTATAACTGATTTTGGTAGCCCAATTTGTGATAATAGACTATCCGGAACTTCAACTCCCAGTTTATAAGACATTTCATAAGACTCATCTTTCATTTTGTCTTGAAACTTAGATTCGTTTTCAAATCTGTCATTAAAATAATCTTTCCATAAACTTGCTGACTTTTGCTCACTTAATAAATATGTATTCTTTGGGGTGTTAGTTAAAAAATAATAAGTCGCTGCCCCACCAATCCCTACAACAGCAACAAATGCAACTACTATTGCTATAATAAGCACTTTAATTTTAGTAGACATATTCTACACCTCTTTTGATTTGATAACATTATCATATCAAATGTTACAACTTTATAACATATTATTTTGAAATTAATTATATTTTTTTAAAAATACACATTTTTCCTGGTTTATTATAACTTTCAGCCATCTTATTTTTTTCTATTTTAATGATTTGAGCTTTAGAAGGCCAAAAAGCTGGTAATATTAGCTTATTATATTGCTTCCATAGAGGATCAATATAATAATAAAAATGTTCATCAAATCCTATTAATAGTGTTACATGTATATTTGAAACTAACTTTTTATTATTTCTTCCTATTTTAAATGTTTTCCAAACAGGCGATTGACCTAATTTTGTATGATAAATTAAAACCGGATGTTTTTTTGCTAATATGTTCTCTAATTCATACAGTGTTGTACCTGTACCGTCTACCAAATCTGCATCAAACTTATTAAGGTAAGGTGCTAAAACATTAGGAAATATACTTTGGTGTCTTATAAAGCTAATTAAAAATTGATTGCCTACATAACCTTTTTTAGGGTTATCAATATGTGTTGGCCAATCTTTCATTATAGTTATAGCATCAATTTTTTTATAATAATAATTCAGTAACATTGAACTTGCTACACCTTCACACCCCATAACCATCGGTATAGGAAACAACTGACTTTTTGGCTTTACAGATAACAACACTTTCATAATTTCATAACTCCTTAAAATTTATTTAATAAAGATAAAAAGTGTCCCTAATAAGGCACACTTTCGATTTTTATAAAACTTCTCCTTCAATTTCCATTAGCAAATTTTTAATTTTTCGATGTTGTATTTTTGAGACTTCAATTGCTACAGTTCTTTCATCTTTATCGTTTCTCTTTTTAGAAATTAAACCTTTTTCTTTTAAATTTTGAACTGCTTTAGATATATAATAAGGCTTAAACTTTGAATTTTTTATAATATCTTTAACATTATAGCAATCCTTTTCACCTTTATATATATAAACTAATATATATAGTTCTTCAAATGTTAATACAAATTGGCTTTTTATTTTTATTAAATGTTCTTTGGCTTTCTTGCTGACTGTAACTAATTCTACTACATTTCTAATTTGTACGGCTTCCATTGCTTACCACTCCCCAAGTTAAAATAGCTATTTGTTGAATTGGTCGATTAAGCATTTTATCTTTCTTATAGCATATTTTTCCTTTTCAACACAATGAATTTTTATTTATTTATTATTTTATAATAAGTTTTAAAAACATTCAATAAAATTTGTAAAAACAGGAAATCAACTTCCATTAAATCCTATAAATCTCTTTAATATCAATACTTTTATGGAATAGAAACTAAAATATTTACTATCGTCTTTATTTTAAAG
>X87_Garden_Dormouse__coassemble_50_pt1 | contig 29746 bp, 26 predicted proteins | sample X87_Garden_Dormouse__metabat2_low_PE_004 | metagenome-assembled genome bin X87_Garden_Dormouse | reverse complement strand
TTTTGTATTGGCAGTAGCTGACTGGTATGAAAATGCGCTTATAACAAGCTTTTTTTCATACCTAGTCATCCTTACCGGGGGTGGGACTACGAAATCTTTTTAATAAAATGAGATTTCTGTCCCACTCCCTATTTCTCGTTATATTAATCTAAAGTTTCAGGTTTATAGAACTGTCTATTTTCTAATGCAAAAATACGTTCTGTAAATTGTCCTTTTTCTACTTTTTTAAGATGTTTTTCAAACATCATCATTCTCGCATCTAAATTATCAATGAAGTGAAGAACTTCTGCTTCTTTGACCATTGGCAGTTTAGGCGATCCATATTCTAATTTACCATGATGACTTAAGACAAGATGTCTAAGTAACATAACTTCTTCGCCTTCTATATTATGTTCCTTTGCAACTTGAGATATTTCATCACTAATAATTGAAATATGTCCTAATAAATTACCTTCCACTGTATAAGTTGTAGCTACTGGCCCTGAAAGTTCTTTAACTTTTCCTAAATCATGCAAAATAATGCCACTGTATAATAAACTACGATTTAAAATAGGATATATATCACATAAGGCTTTTGCCTGTCTCAACATCGTTACAACATGATAACTTAGTCCAGATACAAAGTTATGATGGTGTGAACTCGCTGCTGGGAAAGTGAAGTAATCTTTTTGGTATTTTTTTAGTAAAATACGTGTGATTCTTTGTAATTTAGCATTTTCAATATCTAATACATATGTCATGATTTCATCTGACATTTCTTCAATTGTTAGAGGTGCTGCTTCTAAAAAGTTTTCTAATTTTACATTATCTTCTTCAGTAGCTACTCTAAACTTATTTACTTTCATTTGTTTACGTCCACGGTAATCTATAACATCACCTTTAACGCGAATAACTGTTTCTGGAACAAGTAGTTTTATGTCTTCATTAGTGACAGTCCACACTTTTGCTTCGATATCTCCGCTTTTATCTTTTAAATAAAGTGTCATATATGGCTTACCTTGTGCTGTTACGCCTTGAGTTGCACGATGTATTAAGAAGTAATGATCAACCGAATCTCCTGGCTTTAGTGTTTCTATCGTTCTCATTAATTCTTGCCTCCTTCTATTTTTGTCAGAGTTATTGTTTGTTTTTGTGGAACAGAATTATCTTTATTACACGTAAAGTATAACACTTGTATATCTTTAGACATTGACATTAAATATTTAATCATTATTTCTTTACGTTGTTTATCAAAATGAACAAATGCATCGTCAACAATAATTGGAAACGGATAATATTTGTGTAACGACTTAATTAAGCTAAATCTTAAAGCAATATACAATAACTCTTTAGTTGATTGGCTTAATTCAGTTGGATGGAATATTTGACCATTCTCATGCCTTACACTCACCGTTTGTTCATCATATATAACTTGATTATATCTACCTTCTGTTAATGTTTTTAAGATATCCGTGGCATCTTTCACTACAAATGGTAAACGTTTATCTTTAATTTGTTTAATATGAGCTTCAACTAAGCTTTGTAAATAACTTAAAGCTGCCCAATCTTTTGCTGTTTCGTTCACTTTTTCTTTTAATAAATGATATTCATGTCTTAAATTAGATAATGTTTCATCTGTTTCCATCTGGTTAATTTTTGCGGTTAAATCACTAATTTCAGCTTGTACTGATAAATATTTATCATTATATTCATCGACTTGATGTTCTAATTGAGTTCTTTCATTTTCTAAATCTGTTTTCGTCATATAACTAAGTTGCGTATTTTTGTCGTAATCATAGTTTTGATTACTTAAATAGTTTGTTAATTGAGAAAATCTATTTAAATTCTCATGGTACGTTACATACTCTTTATGATGACGATAATAAGATTCTTCATCTTGTACATTAATATAATCGAACAGAGTCTGTATAACATTATTATTTTCTTCTAATCTTTCGTTTAAAGCGTTAATTTCATTTGTGAGTAAAGCTTGTTGTTCGATATTTCTCGCTTTAATATTAGATTCTTTTTGTTGTTCGTCTAGAGTTTGTTTCACGTCATGGAATAAAGAGATTTCTTGATAATGAATACCAGCATGACTGACAATACTATCAGCTTCTCTGTAAAATGCATTTATTGTTTCTTCTTTTTCATTTCTTATTTTAGATAGTCTATCTATTTCGATTCTGTTTTGTTTAATTTTCTTAATTGTATTTAGAGCATCATTTAATAACTGAGAAGATAATTGATTTGAAACGTGTAGACTTGATTTTGTTTCCTCAATCGCTCGTTCTTTTTTCGCTATGATATCTTCCACTTTTTCTAATTCTTTAGTTAGTTCTGCTTGCTTTGTAGCAAGTATTTCTTGTGATTGATAATAACGATCTAATTCTTGTCTTATTTTTGTTTGTTCTTCTAAATTAAAGTCCAAACTATAAAACTGTTTAAGCTGAGACACCTTCTCCTCAAGTTCATCAATTTCTCTTGAAAATGCTTCATCATGATCTAACTCTTTTGTTTTAATGAAAAATGATAGTACAAGAAGTAATAAACCAACAACGGCAAATATACCACAAAATACAAATTGAGATATAACAAATGCATATATTGCTATCGCAACAAACAGAATTCCACCAATTACTGAGCCTAAACGATATTGTTTTGTTCTTTTCTCATTTTCTTCTTTTTGCTTTTTAAAACTGTCTTCCATCTTTTGATAGAGTGAACGTTTTTCACCGAGCTCTAAAGCCTTTTGATTATATACTTTCTTTTGTTCATAATTTTCATCTGAAACTAAGTCATTGTGTAATCTTTCGATGCTATGATTATAACGCTCTTGTTCAATATCTTGTTGGTTCATCGCACGTTTAATTTGTTCACGTTCAGCGATATTTTCATCTTTAATTCTATTTAACTCAGCAATATGTGTTTTCATTGCTTCGGATGTGTCTACAGATAAATATTCTTCATCCCAACCAATATCTTGACGTAGTAACGTATTATCACGTTCTGTATCTTCAATTTGTTTATTTAACTGCTTTAATTCTTGATGTCTTTCTTTAATATCAGTTTCTCTTTGACGAATGCTATTTAATGCCTTTTCATCACGTTCTGACATCACTTTAACTTGATTTAATGTATGATTTACTTGTGTAAGCTTTTCATTTCGTAAAGTTAAATCTCGCTTAATACTTTCTTTAGCTCTAATAGCGGATTCATAACGCTCTATCCCCTGCTCAGGGAATGTATATGGTTCGATGTTTAATTTTGTTTCTAAATCTTTCCATTCAGCTACATCTTTATGTAAAGATATTTCTTTTTCTTTACTAGATAAACGATTTGTAAGATTACCTAAATTATCTTTTAGTTGATTTAATCTTCTAGATACTTTATCTTTTTCATCTTGTAACCGTTCATATTCCGCCATTTTCTTTTCTTCGTTTTTAATTTTTATTTCTATATCATTTAACTGTTCAAGTTGAACGTTTAAAATTGGGTTTTTCCCATTTTTCTTATATAATGCATCTTTTTCTAACTGCATTAAATTACTCATACCAGTAAATTCTGTAGAACCTAAAGCACCAGCCTGTAATAAATACATTTGCAATTGATCTTCAGTTAAATTTTTATGAATGTCTTGTAATCCTAAAACATTAAATGAAAAAATACCTTGATATGTTTTTTTATTAATGAAATTTAGTTTTTGTTTAAGCCATTCTTCATCTTTAACTTTACCGTTTGGGAGATAAACTTTAACGTCTCCAGTAACTCGACCTTTAACGCGTTCAACTTCTACACTTTGACCATCAAAATCTAGTTCTAATTTACCGCCGTATTGATTGCCTAATCGTGGCTCTAGTCTCGGTTCATTTTCTTTCTTTGTTGGAAACCCAAATAGAATAGAATGAATAAATGCTTGTATAGTGGATTTACCGGCTTCATTCTCTCCATAAATCTGCATAAAACTTTGGTCAAATTTAATTTTACGAGACATGAGTTGGCCATAGCCATAAATTTCTAATGATTTTAATTTCATCGCTTTAACCTCTCATTCTTCTTTTTAAAATTTCTTCGCCACGTTCAATGAGTGCTTCTTTATCAATATCACTAAACGGTTCTAGGAAACGATTTGCTTTAGGATTCATATATAAATCGCTCAATGCATCTTCTAATATTTGGTCATCTTCTAAAATATCATCATTAAATTCGTTAGCTAACATCACTTCAGAATCTTGTTCATAAAATACATTTAATTCTTCAATAAAAATAAAATTAGTTTGATTTTCTTCATACTCTTGAATCAATTGAATAACTTGATTAATTTCTTCTTGCTTAAGTACTTCATCATGCTTTACATATACGTCTAATTGGTAGAAGGCTTTCCCTTCAGTTCGCACACTATCTTTGAACTTTTGAATCGCTTCGTACAATGCATGTTTACCTTTAGCTTTTGTTTCAATTATAGCTTTTTCAAAACGTATATATTGTGTCGGTTTAAATCTGGCTTCTAACTTCGCCTCATCACCTTCTACTAATAAATAGCCTTTTTCGCCTTTTTCTTTAAAATGACGTGCTTGAATATTACCTGGATAGTGAATTTGAGATAGTTCACTAATCATTTGGCGCTCGTGTATATGTCCTAAAGCCCAGTAATGATAAAGTTTACTGTTTAAGTCTTCCACATTAAATTCAGTATATCTGTTTTTGACATTCGAAGCTTGAGAATAAGTTCCATGTAGTAATCCAATATGTATACCTTTATTGCCAGTTGATTCAGGGTATTCATCAACTTTATTTTCATAACTTGCATCTTTTTGATAACTAAATCCATGTAAATAAACGACTTGACCATTTTTTGTGATAAGTTGATATGTTGAAACTTTATCACTAAATACCGTAACGTTTTCTGGCCAAACAGTATGAACTGAATCTGATAATGGGTCGTGATTACCATGGATAATATATACAAATATTTGTTCTTGTTCTAGCTTTTTAAATTGTTCTCTCAAGTAAACTTCCGCACGTAAAGTTCTGTTATCTTGATCAAATAAATCACCTGAAATAATAACAAAGTCAACTTGTTCTTTTATTGCATCATCAATAATATTAGTAAAACTATTATAACCACTCTGTTTAACATCGTTTAAAATAGAAGGGCTTAAATAATGTCTAGATTTAAATGGACTATCAAGATGTAAATCTGCACAATGTATAAATTTAATCATTTAACTAACCTCTTTCACTATTAGTTCATTTTCTTAATTATTTTATTCAAGCACAATTCAATAGAATAATCAGATTAATAAGTAGTCTTTTAATGTATTAATTTTACCATATTCAAGGCATATACGATACATGACAAAGGTAATAAACAACGGTTTAAACCTAAAAAAAGTCTTGTTAGATACGACTACGTACCTAACAAGACTTTTGAAATTAAGAATTATTGTTGACCTTCTTGATTATCTTCAAGACTACCATAAATATCTTCTAATGGTTTCATGATAACACGGTTTAAATCTTGAATAAGTTGACTCATAGCTTGTTCAGCTTGCATTAATTCAGAAATTGTTTCGTTTTGCTCAATTTCTTGTGCTGACTTTTGAGCTCTAGCGATATCTACTTCTGAGATTTCTTCGCCTTGCATTTGTTTGTTTTGTAAATCTAGTTGAACTTCACGGAATTCATCGAATAATTTTTTAGTTTCTGGGTCAGCATTTACTTTTTCGTATTGCTCTTTAATTTTGTTATATTCGTTGCTTTCACGTAAAGTTTGTTCTAGTTCATTCGCTTTGTCATAAATATTTACTTCTGCCATAATAAATTCGCTCCTATAATTAAAAAGTGTATTAGAATATCAATTCCAATAATACTGTATCACACTTCGAAAGCTTATACAAAAATAGCGATTATACCTTGGAACAAGCCTATTATGCCACCTAATACAAATCCTAGTAATGTGATTAATTTCAACTCTTTGTTTGAAATTTCTATTACTAACTTTTCAAGATATGACAATTCGAAGCGATCAATTTGTTCTTTAATCAATTCTGCTAATTTCATTCTTTCTAGAATTAAACTAATATTATCTCCAACTTTTTGAATCATATAGTCAATAAATCTTTCTGTACCTTTACCTTCCATATATTCAAATAAACTTGGTACAAGTTCATATAATGGTGTGTTTAAATATTTATGCACATTAACAGATTCAGTTATTTCATCAGCGATAAGAACTTTTGCTTTATCTTTCCTTTCAAGTGTAACAACTTCATCTAATGATTTTGACATCCACTTTTCATATTGTGTTTGTACTTGTAAATCAATCATATTATGAATTTTTTCTTGCTTAATTACATTTCTCAGTTCTTTTCGAACCTTATATACAATGTCTTCAGTAGTCATAAACATTTGAATCATGCCCACCATTTTTCCTTTTTGTTCGAAAAATTCTTCTACCATTGTATATATATCATTTTTGCCTTTATCAGATGCTAAATAAATATCAATTTTCGATAATATCTCAGGTGTAACACGATTCACTTGTCGACTTAAATCCTCATATATTTCTTCAGGGATTAAACTATGAATTGCATCTTTTTGATGAATTTCATAATATTTATCCACTTTTTGTTCTATTGTATTTTTTAAAGTTTCATTTAATTTTTCTTCCAATGGATAATCAATTCTATTTATAAAATCTTGTGGTGTGTAGTTTTTTTCTTTTAATGTTTTAAATTGAACTTTAATTGTATCTTCAAGAACACTTTTAGTATTAGGGTTAACAAGTTTTTCTTTAAATACTTCCGGAGTCAATAAATGGTTTGTTACCATCTGACCTACTTTTTCCGATAATTCATTTCTTCTTTTTGGAATAAGTCCTGGAGTAAATGGTAGTTTATAACCAAAAATTTTCTTTTCATGGTATGGATGAAATAACATTTTAATAGCGACAAAGTTAGTAAAGCCACCAATAATTGAACCTATTATCATCATTCCTATTATTGTTAATATAGTTGTCATATCTGTTCTCCTTTAAAAAAAGCTACTTCTTTAGAATAATCTAAGAAGTAGCTTTTCACAAATATTAAACAAATAATGATTGAGTTTTACGTAAGAAATATGTTTCTGCTTCACGTTTCTTCGCAGTACCAAATATTGGTTGACGTTCGTCATTTAAAACTCTATACAAATCTGTTTTTTTATTAGATTGTAAAATGTAGCCTGATTTTGCATCAATAGTAGTCCAATAAATATCACTCGTATTATCATGGTTTGGATATGCACAATGATGACGAGAAATAATTTGAATTACCTCTAGAGGGTCACAACCAAATGTTGTGTTTAAAACGTCTGAATCTCTGAATAATGCACAGATAGATACACAAGTTGTCCAGTTTGGTAATACACGTTCTTTTTCTATTTGTACTAAAGTTTTTTTAGATAATCCTACTGTATTCGCCATTGTATCTTGAGTGTAACCTGCCTCAATACGAACCATTTTAAATTTTGTTTGAATTATCGTTGTAAAAGTTTGTTTATCCATCAATAACTACCTTTCTATTTAAATTCTATTATTAATTTATTATATTATGTTGCAAAAATACACGATTTTTTCGAGCACAAGTATCATCATAATACATTTTGCATAAAAATAAAAGAGATAAATTGATTTTTTATCAATTTATCTCTTTAATACGTTGAAATGTTAATTTTTCGCCAATTTTGACTTTTCTCTCTCAGAAAGAATTAATGCACATGCTGCATCACCTGTAATATTTACTGATGTACGTGTCATGTCTAATAATCTATCTATACCGATAATCATACCGATTGCGGCTGGGTTTATACCGATTGATGTTAAAATCATAGCTAACATCACTAATCCCACCCCAGGTACACCAGCTGTACCAATAGATGCTATAACAGCTATTATAACTACAGTAACCATTTGCATTACTGTCAAGTCTATTCCAGATACTTGAGCAATGAATATTGTAGCTACACCTTGCATTATGGCTGTCCCATCCATATTGATTGTTGCACCAAGTGGTTGAACAAATGAACTAACTTCCTTTCTAACTCCCATATCTTTTGTACATTCTAGAGAGATAGGCAACGTTGCATTTGAACTAGATGAACTAAATCCTACAGCAATTGCTGGTAAGAACTTTTTAAAGAACCATAAAGGATTTTTTCCTGCTAAGAATTTGACTGCTCCACCATAAACAACAAAGAAATGGATGAATAAAGCCAACAATACAATGACGAAGTACATACCTAGTTGCTTGATAGCTCCAAAACCGGCATTCGTGAATGCCGTTGCAACTAGACCAAATGTACCTATTGGAGCAAATACATTCATAATCATTGTAACGATATACATGAGTATATCATTGGTCTGTTCGAGAAAAGTCCTGACGACTTCAATTTTATTACCTAATGCTATCATTCCTATACCAATGAAAATCGCAAATGTGATAATTGGTAACATATCTTGTTCAACCATAGACTGCATTGGATTTTTAGGGAATAAATTAATGAGCGTTTGATCGAATGTTTGATTTTCTGGTGCTTCAGCATCCCCAGATTTAGCTTTCTGTTCAGCTCCATATTTCTTAACTTCGTCACTATTTAATAAGTCTCCTTGGCCAGCACCTGGTTTAAATACAAGTGCTAAAGCCATTGCGATAATTATTGCGATAGCTGTTGTTGTTAAGAAAAAGATAACGGTCTTTAAACCAATACCACCAAGTAGCTTAGGGTCACCGACACCTACAACGCCTAATACGATAGAAACAAATACTACTGGAACTACTAACATGAATATTAGATTCAGAAATATTTGCCCTAGTACATTAAATACATACTGATTAGTATTTTGAACAAAACTATTACCTTCGAAAATATTAAATATAGATCCCACTGCTATACCTAATATTAACGCTATAACAATCTTTAAAGTTAAATTCTTTTTTACTTTCATATTTATACTACCCCCAATTGTTAGCGTAAAATAATTTCTCCATGTCATTATTATATAGTAAGCGCTTTCTTTTTGTAAGACTTATTTAAAATTTTATACAAAAAAATGAGTTAATATCAAAATTTTGATATTAACTCATTGAAATAATCAAGTATTTAATTGATTAATTGGTGTTCCATAGCGTAAACAGCAGCTTGAGTTCTATCTGAAACTTTAAGCTTATTTAATATATGGCTAACATGGGTTTTTATCGTTTTTTCAGATACAAAAAGTGTTTCTGCTATTTCTTTATTAGTTTTCCCTTTTACCATCTCTTTTAGTACTTCTATTTCCCTCTTTGATAATTTATTAGCTCTGTGTGGTTTTTGTTCACTTTCAGAGATAACAGATTGAACTTTAGGGTGAATTTTTCGTTCACCTTTTAATACATCTCTTATTGTTTGTATCAGTGCTTCTGGTTCTACATCTTTTATTTCATATCCATCCGCTCCTTTATCAAGCGCAGATATGACATGTTCTTCATCAAGAAAGCTCGTTAAAACTAATACTTTTACGTTTGGATATTTTTTCTTTAGAATACCAGTTATTTCAATACCGTTCATCTCAGGCATTACTAAATCTAGCAATATGATATCTGGTTGTTCATTTTCTTCTAAATAATCTAACAATAATTTTCCAGTTGGAAAATCTGCTACGATATTAAAATCTTTTACTGTATCAATCAAAAATCTTAATCCTTGTCTTACTATATGGTGGTCATCCACTAATATTACTTGATAATTCATTTTTACAACCCCTAATCACATTTAAAGTGGTATTGTTAATTCTATTTTGGTACCTTTATTTGTACTAGAACTGACTTCTATATGTCCTTTCATAACTTGTGCACGCTGTTTCATATTTCTTAAACCATTAGAAACTGTTTTTTCTGTTTTACTACTTTCAAATCCTATGCCTTCATCTATAATAACCACTTTAAATTGTAATTTGTTTTGTTCCATATAAATGTTGGCATGATGTGTTCCAGAGTGTTTCTTAATATTATTTAATGATTCTTGAATAATGCGATAAACATTCTCTTCTATTGTATTCGGTAAGTCAATTAAACCTTCAACTTCAAATTCAGATTCAACGTGAATAAATTGACTGTATTGTTTAATTGCAGAAATAAGACCGTTTTCTAGACCAACAGGTTTTAATTGCCAAATTAAAGCCCTCATTTCATTTACCGCACTTTGACTTGTTTCTTCAATTGTTTGGAATGCTTTTTTAGCCTCTTCGTGATCTGTGATACCTTTAGCAGCATGAGCTGTAATCTTTAAAGAAAATAACATTTGATTTACTGAGTCATGTAAGTCTCTCGCTAATCTGTTTCTTTCATTTATTCTTGCAGCTTCTTTTTCTTGATCTGTTAATATAATCCTTTTGATTGCTGAACCTATTTGAAAAGCTACTGATTCTAATAATTCTAAGTCTTCTTCAGAATATCTTTTTGTTTCTGGCGTAGCAATGTTTAATAAACCAAATTGTTCATTTCCTGATCTTAAAGGCACTGTAGCATGATGAGTAATACCATCTGTTTTATCATGATGTTCTCTAGTTGCCTTAACAATTCTAGAACAATTAATGATATTAGAGGCTTTTGTTAATTTTTTATTATGATAAGCTGTAACACACCAACACGTACCTTCAGTCATATATTGACAATCATTATGTGTTAAAGCAGGCGGTAATGCTTCTTCTGCAACTAATTCATGACGTCCTTCTTCATCAATGAAAAAAATCCACCCTGTATGAAAATTACTTCCATTCACTAATTTTTTAAGAGCACCATGCATCATACTATACATTTCTGTTTCTTCATTTAAAAACTCTGCAATTTCTTTCAATAAACTTGTACGTGTCGGTTTCTCCATTTACATCACCTTTATCATCATTGGTTATACACCTATTATACATACCATCTCTTTATCATTTAAATGTTTAAATTAAGCGGTAAAGATACTTCTTATGTAATTTTCTTGTTATACTAATTATAACTTAAATTTAGTTATAACATCATTTTTCCGATTTTAAGCTAAATATTCTTGGAGGATATCATGAAAATAATAATACCATCGAAATACGAAGGACAAACAATAGAAGAAATGTTTAAATCTTTGCAATTACCTAAGAAAGAATTACATTTATTGAGAATGTCTAAAGAAATAACACTTAATAACGAACCAAGCACGTTGCGTAGTCAAGTGTCAGAAGGAGATAAACTTCATATTCCTGTCTTAAATGAAACAAGTCAGTATGTATCAAGCTATCGTCTTGCTGAAGTTAAATATGAAGATGAATATTTTGCAATCGTTGTAAAACCTAAAGGCGTTAAAACTCATCCTAACGATTTACAAGAAGCAAATACTTTAATGAACCATGCTATTTATACTATAGATTCTGATTATGTAGAGCCCGTGCACAGATTAGATCAGGAAACAGTTGGGTTATTACTAGTAGCAAAACATCCTATTGCTAAAAAAATATTGGATCGTATGCTAGAAGATAGACAAATTACGCGTACTTATAAAGCACAAGTAGATAGTTTATTGCCTTTGAAACCACAAACAATCGATATGCCTATCGGTAAAGATAAGTTTCACCCTAATAAACGTCGCGTATCACCTACTGGTCAGCGCGCTGTAACACATATTCTTGAAAGTCATATGCTTGATGAGCACACAGCAGAAGTCGAACTAAAATTAGACACAGGTAGAACACACCAAATCCGTGTACACTTAGCAGAGATTGGTCATCCAGTAGTTGGAGATCCACTTTATAACAATAGTAAACTGAGACAATTGAAACTGCACAGTTACAAAATTGAATTTGAACATCCATTTAAAGATGAATTCGTTTCAGTTACGCTTGAAGATTAAAATATAAAATGAATTAGGGAGTGGGACAGAAATCTCATTTTATTAAAAAGATTTCGTAGTCCCACCCCGGCAAGGATGACTAGGTATGAAAAAAGCTTGATATAAGCGCATTTTCATACCAGTCAGCTACTGCCAATACAAAAAGAGAGTCTGGGACAATTATTTATGTCCCAGACTCTAATTATATGTTTTCAAGGATACATTACTTATAATTATTTATCTTTTAAACCTTCGTTTGAATTTATTAAATAAATTAGATTTTTTACTTCTTATTGGTTTTCCTATTTTAATTTCACTTTGCTGTAATTGTTTAGCCTTAAGAATTGCTTCTTCCATCAATATTTGTTGAGAACTAGCTTGTTTGTTTCCAGCATCATTGTAATGATACTTTCCATTTGAATCTTGGATCCTTCCCTTCAGTCCATCATCAAGTTGTAAATTCAAATAGTCTTTTAATCTTTTAACGATGCTTTCATCTAAAATTGGAAATAAAATTTCAACTCGTTTTATCATATTTCTTGTCATCATATCTGCTGATGATAAGTACATTTTTTCTTCACCGTTATGATAAAAATAATATATTCTAGAATGTTCTAGATATCTCCCCACAATGCTAATTACTTCTATATTTTCACTTACACCTTGTATACCTGGCTTTAAACAACAGATACCACGAATTATCAGTTTAATTTTCACTCCATTTTGAGAAGCTTCAAATAATTTCTTTATGACCTTTTTATCTGTTAAAGAATTCATCTTAGCAATAATAAGTCCATTACCATGTTCTTTATGAGCTTCAATTTCTTGATCTATGTGATCAACAAATACATCTCTTATTTCAAATGGCGCTACAATCAGCTCATTATAATTTGGCTTTAATGAATAACCACTTAAATAATTAAAGAAATTAATCGCATCTTCTCCTATATCTGGATTAGTAGTAATGATGCCCATGTCTGTATATAATTTTGCAGTTTTATCATTATAGTTACCTGTTCCTAAATGTACAAACGGCATAACTTTACCGTTAACACGCTTTATCACGAGAGTAATTTTACTATGTGTCTTTAAAAATGTCATTCCATAAATAACATTACAACCTGCATCTTCTAGCATTTTAGCCCACTGCACATTATTTTCTTCGTCAAACCTTGCTTTTAATTCTACTAATACAGTAACCTGTTTACCATTTTCTGCAGCATTTTTCAACGCTTGAATAATAGGTGAATCACTACTTACACGGTAAAGTGTTTGTTTAATGGCAAGTGTATCAGGGTCTTCAGAAGCTTCTTTAATAAACTCTACAATTGGTTTAAATGATTCGTATGGGTGATGGAAGAATATATCTTTTTCTAATGCTAACTCATATATATTATTTTTATTTAAAGACGCAGGAATTTGAGGCGTATGTGGTTTGAATAATTCATTCGGTAACAAATCCTCCAATTGACTAACTAACGAAAATAAAACAGTTAAATCTACAGGCCCATTTACCCTGTATATATCATGATTATCTATTTCAAACTCATTCATGAGGAATATACTTTTTACTTCAGAATCAATATGTCTACTGTCAATTTCTAATCGGACAGCCACACCACTTTTTCTTTCTTTTAAAAATCTTTCAATTTCAATAAGTAAATCTTCAGCACCATCTTCATGTATCGTTAAATCTGCATTTCTTGTAACTCTAAAAGTATAAGTATTAATGACTTCATAACCATTGAATAATTGTTCGATGAATAAAGAAATCACATCTTCAAGAAATACAATATATTTTTTACCTTCGTGTTCAAGTTTAATAATTCTGTCCAATAGAACTGGAACGGGTACAATTGCTGATCTGATTTCTCCATCATCTAGTTTTATATCTACAAATAAATTAAGCATTTTATTATTTAATTTGGGTAATGGTCTATATGCATCAATGCCTAATGGTGATAAAGTTGGCAGTATTTCTGAGTTGAATTGAGCGTGTAATTGTTCAATTAGAATTTCTGGTAACCTTTCTGGTTGAGTAATATAAATATTATAAGTTTTTAATTTTTCTTTTAATTCATTAAATCTTTTATATTGCAAATCGACATTGATTCTATTTTTTTCTTCAATACAAATAAGTTGTTCTTTAGGTGTTAATTGCGCTTTGTTCTCAGGTTCATTAAAGTTCATTTTAATTTGGTCTTTTAACCCGGCCACTCTTACCATAAAGAACTCATCTAAATTAGAACTGTGAATTGCTATAAATTTTAATTGTTCAAGTAATGGATTATTAGAATCAAATGCTTCTTCAAGAACACGGTAATTAAAGTCTAACCAACTAAGTTCTCTGTTATTATAGTATTTTGAATTATCTAGATTATATTGTTTAGCTTGTTCTCCCATAATTACCACACCCTTTACAAATTTGCATCGTTTAAAAAGTTAGTACTGTTCTATTAAAACGTATAAACATTAACCTTGAGTAAATTTTATATTAAGTTTTTTTGGTAATAATTTTTCTATATGTTTCTTCTGTCTTTCAGATTGATATTGCTCCGCTATAGGATCTGTTACATATTGTACTTCTAGTACATATTCATCTTTAGATTCTGTCAATGTTAATGAATCAACACAGTCTGTATTTGATACATTAAGTGCATGAGCAAATTTAATTAAACCGCCTAGCTTCTGTATTTGATCTATCTCATTAGTTTTGAACCAATTAGTTTCTTTTGCATAAAATTTTAATAAAGTTTTATTTTTAAAACTTGCTAATAAAGCTAATTTCACTCTCTCTTTATGCGACAATCCATTGATACTACTATTTGCGATTATATAATATGTGTGTTGAGAACTGGAATCTGCATCGATAAATGAACCTAAATAGTATAAATAAGCAGCATCTTTATATAATGATTTATCACTTTCAGAAATAGTAATATCGTTTATTTCCATTACTTTATTTAGTAGAGTTTCTGCAAGTTTTACCCGTTGTCGTCCATTAGAAGGATTAATATTGTATTCATTTGCTAAATATTTAAGTGCATCAGTGGCCACATTATCTTTATTAAAAGCTTTGGAAAAATCTTCTTTTAATATGGTCATAACAAGTCCTTCTCTTAAACCTTTTCTAGAGAAACTAAATTCTGTTGCATCTACAACCTCGAATAAAGTATTAAATACAATTGAACTTGGCATAATAATGTCTACTCTATCTCTACTTAATCCATCTAAATCTTTCAAATCGTTTTTGTCTGATTTTTTCAATACATCAAACACTTCTTCTAAACCTTTTTTATTCATGTCATAACCATGAACACCTGCTATCGGATAATTGTGTAAAGATTGATGAATTCTCGCATTATTTCGTGCAGAACCACCGATACCTATAATTGGTAATCCTTTATTTTTAATCCATTTTTCTGATTCAAATTGATCTTTAACATATTTTTCACATTTTTTTATAGCGTTCTTATCGTTATGATTTTTTCCTTCAAAGAACATTTTTTGTAGCGTTACAACTCCAAATGGGAAACTTACTGCATTCATTAGTTTTTTATTTTCAAAATGTGTAATTTCTGTTGAACCACCACCGATATCTACGGTGATTCCATTTTGAATATTAAGCGTATGAGTAGCTGCAAAGAAACCATAAAATGCTTCATCTTCATCAGGAATGACTTCTATATCTAAACCTGTTTTAGTTTTTACTTTTTCTTTAATTTCATTTAAATTCTTCGATTGTCTAACAGCTGCAGTGGCTGCAGGCACTAATTCATCTACATTGAACTTCATAGCAACTTTTTTGAAACTATATAATGTTTCACTTAATATTTCGATACCTTCTTCAGTCATAACTTTATCTTCTGTTAAATATTGACTTAATCTAGCTGGGGTTTTAATGTTTTGTAATTCATTTAATCCTGTTTCATCTGAACATTCAAATATAACGAGTCTAATAGTATTTGAACCGATGTCAATTAAACCTATTCTCTTCATATATACCTCCGAGTGTATCTTTTGATATGCAAAAAGGTGCCTATAGCACCTTTTTGACTTCTTTATATTTCTAATAGCTGCTATTATTCTTTAGAGCTTATCATGTCTTCTGGTTTGATCCATTCATCAAATTGTTCTTCTGTTAATAGACCAGACTGTACTGCAGATTCTTTCAATGTTAAACCATTTTTATGAGCATTTTTAGCTATTGAAGCTGCATTTTCATATCCAATATGTGGATTTAAAGCAGTAACTAACATTAATGATTGATTTAAATATTTATCAATATTTTCATCAATAGGCTCAATACCTATTGCACAGTTATCATTGAATGTTTCCATACCATCTGCTAATAAATAAATTGATTGTAATGTATTGTATAATATTACAGGTTTGAATACGTTTAATTCAAAATTACCTTGTGATGCTGCTATTCCAACCGTAGTATCGTTACCCATTACCTGAACTGATACCATTGTTAGCATTTCACATTGCGTTGGGTTTACTTTACCCGGCATAATTGAAGATCCAGGTTCGTTTTCAGGAATTGAAATTTCCGCTAGACCTGCTCTAGGACCTGAAGATAACCATCTTACATCATTCGCTATCTTCATTAAATCACTAGCTAATGCTTTAAGTGCACCATGTACATAAACAACTTCATCATGAGCTGTTAAAGCATGGAATTTATTTTCAGAAGAAACAAATGGATAACCTAATTGTTCAGCAATTTGTTTCGCAACTTTATCTCCAAATTCAGGATGAGCATTTATACCAGTACCTACTGCTGTACCGCCTATTGCTAAGTTAAGAAGCTGACCTTTAGATTCATTTAATAAAGATTCACATTTATCCAACATGTATCTCCAACCGCTTACTTCTTGTCCTAAAGTTAATGGTGTCGCATCTTGAAGATGCGTTCTACCTATTTTAATAATGTCTTTGAAAGAAGTTTCTTTCTCTTTAAATGTATCTCTTAACTTACTTAATGCAGGTAATAATTTTGATTCTATTTCATGATATAATGCCACATGCATCGCAGTTGGATATGTATCATTCGAACTTTGAGACATGTTGACGTGATCATTTGGATGTACACTTTCCTCTGAACCTTTTTCTTCTAAATAGTTGTTTGCAACGTAACTAACAACTTCGTTAACGTTCATATTACTTTGTGTACCACTACCTGTTTGCCATACAACTAATGGAAAATGTTCATCTAAGTTACCTTTTAAAATTTCATCAGTAGCATATACGATAGCATCTTTCTTATCATCTGATAGCTTACCTAGTTCATGATTAGCAATAGCTGCCGCTCTTTTCAAATGAGCGAATCCGTATATTACTTCAATTGGCATTTGTTCCTTACCAACTGGGAAATTTTGTTTACTTCTTTGTGTTTGCGCTTTCCAAAACTTGTCACTCGGTACTTTTATTTCACCAAAAGTATCATGTTCAATTCTGTAATCCATTTACATTACTCCCCTTTATTACATGTTTAAATCAATTTAACTTCACCTTTATTATAGCCTATAAATATAATGAATAAAACTGTTAGTAGTCTGATAATTCAAATTTGTAAACAATATACAATCGTAAAAGTGCATAATTCAATTTTTTACAAATAAAGATTTTGATATTTGATATTTTTTAAATAAAAAAAGAATTTATGCACTAAGTTCTCATGCATAAATCCTTTTTTGAAAATGTTTGAAGATATATCAACACTAAATTATTTTTCTTCTTTTTCTTCTTCTTTTTCTTCGTCATTTTGTTCAGAGATTTGTTCCATCTCTTTACCTAGTTCTTTGACGTCTTCTAAATCTTGAACCATTTCATTTTCTTCTTCATTTTCATTATGATCAATGTGTTTATCCAAATTGTTCACCTTCTTACGAAAATTGAATTGAGAAGTAAGATCTTACATCTTCAGGTAGACCTTGCGCCGCTTCATTATCTAATACAACAGTAACCATTCTATGTTGTTTTAATTTTGCTGAATCAACAGAACCATTAGCAGGTTCTTCATATAATTGTTTTACTGCTTTAGCTTTTTCTTTACCCGTAACAAGTAATACGACTTCGCGAGCAGGATGTATCGAAGAATCATAATCTAAACCGATTCTACTATCGTCAGTTAATGTTAAAACATTTAACATTAATTTATTTTTCTTCTTATCAGTATTTACTTTATCTTTAATCACTGATTCAACATCGCCACCAACATCAGTTTTTATGACTTGCTTACTAGGAACACCTAATTCAGTGTAATAGTCTTCTTTACCGTCAAAATCTAAAACATGAATTTGACTAAAATTAACTGGACTCTTTTTTACATTATCGAATAACTCATCAAAAAATGTTGTGTTTTCGTCATTTAGATGTACGCCTACTACCGATGTACTGTCACCATTAAATTGTTTACGTACAATATCAGCGGCATAACGTGCAGCTATACTTTTTGTTTCGAATACTTTAAAATTTAAAGCCATTTTCTCCACTCCTCATTTCAACTTATCTATTATCATGTCAATAATCATTGTTCATTATCTATAATATACCCTTTTTTAATCGTAGTTAAAACATTTATTTCTGAATCAACTATAACAAGGTCTGCTTGTTTACCTTTTTTGATTGAACCTAGCCTATCTTCTACGTTTAATCGTATAGCTTGATTTAAACTAGTTGTTCTCCAAGCTTCTTCTAACGGGATATTTGCGTAGTTCATCAAATTTTTCAATCCTTTATTCATGAGTAAAATACTTCCAGCTAATGAACCATTTTCTAATCGCGCCTCATGATCTTTCACGTGAACATTTTGTCCACCTAAATCATATTCTCCATCTTTCATACCTTTTGCTCTCATTGCATCAGTAATCACGCAGAAATTTTTGTTGCCTTTCGATAAATAAGCTAATTTAACGGACGCTGGATGTGAATGTACACCGTCTACAATAACTTCTGTCGTTAACCTTTCATCTGTCAATGCAGCTCCAAAAACGCCCGGCTCTCTGTGAGTAAATGTAGTTTGAGCATTATATAAATGAGTAATATGCTGTAAGCCATTATCAACTGCTTCTTCTATACCATCATAATCCGTAATCGTATGACCAGCAGAAAAAATCACTTTATCATTAAGTGCCTGTATTGTTTCTTTAGCACCTTCTACTTCCGGAGCTATTGTTATAATTTTTATTTTATCTTTAGCTACTGATTGAAATGCTTCAAACTTTGCAACTGAAGGTCTTGCTACATATTTAGGATTTTGCGCACCAACTTTATGCTCAGAAATAAATGGACCTTCTAAATGTACTCCTAATATTTCTGCGCGTTTATCATCTAAAGGCTTATACTCTGCTACATTTTGTAACGCTTTATTAATTGCTTCTGATGATTGTGTCATTGTAGTCGCTAAGAAACTTGTTGTTCCTTCTGATAAAAGATTTTCAGATAGTATATTCAATGTTTCCGGTGTTGCATCCATTGCATCCTGACCATATCCCCCGTGTATATGTATGTCAATAAAGCCTGGAATAATATGTTGACCATTTACATCAACAACTTCTAAATTGCCGCTATATGAACCTTCTTGTATATCTTGTATATATCCATCCTGTATTTCAATATAACCATTTTCTATTTTTCCTTGTTCAGTATAAATTACTGCATTATCTAAAATATAATGTCCCATTTTAAAGTCTCCTTAAAAATTATATTTAAATATTCACCTAATTCGTATATAATAAAGATAACATAACATTACTGGGGGGCTAATTAAATGAATACATTACTAATCTGCATGGTTGGTGTAGCGTTTCTTACTTCAATGTTAACAGCTGGTCGTGATTCTAAAGACTATGGACTTAAAGAAGAAGATTTAAACAAAGAGCTTGAATCTTTAAAACAAAATAATCAATAACTGAGACCCCTACGGCCTCAGTTTTTTTATTTTAAATTTGGATAATCTTGTTGTCTTAATGCTTCATAAATTAATATAGCTGCTGTATTAGATAGATTTAAAGCTCTTACATTATCATTCATAGGTATTCTTAAAGCTGTTTCTTTATATTTTTCTTTAACCCAATCAGGTAAACCACTTGTTTCTCTACCAAACACAAAGTAATGATCTTCATCAGTATTGCTGTAATCAAAATCAGTATGCGGCTGTGTACCGAATTTAGTTAATAAATAATAGTGACCACCTTCTGTTTTTTCAAAAAACTCTTCAATGCTATCGTAATAAGTGATGTTAACGAATTTCCAATAATCTAATCCTGCTCTTCTCAACATCTTATCGTCAGTGCTAAATCCTAATGGTTTAATTAAATGTAAATGTGTGTCTGTAGCAGCACAACTACGTGCAATGTTTCCTGTATTAGCTGGTATTTCTGGTTGATATAAAACTACGTGGTTCGTCATAATTTATTGTCTCCTCATTTCTAATCCTTTAATCATTTCTTCTTGTACTTCTTCAATTTCATGTTCATAATGCGACATGATAAAGGTTCTTGCCTCTTCCCCTTGAATTTGGCCAATCGCCCAATAAGCAGTAGCTCTAATCATTGGTCTAGGGTCTGTTAAAGCAACATCTTTCAATTCAGGTATAGCACTTTCTTCGTTAAAATGTGCCAATGCAACAATCGCATTTCTTTGAATAGGCTTTTTACCTCTCCATGCACCAGCTAAATGTCCATAAGTATTTTTAAATTCTTTATTAGACATCTTTAATAACGGTACTAATCTCGGCTTCAAAATTTCAGGTTCTAGCACGATATCATCATGTTGAGTGTTTATACCTCTATTTCTTGGGCACACTTGTTGGCATGTATCGCAGCCATAAAGACGATTTCCTATCTTATATCGATACTCGTCTTTTAAGTATCCTTTAGTCTGTGTTAAGAAGCTTATACATTTTTGACTGTTTAATTGACCATTACCTACTAGTGCACCTGTAGGACATCTGTCTACACATATATTACAATCTCCGCAACTATCTATCACTGGATCATCGGGCTTAAACGGAATGCTCACAAGCATTTCTCCTAAATAAGTCCAAGTCCCTAAATCCTCATTAATTATGAAACCATTTTTACCTGCAAAACCAAGTCCCGCTCTTTCAGCAACAGCTCTGTCAGATAATACACCTGTATCTACCATCGATTGGATTTCAACATCTGGTACTTTTTCTTTTAAAAATTCTCCAAGTTTATCTAATCGATTTCTCATAATTGTATGATAGTCTTGTCCCCAAGAAGCTCTCGCAAACATACCTCTTCTATCACCGCGCACACTTTTTGGAGCGCCTTTTAATTTGTTAGGATAACCTACTGCGATAGCGATAATCGAGCGTGCTGAAGGCAGTGATAATTTTGGTTCTGTTCTTAAAGCTATATCACTTTCTTCAAACCCAGAAGCATAACCTTTGTTATGGTAATCTGCTAGTTTCTTTTTTAACTCATCAAAAGGATCTGCAGTTGTAAACCCAATGCTATCTATTCCTATTGAATGCGCATAATCTATCACTTCTTGTTTTAATTGATCTAAATTCAAATTTACTCACCTCACTATCAAACATGCCTATATATTTTAACATATTTAATTCTTAAAAATTGCATATCTTTTATGAAACAAAATTAAAAATAAGTCCGAGACAAATATTTATGTCTTGGACTTATTTTAGCATTTATTTTTAATTTTTTTGTAGTAAATAACTTAAGAAATAATTGTAGTACCGATTGAATTTGAATTAGAACTATTTATTAAAGCGTGTTTAACTGTGCCTGGAATAATTTTAACACTACTACATCCATCTTTAATAGCCGATACAGCACCACTCACCTTTGGTATCATGCCTCCATATATTTCAGTAGTTTCAATATAAGCATTAATTTCTTGTATGCTTAATTCAGATTTAACTTCATCCTCTATTAATACACCAGGAATATCACTTACTAAAAATAAATCTGCATTCATTTCGCTCGCTATTTTATATGCTAAACTATCTGCATTAATATTATATTTTTGACCATTTTCATGATTAATACCAATCGGTGCTATTACAGGTATAGCTAACTTACATATATCTGCTAAAACTGGTTTGTTTACTGAGAGACATTCTGCAACGTATCCATACTTTTCATTTATAGGTTCAATCTCAAATAAGTTAAGATCTATTCCGTTTAATCCTATAGCTAATGTTTCTTTACGGTTCACTTGATGTACAATTTTTGGATTGACTTCACCTATCAATGTATTTACAGTTTGAAGCAAAGTTTGTTCATCAGTAACACGTAAACCATCTAAAAACTTACTTTCAACCCCTAATCTATTGAGCTGTTTTTTAATAAATGGTCCTCCACCATGAACAATAATAGGTGTGTAATTATCTTTTCTTAAAGCATGTATATCTTCTATAATCGTATCGCAAAGGTCACTTAATATGCTACCGCCTATTTTAATTACTGCATACTTCATTTTAAAAACTCCTTATTAGGTGCTATATAAAGCATTAATACGCACATATTCGTATGATAAATCACAACCAAATGCTGTAGATTTAAATAAGCCGTTACCAACTTTAGCTTTAATAACAATAGTGTCCTGTTCCATATTTGCTTTAAGGTCTAATGCATCGAATGGAACTGGCATACCTTGTTTCACAATCAAATGATCACAAAGCCACACGTCCACATTATTTGGAGAAATTGTATTGTCTGCATATCCAATTGCTGTTACAAATCTTCCGAAATTAGGGTCGCCACCATGAATAGCTGTTTTAACTAAACTAGAGCCAACGATTGTTTTGGCTATAGCATTATTTTTTTCTTTTGAAATTGCACCTTCAACTTCAACTTTTATTAGTTTTGTAGCACCTTCACCATCTTGGGCAATGCTTTTTGCAAGATGCTCACAAACATAGCGAACCGCTTCAACAAATTTATGCCATTCAGGATGTTCTTTAGTTAACTGTTGTTTACCTACCATTCCATTAGCTAGAAGTAACACCATATCGTTTGTACTCGTGTCACCATCTACAGTAATCATGTTAAAGGTATCATCTACTGTAGGCTTTAATATGTCCTCTAAATCCTCAGCTTGTACGTTAGCATCTGTCGTCATAAACCCTAACATTGTCGCCATATTAGGATTTATCATCCCTGAACCTTTACTAGATCCACCTACAGTTATAACTTCACCATCTATGGTTACTTGAACAGCGATATGCTTCGTTTCTTTATCAGTTGTTAAAATAGATTCATTAAAATCTTTAGAACAAGTTGCACCTTCAATATCTATATGTTCAACGCCGTATTTAATTTTATCCATAGGTAAAAATTCTCCGATTAAACCTGTAGATGCGACAGCTATTTCATGTTCTGGAAGTTGAAGTTTTTCAGAAATCCATTTTTTTGTTTGTATTGCATCCCTTAAACCACGTTCACCTGTACAAGCGTTAGCTATTGCTGAGTTAATAACCACTGCTGATAATTGTTTTGAAACATTTAAACTTGCTTGTGTAACTTGTAAAGGTGCAGCTTTAAACGCATTTTGAGTATATACTGCTGCGCATTGAGCAGGATTTGATGAATATAACCAACCAAAATCTTTCTTTGCTCGACGTAATCCAACATGTATTCCACCTGCTGTGTAACCATTAGGAGATGCGACATCCCCGTCTTGCAAAATCGTTATTTCAGAGTCTATAACTTGCTTAGTTTCTTCAATCATCAAATTCCTCCACTCTATGGGTATATTGGTAATAAATCTAAACCTTCCATCTCATCAAAGTTATATAGTTTATTTAAATTTTGAATTGCTTGTCCACTAGCACCTTTTACAAGGTTATCAATTACTGAAACAATAATAGCTTTATTTCGTTTTTCATCTACATAAATTCCTATATCACAATAGTTACTCCCAAGAACTTCTTTAGTTTTTGGAAAATCTCCTAAATCTCTAATCCTTACAAAAGGCTTATCTTTATACATATCTTTGTATAAAGCATGTAGACTTTCTTCTGTGTAATCTTTTGTTAAATCTATATAAATGGTTGATAATATACCTCTTGTCATTGGCACAAGGTGTGGTGTGAAAGTTACATTAACTTCGGTATTAGAAAGATTCGTGAGATATTGTTCTATCTCTGGTATATGTTTATGTCCACCTAATTTATATGCTGATAAATTTTCATTCATTTCACCATAATGAACATTTTGACTTAAACTTCGTCCAGCTCCTGATACACCAGTCTTTGCATCAATAATAATAGAATCAAGTTTAATTAACTCATCAGTTATTAGCGGATGTAATGCTAATAAAATAGATGTAGGAAAACAGCCGGGGTTTGCGATAATTTGGTTATTTTCATTTACCTCTGACCATTCGGGTAAACTGTAAAATGCTTGATTCAATACAGATTGTTTGGCTGGTTGTTCTCCATAAAATGATTTATATACATTTGGATCTTTTAATCTAAAATCACCTGATAAATCAATTACTTTAATGTCTCTTTCGATTAAGTCAGGGATAAAATGTTTACTAACATTTGAGGGAGTTGCAAAAAATATTAAATCACATTGTACCTCTTTTACATCTAAGCTTGAGAATTCTGCCTGAATACTGTTTTGTAAATGAGGATAAGTATTTTTAATCGCTTCTCCTGATTTAGAATGTGAAAATATATATTTGATTTCAACTTCTTTATGTTGATTTAATAATCTAATTAATTCCACTGCTCCGTATCCACTTCCGCCGACAATTCCAACTTCAATCATTACGACACCTCTTTTTTATATTTGTATTATAAAACTTTTGACAAAAATTGCTTTGTTCTATCATTTTGAGGATTATCAAATATTTGTTCGGGAGTGCCTTCTTCTTGTACTATTCCTTCGTCCATAAATATAACGTGATCACTTACATTTTTAGCAAATCCCATTTCGTGCGTCACCACTACCATTGTCATACCTTCTTTAGCCAAATCTTTCATAACACTCAATACTTCACCTACAACTTCGGGGTCTAATGCCGAAGTTGGTTCATCAAATAATATAACTTGAGGATTCATTGCAAGCGCACGTGCTATTGCAACACGTTGTTTTTGTCCGCCTGATAGTTTAGACGGGTAAACATTATATTTATCTTCTAGTCCAACTTTATTTAATAATTGGATGGCTTGGTCATCTAATTCTTTTTTGCTTCCTTTTTTTAATGTTAATGGTGTTAAAGTGACGTTTTCTATTACTTTTTTATGTGGGAATAAATTAAATCCTTGGAAAACCATCCCCATTTTTTGTCTTAATTGGTCTAACTTTGTCCCTTTAGCATTCGTTAAATCATTATTTTTAAATAATATCTGTCCTGAGGTTGGTTCTTCTAATAAGTTCAAACATCTTAAAAGCGTACTTTTACCGCTTCCTGAAGGTCCAATAATAGCAACAACTTCACCTTGTTTAATATTTAAATTAATGCCTTTTAATACTTCGTTTTTTCCAAATGTTTTGTGTAAATCGTTAACTTTAATCACTTACACTGAACCTCCTTTCAGCGAAATACATTACTCTTGATAATGTAAAGGTTAATATGAAGTATAATACCGCTGCGACTAGTAACGGTGTAAATGGATCGAACGAAGCACCTTGTACTACTTGTGCATTAAACATCAGTTCGCTTACACCTATTACAGATACAATTGATGATTCTTTAATAACAGTTACAAATTCATTACCTAAAGCAGGTAAAATATTTTTAATAGCTTGTGGCATAATTACTTGCTTCATCGCTTGAGTTCTATTTAATCCTAATGATCTAGCTGCTTCCATTTGTCCATTATCTACAGCATTAATACCTGCTCTAATTATCTCTGCAATATAAGCACTACAATTAATGATTAATGCGATAATACCGCAAATAAGTGCTGATAAATCGAGTCCGAGTACTGCGGTTGTACCGAAGTACACTAGAAATACTTGTACAAGTAAAGGTGTACCTCTAATAAATTCTATGTACACTGAAGCGATAGACTTAAGTATTTTGCTATTACCTAATTTCATTAGTGCTAATACGCAACCAATAATTGCACCTGCTACTACACCTAAGAAAGATAATAGAATTGTAATACCGATACCATGTAAGAAATAAGAACCATACTTACTAAAGAATGAACCATCATCAAACATAGCTTCTGTTGCTTTGTCTTGATAATCCTTTATCAAATTATTATCTCTCACATCTTTTACGCTTTTGTTTACTCTATCCATTAATTCTGGCGAGTTTTTCGGTAAAGCAATCGCGGTTGTTTTATCGGCATCAGAAAATTCAACATCAGAATAAGTTAAATTAGGATTTTTCTCTAGATAAGCGTCTGCAACTGGACCTTCTATAATCATTCCGTCTATTTTTCCAGAATTAAGTGACATGATAACTTCGGGTACCCTAGTAAGAGAGCTAAGTTGTGATTCAGGCATTTCAGTTTTTGCAAGTTCTTCTTGAGTCGTTTGCTTTTGAACACCAATCATTTTACCTTTAAAATCATCGACCGTTTTTAATTTGTCTTTATCTTTTTTCTGGACAATCATCCTTTGTTTGACTTCCATATAATAATCCGAAAAATCTACTTCTTTTTTTCTTTCAGGAGTTGGTGCCATACCAGAAATAATCATATCGATTTTTCCAGTTTTTAATGCGCCGAGTAAACTATCAAATTGCATATTCACAATTTTTAATTCTATATCGTTATCTTTTGCTATTTTTTTAGCGAGCTCGATATCAATCCCGGCATATTCTCGATTACCATCCTTAGTATGTTCGAATTCATATGGTGCATAATCAGCTGATAATCCTACTCTTAATTCTCCACGTTCTTTTGCTTTCTCCCATTGATCCGTTTGTTCTGCATTAGCTTGGCTTATACTAATGTTTGGAATCATAAGTGATAAACAAATGATGGTGAAGACAATTTTTAATAATACATTTCTTTTCACAGTTCCAACCTCCTGAATTAATAATATTCATTATTATACGCATTATTGTAATTTTATGCAACAGTGTTTTTTAAAAAATAGTATGAATGTTCAAACACTCATACTTGTTTATCATTATATTTCGTTTAAGCTTTTCCCTGTGTTTATTACTTCAAGTGCGCTATCAAGTGATATCTCAACCATATTCTGAACAGCTGTTTTTGTATAAAATGCTATATGGGGTGAAATTAACACATCATCACGCGACAATAAATCTTTTAATATTTCATCTTTAATAGATTTATTTGAATAATCATATGCAAAATAATCAAATTCATGTTCATATACATCTAAAGCAGCGCTATGTATTTTTCCTTCATTTAATCCTTTCAATAAGGCTTTAGTATCAACTGTAATACCTCTTGAAGTATTCACTAAATATGCACCATTTTTCATATAACTTATCGTTTCTTCATCGATCATATGCATTGTTTCATCATTAGCAGGAACATGCAGAGTTATAAGGTCCGCTTTAGATATAGCTTCTTTTAAGTCATCAAAAAATTCAACATTATCACAACTTTGGTCATAAGGGTCATAACCTATAACCTTTGCACCAAATCCATTGAATAATTGAGCTGAAACTTTTCCTATTCGACCTACTCCAATAACAAGTATGGTCATACTTCTTAATTCATTAGCAATAACATTTTCATCCCATGTAAAATCTTGATTAGTAACACGTTTATGTATTTTATTAATGTTACGAACTAATTCTAATGCTCTACATACCGCAAACTCTGCTATGGCATTAGGACTATATGCTGGTATATTAGTAATTTTAATATCATGTTTAGCTGCTTCTTCTTTATTGAACATATCAAAACCTGCAGTTCGGCCAGCTATTTGCTTAATTCCTACCTTATTAAGTGCCTCATATATATCATCATCATATTTATGTAGTTGTTGAGTACTAATAGCATCAAATGCTTCTAATGAAGATACATTATCTAAAGTTAAATGTTCTTCAACACATACTATTTCATGATTATTCACTTTCCCCCAGTTATAAGCAAAATTTTTCTCGTCTTCTCTTATATCAAATAATTTTATTTTCATCATTTACTTCCTTTCAATATGCAATATTGTGAATAATCATTAATTGTACAAGAAAACAAAGAAACAAACAATCTATTTTTCAATATATTCTTACTATTCAGAATATAATATGTAGTTTTAGGGCTTATTCTTTTTTACATAAATAAAAGCCAAGGACATAAATCCTTAGCTCAAAAATGGACTACGAAATCTTATTTAACAAAATGAGGTTTCTGGCCCTCTCTCTATGCTTTATTATTAAAAGCAAATATATCTTTTTGATATTTTGGTAATACTTTCAAACATAGTGTGTGTATAATGTATGCACTTATTAAAGGTATAATGAAGTATGCTAATAACAATAATAATACGTTAACTATAAACTGTCCGTCCATATATTTTATAGCATTAGCTGGTCCGACAAAACCTGTGTAGCCAAAACCTGTAGACATTGGTGTTCCTTTGATTCCAACAAAGTAAGTTAATAGTCCACAAATTAATCCATTAAACAGTAACGGTACTGCGATTATAGGATGTTTGAAATAAACTGGTATCATTAGTTTTGCTGCACCAACAATCAATACAATATTTGTGCCTCTATTATTAACTTTCCATGATCCTATTAAGAACGTCATACAAGCTGCTACAATACCCATATTACCTGCGCCAGAGCTTAAACCTTCTAATCCTACAGCAGTAGCAATAGCAACTAAGGAAATAGGTGTTACCATTAATAAAGAGTATGTAATTGCTATTAAGATACACATTAATAATGGATTTAAAGTAGAAAAATGACCAATTAAATTGCCAATACCTTTAGTTACAGTACTTACATAAGGCAAAGTTAACATGCCAATAAATCCACTCACAACAGAAACTAAAATTGGTAATATAAGCATATCTAATGAACCAAATTTTCCTTTTAATTTAATCATTAAGAAACAACTTATTACCAATACAACGATTAAATTTACTACATCCCCAATACTTGCAAATGTATATGTACCATTCTCTATTTTAACAGCACCTGATCCAATCAATCCTGCAGCTCCAATCATAACAGCATCAGTAGCTTGGAATTTAAATTGATTTGCTACAATCACTCCTATTATAAAGCTCATACCAAACTGCATTAACAGTAAAGCTTGGTTAAACATTTCTAATATAGGATGAAACTGTGCTAAGTATGTAAAAAGTACGCCAAGAATAGCATTTGGTATTAAAGCAATAACGATACCAACACCAATACCATTTAAAATATTAGAAAAAAATTCTTTTGCAGTGAAATGTTTATCCATAGTATTCCTCCAGATGTAAATATGTATTAATGATATAGGACTTTATCTTTTTAAACAATCGTATTTTCACATTTATCCTAAACTTCTTAATATTATATAAAATAAAAAAGCCATAAACCTAAGTTTATGGCTTTCAATATAGTACCGGCGGTCGGGCTCGAACCGACACGTCCGCAATGGACACGGGATTTTGAGTCCCGCGTGTCTGCCAATTCCACCACGCCGGCATAACTTTATCCTATAAAAAAATCTTCCCTATGGAAGAAATAATGGAGCGGAAGATAGGATTTGCACCTATATCTCATTCCGGGAAGGAATGTATTCTAAAAGTTGAAATACTCCCGCATTTTAATAATTAATCATTTAGGAAAAATGGAATTGGAGCGGAAGATAGGATTTGCACCTATATCTCATTCCAGGAAGGAATGTATTCTAAGAGTTGAAATACTCCCGCAATATTTATTAATGGAGGCGGCAACCGGATTTGAACCGGTGAATAGAGGTTTTGCAGACCTCGGCCTTACC
>X87_Garden_Dormouse__coassemble_49_pt1 | contig 29766 bp, 32 predicted proteins | sample X87_Garden_Dormouse__metabat2_low_PE_004 | metagenome-assembled genome bin X87_Garden_Dormouse | reverse complement strand
AAAAAACCACCCACCGTAATGGTGAGTGGCAATTAAAGCATTTATTGAAGCAATGCAAGTGATTCACGGTTAAAGTCTTCTAAGTCATCTGGTGTACGACTTGTGACGATGCCATTGTCAACGACTACAGATTCGTCAACGACTTTTGCACCTGCATTTTGTAAATCTTTACGAACTGATAAGAAACTTGTTAAAGTTCTACCATTTAATAAATCAGTATCAATTAATAATTGAGGTCCATGACAAATTGCGAATGAAGGTTTCTCTTCTTGTACGAAATGTTTTACGAATTCTCCAAAACGTCCTTTTTCATCTCCACGTAATAAATCAGGAGAAAAGCCACCAGGAATCAAGACTGCATCATAGTCTGCTGCATTTGCTTCATCTATACCAACGTCTACTTTAACTTTTTCGCCTTTTTTACCAGTGATTTCTTTACCTTTTTCTTCACCTACAACAACAACTTCGTGTCCTGCATCTGTTAATGCTTTTTGTGGGCTTGTTAATTCAACGTCTTCAAATAAGTCAGTTACAACTGCTGCTACTTTCTTACTCATAATATCAATCTCTTCCTTTCATAATGTGTCTACTCTCTGTATACCACATATCTGAAATTATAAACTTATTTCAAGTTTATTTTATGATAGGAAGACACCGTATTAGTCTTGCATAGCTTGAACTTTTTTCTCTAATTCATCTAATAATGCAATCCATTCATCCACATCAGAAACTTCCATATCTTCTGGATTCATTGCTTCAATTTCATCTAAAAAATCATATAATCTTTGTTTAATATCAGTCAAAGACGTCTTTTGGGTCATATTGATACTCCTTTTAATGTTTTTAATAATATTATTATGAATGATTACAAGTATAAAAACAATGATAATCCAGTATTGGCATTCATTCCCACATAAATAACCAAAGCTAAAGGCCCATCACAGAGCGAAATAAGCATTTGACAAAAAGCTTGAAGAGATGGAAAATAAAAAATCGAGAGAGTAAACAAAAGTTTATTTTATTCAAAGTTAACGATAGTGCTATAAAATGAATGATATTAAACAGGTATCATTCAAGATGAAAGGATTTTATAAATGGCAATACATAGTGGTTTAAAGAAGAAAAAAATAACAATTAATAACGACCCTTGGGAAGCTTATAATGACATAGATGAACATGGCTCACTTCAACTAAGTAATATTGAATTTACAACTACGACTTTATGTAATATGAGATGTGCGCATTGTGCAGTTGGCTACACTTTACAATTGAGAGACCCTGACACTTTACCGATGGATTTAATTTTAAAAAGATTAGACGAAGTTCCTCATCTAAAAACAATCTCTATTACTGGCGGAGAGCCAATGTTTAGTAAAAAGTCTATTAGAGAAACAGTGGTACCTCTTTTAAAATATGCATATGATAGAGGTATTTATACTCAGATGAATTCTAACTTAACACTGCCTTTAGATCGTTATTTAGAAATTGCTGAATACATAGATGTGATGCATATTTCTCACAACTGGGGTACGATTGATGAATTCAGTGAAGTCGGCTTCCACGTAATGGACAAGAAACCACCTTTAAAGGCACGCTATAAACTTTACGAACAAATGATTCAAAACTCAGCTACTTTGTCAGAACAAGGCATGTTTGTATCAGCTGAAACAATGTTAAACCGTAACACTAAACCTTATTTGAAAAAGATTCATAATGAGATTGTACATGATATGAAATGTAGCCGACATGAAATACACCCGATGTACCCATCAGATTTTGCTAGTCAGTTAAACATCATGACATTAGATGAAATGAAGGAAACTATACATGATATTTTAGACTTTAGAGATAAAAATACTTGGATGTTATTTGGCACATTACCATTTTACCCATGCTTCTTAAATGAATCGGATCAGCACTTATTAAATCGTTTGAATCAAGCTGAAAATGTCACTTTACGAAATGACCCTGATGGTCGAAGTAGATTGAATGTTAGTGTATTTTCTGGAGATGTTATCGTTACAGATTTCGGTGATGAAACTGGATCAATCGCAAATATTAAACAAGATAAATTAGAAGATGTTTACCAAACATGGATGAATTCGTCACTAGCAAAATCTTTAAATTGTCATTGTCCAAAAGTTAAATGTTTAGGTCCTAACTTACTTGTAAAAGATATGTATTATAAAGATGTAGACTTTAAAGCAAATGAGCATAGAATGAATCACTTATAAAAAGATTTCCTAATCCTAGCTTGTTTTAGATTTACCGGACCGTATTTTACATTTGCGGTTCGATATTTTGTATTTATCGGACTGTATTTTACGTTTGCGGTTCGATATTTTTTATTTATCGAACCGCATTTTGCATTCCATATACTTCTTACATAAAATCCTCATCTCTGATTTTTCATTACAACATAGTTAAAAGAAAGATTTTTACATGATTTGCAATAAATATAAGAAAAACAGTAGAAATTCAATATTAAAATTGAATTTCTACTGTTTTTGGATTTTCAGGACATTTATGACCAAGCCTAACTTTATTAAATATATAGTTTTGTCGACATAAATTCTAACGTTCTCTTGCTTTCGTCTCTTCTTTCGTGTCTTAAATTCACACGATCTTTAGCTGTTTCGTAAAACCACTTTTCATCTTCTGTTTCTGGATAAATAGCTGGTACTTTAACTTTTTTACCATTTTCGTCTAGTGCAACAAATGTTAAAAAGCTATATGCAGCTAAGTGTTTATTTTGGTTAATATTATCTTCACTGACAACTTTCACGCAAATTTCCATAGAAGAAGTGCCAGCATATGTAACGAATGAAACTAAAGAAAGTACTTCTCCAGTTCTAATCGGTTGAATAAAATCTACAGAATCAATAGATGCTGTAACTACTGAATTTCCACTATGTCTCATCGCTGCAATAGCAGCTATCTCGTCGATTTCTGCTATTAATTTACCACCGAACATAGTATTATGATGATTTGTATCTTCAGGAAAAATCTGAATAGATTTAACGCTTCTTGATTCTGTCATGCCTTTACTTTCTTTCATTATTACATCCCCCTATTAAAAACTATGTAATTTAAAAATCTTGATATATTTAATACAGTTCTCTACTACCTATATAATATTTTAGGCTGAGACATAAATAATGTCTCAGCCTCATTAAAATTGATTAATGATAATGTTCTTCGTCATCGAAAACTTTCTTTTCTAGTGCTTCTTCTGCTGTATCAATACGTACTGATTCTTTGCCATCGAATGTTTTCGATAAATATAACATGATTGCTCCACCGAATGTAAAGATAGAGAAAACAAAAGCAATCATTACTGCCCATTCCATAGGTGTACTCATGATAACCCCTCCTTAGAATAACAAACTTTACAATTTTATTTATCTTTATTATACATGATGTTTTAGCAATTGGCTATGTTTTAAAATGCCCAGTTACCATCTCTAAAGACTGGTTCTCTCTCACCATTTTCTAAAATACCATCGATTGATAAATCTTTACTACCTATCATAAAGTCAACATGTGTCATAGAGTCATTTAAGCCATTTTCAGCTAGTTCTTCTTCTGTCATATTTTTACCATCTTCAATACAGAATGCATAAGCTGAACCAAGAGCAATGTGGCATGAGGCATTTTCATCAAATAATGTATTATAGAATAAAGCATTCATGTTAGATATCGGTGAATCTACTGGCACAAGTGCTACTTCACCTAATCTTTTAGCACCTTCATCTGTTTCTAAAATACCTTTTAATATTTCTTCACCTACACCAGCTTTATAATCAACAACTTCTCCGTCTTTAAAAGTAATCGTGAAATCATCGATGATATTACCGGAATGGCTCAATGGTAAAGTGTTTTTAACAGTTCCATTTACACCATTTTTATGCGGTGCAGTAAATACTTCTTCAGTTGGCATATTAGCAACAAATGAATTACCTTTAGAGTTTACTGAACTAGCACCGCTCCAATATTGAAGTTTCGGTAATTCAATTGTTAAATCTGTGCCTTCAGATTTATAATGCAACGCTTTATACTTTTTATTATTTAAGTATTCAGCCTTCTCATGTAATGTCTTATCATGCTCTTCCCAAGCTTTAACCGGATCTTCTTGGTCAACACGTACTGTTTTTAATATTGTTTCTAATAGTTTATCAAACGCTTCTTGATCATCTAAATCTGGGTACATCATTTTTGCCCATCCAACAGAAGGATAAGCAGCAACGCACCAGCTTACTTTATCACTTTGAATAGCTACCATATAATCTTTAAATGCTTTACCACTTGCTGCCATAGCTTTATTAATTTTCTTCGGATCAGCATCTTTTAGGCTATCAGGACTTGAAGATATAAGCGATAAGAAAGCTGCTTTTCTATCTAAGTAATCTAATCTTTCATCGACTACATATTGTTTAATTTCACTAAAGAATTCTTCTGGTTCATATTTATATTTCAATTGTTGTAATCGATCATCTTTATATTTAACTTGTACGTCTTCTGCGCCAACTTTATAAGCTTCTTCAACTAACAAGTGAACGAATGAACTTGATTCAATAGATGCTTGAATATAGACAGGTTCCCCTTTTTGTACATTCAAACCGACTTTGACTAATAATTCTGCATACTTTTGTAAGTCTTTCTCATATCCCATATTGATAACCACCCTCTGCTATTTTCTTAATTCACCTAATGCTTGAGTAATTGCACTCATCTCACTTGCTGAAATGTTTTTTCTAGACATAACCATAGTATGAATATCTTTTAATTCCTCTTTCTTTTCTTCTGGAATTGCGTCTTTATTTAACACACTCGTGTTTACTAGACGTAATTTTTCTTTTAGATCATCTACCATTTGTTCAATTGTTTCTGTCATTTGTTATCATCCTTTCAGAATAAGTTTAGCAAAAAGTACATATAATTAAAATAGTGAAACTATACATTAACTTTACAATATATATTAAGATTATATACAATAAAATCAAGTAATTTAATAGGAGTGATATAAGATGGCAGTTCAAGAGATACTTTCATGGACACTATTTGAAAAAATAGACATTCCAAATGAAATTAATCAATATCTCGCTAATGGTGAAGAAGCTTATAGTGCTTTCAAAACATTTAGAGATACGGCAGTCTTTACTAATAAACGCATTATAATTCGTGATTTACAAGGTATAAGTGGCAAAAAAATCGAAACTTATTCCATACCATACAGTATAGTTTTAATGTGGTCTACAGAAAACGCAGGTAAATTTTTAGACTTAAACGGAGAAATAACCTTGTGGACTAAAGCTGGCCAATTTAAAATTAAAATCGGAAAAAATCTTGATATTATGCCATTCGAAAAGTTACTATCAAACGCTTTATTGTAGATTATTTGTGTTTACAATATCACATTAATGGGAATGAATGTAATTAGTTAAATTTTAAATAATAAATGATGCCTATGTAAACAAATTTTATGCATTTATATGATATGATATGTAGGTCGAAGATATTTATTTAGATTAATATATTGAAAGGGGAAAACATTATGCAAAACAAATTAGTTCCTGCAATTTTGATTGGTGGCGCTATCGGTGCAGCAATTGCATTAGCAGATAAAAACACACGTCAATCATTATCAAATCAAGTACAAAATATTAAAGAAGGTAACACTTCTAGAGAGCCTTCTAAATTCGATCAAATTAAAGACGAAGTTTTATATTGGAAAGATGTAATAGAAGAAATTCGTCGTAAAAACCCAGAGTTAGAACAATCTATTATGGATGCGAAAGACACATTCATTGAGAAGAAAAATAACAGACAAATCTCAGGTCCAAATCATTCATAAATTTTAAAAGACTAGGCTTCTTTAAGCGACCTAGTCTTTTTTAACATTAAATATAATTAGGAGAATTTTTATGGCAAAAGATAAATCTAGCTCAAAGTTTTTAGAACAAGCTAAACACTTTAAAGATGAACAAAAAAAGTCTATAAAAAAAGAAAACTATATTCAACCTCAAGTGTTTGAATCTAAAACACCAAAAAAAGATAATCAAATATTTTTTGTATCAAAAATAAATAAGCCGGCAAAATACACTAAAAATGGTAATATTTTAACTACGTTATTATATAGAATTAGTAAAGATAATGCTACAGGTTTAGCTGCACAGCTATCTTACTACTTCTTATTAGCATTATTCCCTACACTTATCTTTATATTAACATTGATTCCGTTGTTCCAAATTAGTCCAGATACAATTACGAACATGATTTCGGAAAATGCTCCTGGCGATACAGCTAAACTGATTACCGGTATAATTGATGACGTCATGCAGAACGCTAGTGGCGGCCTATTCTCATTCGGTTTAATTGCGGCGCTTTGGTCCGCATCAAACGGAATGACAGCTTTAATGAACGCATTTAATGTTGCATATGATGTCGAAGACGGCCGTAACGCAATCGTATTAAAAATAATGAGTGTGTTCTTCACAATCATTATGGTTGTTGTATTTGGTTTAGCAATTGCATTACCAATATTTGGACAACAACTTGGTAATCTATTATTTGGTCCACTTGGTTTAGAATCTGAATTACGTTGGATCTTTAGTTTAATTAAATTTGTGTTACCACTAATCGTGACATTTATAGTATTTATGACGCTTTACGCTTTAGCTCCAAATATTAAAATTAAATTACTTTCAGTAATTCCTGGTGCTGCCTTTACTACAATTGTATGGTTAGGCTCAAGTGCCCTATTTGGACTATATGTTAATAACTTTGCTAACTACTCAAAAACATATGGTAGCATCGGAGGTATTATCGTGTTAATGTTATGGTTATTCTTAACAGGATTAATCATTATCATTGGAGCAGAAATAAATGCTGTTTTACATCAAAAGAAAATGCTTAAACATGGGCCACCAGAACAGCAAACTTTTGATAATATAGCAGAAAATGGTGAGATGACGAATGCCTCTATTGAATGATATTTTAAAATTCAATCAGACCTTTGTGGCAAACAAAGAATATGAGAACTTTATTACTACAAAAACACCTAACGCAAAAGCAGTTATATTAACTTGTATGGATACACGGCTTACCGAACTATCAACAAAAGCATTAGGCTTTAAAAACGGTGATGTTAAAGTCGTTAAAAATGCAGGTGCTACTATATCGCATCCATATGGATCAACAATGCGAAGTTTATTAGTGGCAATATACGCTCTTGGCGCAGAAGAAATTATTATAATGGGTCATAAAGATTGCGGAATGGGTAACCTTGATGTAGGTTCAGTAATTGAAACTATGAAAAGTCGTGGTGTTACTCAAGATACATTAAATACGATTCAACACTCTGGCATTGACATTCAACGATTTTTAAGAGGATTTGACGATGTAATACAGAACATTGAATCGAACATACAAAAAATTTATAATCATCCATTATTCGACCAATCAATTCCGATACATGGATTAGTCATTGATCCACATGACGGGTCATTGGAACTTATACAAAACGGTTATGACGCTATTAAATAGCACTTTAACTTGTAAAATACTATTAGAGATTTAAATATCAATCACATAGTCAAAATAATGCTGCTACTTCGTTGAATTTTAGTCAACCGAGTAGCAGCATTTATTTATATATGATTTTGTATGTGTGTACTTATTTTTAATTTATCAAATTGTGTTGAAAAGCGTAAATAACAGCTTGTGTTCTATCTTGTACTTCTAATTTACTCAAAATATTACTTACATGTGTTTTTACAGTTTTAATCGTAATATGTGAAGCACTAGCAATTTCTTGATTAGAATAGCCTTTTGCAATTAATAATAGTATTTCCATTTCGCGATCTGTGAGCATCTCAAATAATTCAGCTTTTTGATTCATACGGTTACGCATTTTAACTAATACTTCCGCTTCAAATACTGATTCTTTATTATAAGTTTTACGAATAGCATTAGCGATATCATCTGCTGAAGTTGTCTTTAAAATATAACTATCAACTCCTGCATCTAAAGCTTGATATACTTCATTGTCATCTATAAAACTTGTTAACATCACAATTTTAACGCTTGGCTGGTGTTGCTTAATATATTGAGTTGCTTCGATACCGTTCATATCATCCATCACTAAATCCATTAATATTATATCTGGTTTCAGTTCTTCTGCTTTCTCGATTCCTTCTCTACCAGAAGCAGCTTCACCCACTACTGAGATATCTTCTTGTGTTGATAAATAACTTGATATACCTATTCTTACCATTTCGTGATCATCAACGAATAATACTCTAATTGTCATACTCTTCCTCCTTATTATTCGGTACCTTCACTTCTATTCTCGTTCCTGAATTAGGCATAGAAATAATATTAAGTGTTGCGCCAATTTCAAGTGCACGTTCATTCATAGTATTTAAACCATAGCTTTGAGGATCTCTTTTAGATGTGTCAAAGCCTACGCCATCATCTTGTAATCTTAAAATAACGTAATCGCTTGTTTCGATTAATTCTATTGATAACTTCGTACCTTTAGAGTGACGTAATGTATTTGAAATTGCTTCTTGCGTTATTCTAAACAAGTGGTCTTCAGTACCTTTAGCAATTTCTATATCCTCTATATCATAAACAACTTTCATAGGTATTTTTTGTTTTAAATCGACGACTAAATCTTTAATACCTTCACCTAATGATTTGTTTTTTAAACCTAATGGTCTTAAATGGAGTAACAATGCTCTCATTTCAAGTTGTGAATCTTGAATCATCTTTTCTAATAAATTAACTTGTTTTGCTAAAGGATCGGTTAATTCAGTAGATTTAATAGCAGATAACATCATGCTCGCAGCAAATAATTGTTGGCTGACAGAATCATGTAGTTCTCTAGCTAATCTTTGTCTTTCGTCTTCTATAATTTTCTTTACAACAGAATCTTGCATTTGGTAAGACTCATTAATAATTTGTTGAGATTTCAACCTTAATGTATAAAGTTCTTCATGTAATGGGATTAAAGTTTGATAAATTTCTAACGTTTCTTTGTGTAAATCTATTTCATGATTATTAACGCCCAACACTTCACCTTGAAAAGAACGTTCTAATTGTTCTTTAATCCAATGGTGTTGCTGATTAATCTTATAAGCTACTGCTGAACCTATGATAATACAAAGAAGTATAACAACAATATTAACGAATAAAAAGGCAGGTATACCCATTATTTGTGTATAAAACAAACCTTGAAAATAAATAATGTTAATAAATATTCGATCTAAGAAAAACAATACAACTACAATTGAATAAACAAGTATTAACATTGAACCAATGATACGTGAATAGTTATTCATCGGAAAATCACCTCAACATCTCCCATAAATGTTGAGTAAAATATATTCACTTTAAATGTATTTTTGTGACTATTAACGTTGTAGTGTACAGTTTCATTTTTAACTCTGTAAACTTCGTCATTTAAATATAATCTACCAAAAAGAGCTGTAACATGTACATTAACTTGGTAATTATATGGTACGATAACTTGAGTTTTACCTATAAGTTGCCTTACAACTATTACATTGTTTTCGGATAAATTGGCAGCTAAAGATAAATCTAATTCTACATCTCCTACAGCTTGTTGAATTTGGATATCATCCCATTTATATATGTAGTGAGGTGTTTTTTGAGGTAAGAACCAACGTTGTTTAATGAAAGACTCATTTATGTTTTCGTTAGCTGTCGTTTCGACATGCTCGACTTTCAAAGGTTTTTTCCTGTATATGATATAGCGAATCACTAAAAATATTAAAAATAAAAATAAAATCATAAGCATATACGGGTTTGAAAGTAACGCATAAATTAACAAGATAGCCCCTATCCAAAATAAAATTAGACCTCTTAATTTATGGAAGTATAAATAGCCTACATAAATAAAAATCATGCCCGTTATTACAACAAGCAGTAATCCTATTTTTTCAAAGAAGATATAGTAAATATTCGATAATAAAATTAAAATTGTTAATACAATTAATAATTCTGTCGATATAAATTTATTCTTCAATCTACCACTCCTATTTTAGAGAAGCGAATTCATTTGTGTGAGCATTGACCGCTCAGCTACAGCATGTGCAATTTGATCTAAAGTACGTTTTATCGTTTCTTCAATCTTTGCTGAATCACTTTCTAACATATTGATTTGTTTTTGTAACCATACTAAATCATGGTCTTCTAATTTTTTGGCATACGTAATTTTAAAGTCTTCTATTTTGTCCATATACTTATTGTCTAATTCTAAAGTATACTTTTCAATTAGTTCAAATAAGTTTTGACGCTTTTGTTCTAAATATAAAATATATTCTTCCATTGCTTTTATTTTAACATCTAATTGCTTTGCACATGTATCTAAACTTTCATAATAAGAAACAAGAATAAGTTGCTTTAATTGATTTGAAACAACATTAAACATAGAATCACCTATTTCTTTCAGATTAACCTCTATTATAAAATGTTATTAAAAATCTCGAAATGGACCTAGGAACCAACTTTCTATAGGTCCTTAGTCTTAGAAAAGAAAGTATATAGAATGAATTAGGCTGAGACATTGATCAATGTCTCAGCCTCTGTTTTTAGTCTTCTAATTTCGTTAATAATAATGGTCCATCTTTAGTAACAACTATAGTATGTTCTATTTGAGCGACAAAACTTTTATCTTTCGTCTCAAATGCCCATTCATTTTTACCATCGCCAACAATTGTAGCGTTTGATGAAATAAACGGTTCAACTGCTAACACCATTCCTTCTTTTAGCAATTGCTTTTCTAAAGGATCAAAATAGTTCATAACATGTTGTGGTGAGTCATGTAGTGAACGACCAACACCATGGCCAGTTAAGTTTTTAATTACTTTCAAGCCATTCTTTCTTGCTGTAGAATTTACAGCTCTACCAATTTGAGATAATTTAGTGCCTGGTTTAATCTTTTTCATTGCTTCTTCAAAAGCCATTGCTGCAACATCTACTACAAGTTGTTTTTTAGGATCATCTGCTTCTCCTACAACGAAAGAAATACCTGTGTCAGCATAGTATCCATTCTTTCTTGCTGAAACATCTATATTAACTAAATCACCTTCATTGATTACACGGTTACCAGGAATACCATGCGCAACTTCTTCATTTACACTTATACATGTATAACCAGGAAAATCATATTCTGCGATAGGAGCAGATTCTGCTTCTAATTCCTCAAATCTTTCCTTCGCTATGTTATCCAACTCTTTAGTTGTAATTCCGGGTTTCGTTGCTTCTTTCAATTCATCACGAATTATTGCACAGATTCTGCCTATTTCTTTAAGGCCTTCAAGTTCTTCATTGTTTTGAATAATCATTTAAATCCCGTTCTTTCTTTTAAATTTTTTTGTCGTCTTTATTATATCAGAAAATACATGGTATACTATAAAAAAATGATTTCGGAGTTTTGTATATGAAAGAAAATTGGTTAATCAGATTTATAGGTGCAAGAATTATCAAAACAGGTTTAGCTACATTTTTAACTGCACTAATATGTATGGTTTTGAATTTAAATCCCATTTTTGCGGTTATAACATCAATTGTCACAATAGAACCTACAGCAAAAGCATCTTTAAAAAAAGCTTTTGTCCGCTTCCCAGCTTCTATATTAGGCGCATTTATAGCAGTAATCAGTACATATTTCTTCGGTGAGTCGCCATTAAGTTATTCTTTGGCTGCTACAGTAACTATATTTGTATGTTACCAACTTAAACTTATAGATGGTATGCTAGTAGCTGCTATTACAGCGGTTGCAATGGTGCCTGTTATCCATGATGCTTTTGTATATAACTTTATATCTCGTTTAGCAACAACGACAATCGGGTTAACAACAGCAGGTTTAGTAAACTTCATCATATTACCACCAAAATATATTACACAAATTGAAAACATAAATAAAAATATGGAACGTCGTATTTTAGAAATTTACATAAACAGATTAAAAGAATTACTCATTGGAGAATATGAATCCAATATATCAATGAAACAAATGACTTCATTGCAACAGTCAGCAACAAAAATAGAACAATTGATTAAATATCAAAAAGAAGAATATGATTATCACCGTACGAAAAAAGAATCTAAAGCATATATTAGAAAAGTCGAAATGGCGTATCACACAAATAGATTATTGAATTCTCATTTATTAAATCTCATTTATTTACCTGAAGAAACATTCATAACGTTTACTGAAAATGAAAGAAGAGCAATTTCTAATTTAATCATTTCTTATAAAGATTTATTAAATCATAAAGAATTTAAAAAGCAGAAAAAAGCCGCATCTATCCTTAAAAACAGCGTTAAAGGCCTCGATGAATTTGATGAAAACCAAATTAAAAGCCATATCATATACGAAATCTTAATGATAAACCGAATTATAAACGATCGTTTTTCTAATAGAACGAAAAAGGGTTAAAGTAATAAAACAAAAGTCTGGGACATTGATAATGTCCCAGACTTTTGTTTTTATATTATTTTTCTTTTAACAACCTATTTATAATAGCTCGTTTTGCTGCTTCTTCAACTGAATTATCTAATTCTTCTGGACTGAATTCAATCCCTTTTCTTTCACAAGCTTTTTTCAATAAATAATCAGTAATTTCATGATTTTTTGGTAATATTGGTCCATGTAAATACGTACCTATTAAGTTTTTATAATGTATACCTTCTTTTTTATCTGTATCATTATTTCCGTACCCATTTATAACTTTACCAAGTGATGGATATTCATGATATGTACGACCACCATGGTTCTCAAAACCAACAATTTGACCAAATGTTTCAGACTCCATAACAATATCTCCAGTAAGCCTTTGTTTTTTAGATTCAGTATATATGTCTAAAATATTTAAGCCTTCAAGTCTCGTACCGTCTGGCGTTACATATTCAGAACCTAAAAATTGATAACCACCACAAATCGTTAATGTTGGCAAGCCGTCTTCGATTGCGTCTTTTAGTTGTGTTTTAATTTTCTTAAGTTGTTCAGTAGCAAGACTTTGTTCTCTGTCACTGCCTCCTCCAATAAAGAAAATATCACAATCATCCAAACTCAAACCTTCTGTATCTATAATATCTACGACTTCTACTTTAATATTGCGCCATTTAGCACGTTGCTTTAAAGCAATAATATTACCGATATCTCCGTAAAGATTTAATTTATCTGGCATAAAATGAAATATTTTTATCGCTGACATTATACTTCCTCCTTAAACGCTCTATTTAGTACACGATGCATCGGAGATAGTGAAGTATAGTTAGGTATAGCAACAGTAAATTGAGGATACTCCATTGACATTCCAGTCGCTTTTTCAATAGACTTTTCAATGATAATGTCTGCATCTACTTCTGCATATTTTAATCTAAGTGCTAGTTCTTCAGCTCTTTGTCCCGTACATATAACTGCTTTTATATTTTGGCGTGATAACTTTTCAAAGTCCGCATCGTAAATCCAAGAAATATCTCTACCATCAGCTCCATTATCATTTAAACTGATAATGTATACTTTCTCCGAATCTATTTGTTCACCTACTGATAGACTAGCATTTAAACCAGCTGGATTTTTAGCTAAGTTAATTAATACTTCTTTATGACGATTTTTGTAATATTGCATACGGCCATTATCAGACGTATAAGATTCAAACCCGGCATTAATACTCTTATCGTTCAACCCTAATTCCCTTAAAACTGTATATGCAGCAACAACATTAAACACGTTGTAGTCTCCAGCTATTTTCATATCAAAAATAGTACCATTTATACCTGCATCTATAAATGGCTCTTGTTTAAAGGAGGAAACTTCATATTTAGGTTTTTCACGTTTAAATCCACAAACACAATCATAATGACCAATTTGATTGTAATGAACATGTTTGTAATTTAATAATCGACCACAATTCGGGCAATATTTACTTTCAACCATCGTACTTTGTTCAAATTCATGAATGCCCGCTTTCATGCCGTAGTATATAACTTCATCACTAGCAATTTTTAATCTACTTACGAATGGATCATCAGCATTTAATAATAGTTTAATACCCCTACCTTTAATTGTATTAGCTATATTATCGACCATTGTATCAATCTCGCCAAATCTATCCATCTGGTCTCTAAAGAAGTTTGTTACGACCATCATCGTTGGTGTCATTTCTTTCAATACTCTTGGTATTGAACCTTCATCAATTTCGATAATAGCAATTTTAGTATCTTTATTAGACTGAATAACAAAGCTTGAAGTAATACCCGCTGCCATATTGGCACCTTCATTATTATGTATTATATTTATATTATTTTTCTTTAAAGTATGGCCAATTAAATTGGAAGTAGTCGTCTTACCATTTGTTCCACTTATCATTACAATTTCATCAACATCATTTGCTAACTTTCTTAATATAAGTGGATCTATCTTACGAGCGACTTGTCCCGGAAGGTCGGTACCTTGTTTTCCCATTTTTCTACTTGCAAACCTAGCAAGTTTAGCCATATTTTTCGCAACATACTTCTTCATACGTTACCTCCTTATTCTGTCATATTATTATAACACGTTCAAAAGCTTTTAAAAAAGACTTTCACTAAGTTAAAACATTGGTATACCCTTACAAATAATGTATAATAAATATATAAACAAGTTTATTATAGAAGGGAAGATTTTAAATGTTATCTAAAAATATACTAGACGCTTTAAACAATCAATTAAATCACGAGTTTTATGCAGCACACGCATATATGGCTATGGCAGCATATTGTGCGGATAAGAGTTATGACGGTTTTGCAAACTTCTATATTCAACAAGCTAAAGAAGAACGTTTTCACGGTATGAAAATTTATAATTATATAAATGACCGTGGTGAAAAAGCTATCTTTACATCATTAGAAGCTCCAAAGACTGAATTTAATTCATTATTAGAAACATTTAAAGATGGCCTTGAACAAGAAAGAGATGTAACACGTCGCTTCTATAACTTATCGGAAATCGCTAAAAATGAAAATGACTTTGCGACTATTTCGTTCTTAAATTGGTTCTTAGATGAACAAGTTGAAGAAGAATCAATGTTTGAAACACACATTGACTACTTAGAAAGAATCCAAGAAGATAATAACGCACTATTTATATATGAAAAAGAATTAGCTGCTCGTCAATTTGATGAAGATGGTGAATGATTCTTAAGATAAGTAAAGGTCTAGGACATAAATGTCCTAGACCTTTTTATATTGCAATTTTAAAGTTGAACGTTGCACGTGAATCTCGTCTTGCAACATTCGCCCTCCCCACCATCTTTATTTTTATCATTTCGAACAATTTTATTTACATTTTCATTATATATCCATATAATGACTTTCAAAGGAAGTGATTGAATGTCTTCATTTGTCGCGTTAGATTTTGAAACGGCTAACGGCAATCCTGAAAGTATTTGTTCAATAGGAATGGTTAAAGTTGTTGACCATCAAATTACTGAAGATTTTTATACTTTAGTTAATCCTAAAGATTATTTTTCTAAATTTAATATTAAAATTCATAAAATACAACCATCTGATGTGGAAAGCTCCCCTACTTTTGATGTAGTCTTCCCTTATATGATGGACTTCATAGGCGATTTACCTGTTGTCGCACACAATGCAAAATTTGATATGAATGTATTATTTAAATCGCTTATCAAATTGAATATAGAAATACCCGATATGACATATTTTTGTTCTTGTATATTAGCAAGAAAAACAGTAAATAATCATAGATACGGTTTAGCGCATATGATGTCTTATTATAATATTGATTTTAAAGGTCATCACCACGCTCTTAACGATGCAAAAGCATGTGCAATTATCACTTATAGATTGTTGCAACACTATCAAGATTTAAACAGTGTCATAAACATTTACGGTAAAACTTTATCTGACAAAAAATATGTATATAAAAAATAGGGAAACAACTTAATTAAAAGTTGCTTCCCTATTTTTTATTTTATTCTTTGTGCTGAAATTCTTTTTTAATATCTCTTTTAAGACTTGCTTTATTGACTGGTCTTTCTAATTTTCGATCTGCCCAGAATAATAATAAAGCGATAGCAACAATACCTATTAATTTAACAATATCAAAACTTCCTGTATCGATTGTACTCTTTACAAAAAGTAAAATCATTAATACTGTTATTCCGATAATAGCAAATTTAAATTTCATATCAATCTCTACTTTCTGAATAATGAATAATGAATAAATACCCGTTCAATGTGATTTCAAAACTTAATCACAATCTATATTAGGATACTAGTACTTTAACACTTTATCAAGTTTTCTACTTATAAAAAGTCATATATCGTCAAATTCCGGTATGTTTTAGACACTAAATTTCCTATTGAAACACCAATTAATCTAATTGCTGTATCTTGATCTTTAAGACTGTTATATAGTTCATATGCAATGTTATATATTTCTACTTCATCATGTACAGGGTTATTCACACTTGTTTGTTTAGACAATGTTTCAAAATTATGAGTTTTCATTTTCACCGTTATAGTACGACCTGCAAGTTCGTGCTTATCTGCTCTAACAGCTACTTCCCCACTTAAAGTACGTATTTTATTTAATATGAAATCATCATCATTTTGGTCTGTTTCAAAAGTAGTTTCTCTACCTATAGACTTTCTAATTCTTACTGGTTTAACAGGTGAGTTATCAATTCCTCTTACTTTATTATAAAAACTCAATCCTCTTTTCCCAAACATTTGAATGAGTTCCATTTGACTATAATCATATAAATCTTGACCAGTATGGATGTTCAATTCTTTCATTTTTTCTTCAGTCACTTTACCTACTCCTGCAAATTTACCTATTGGTAGTGACATCAATAAGTCATGTGTGTTCTCATAATTTATAACTGTTCTACCACTCGGCTTGTTCATACCACTAGCAAGTTTTGCTAAAAATTTATTATACGAAACACCTGCCGAAGAAGTAAGTTGTGTCTTATCGTAAATGTCTCTTTGAAGATATTGAGCAATAGTAGAGGCTGATAAATCTCTGCGAACTAGTTCAGTTACATCTAAATATGCTTCATCTAAAGATAATGGTTCAACTATATCAGTATAACTTTTAAATATCTCCATAATTTCATTAGAAACTTCTCTATAATGATTAATTCTAGGCCGAACATAATAACCATCAGGACATAATTGATGGGCTCTAGCCATAGGCATCGCAGAATGTACACCATATTCTCTAGCTTCATAGCTTGCAGTCGATACAACGCCACGTCCAGAAGCTCTACCGCCGATGATAACCGGTTTACCTTTTAACTTTGGATTATCCCTCACTTCTACTTGAGCAAAGAATGCATCCATATCTATATGAATGATTCGACGTTCCATCTTAAACACCTCAATAAAAAATAGGAATATGGTTTCCCAAATTCCTATATATTATAACAAAAATTGTATTAAGTTGTTGAAGATATGTTTTTCTTGTCAGTATATAAATTTATGCCTACATCAGTATCTTCGATATATTTCATTTGTTGATGATTATATAAAACTTGCACCATATAGAAATCCCCTATACAAGCTGCACCATGGAATGCAAAAATATATATAATCGAACTTAATTTCAACCATAATAGTACCAAAAGTAAACCAATACTAATAATTACAAATGGGGCTAGCGCGATGGTATAAAATTGTCTACGTGTAAATATTTCTTTTGGCATAGATGCGTAGAACATACCACTTTTGTAACCGTATTTTACTTTTTTCGATGGTTGAAAAATTTTAAAACAAATACCATGAATAAGTTCATGAATAAATATTAAAATTATTAAACCAATAACACCTACAATAATATTTCTAAGAATACCTTCTTCTTGTATATATATAAAATTCGCCATTACTTTAAAACCAATTAATACGAGTGAAAGAAATAGGACAAATTGTAATAATGCTAATCGTTTTAATATAGAAGTGCTATTGAGTAAGTCAATTTTTAACATACAATTCCTCCATCAGATTGAATCTCTTTATCCGTCCCCTCATATTATAGATTAAAAACGATATTAATTCTATTCTTAATTTAACTTATTTGATATTATTTTAATTGGTTTAATGGTATTTTATATAGCTTATCATCATTATCAGAAGGATTACCTCTACCATCTGAATTATTACTAATGAAATACAACGTTTCTCCTTCAATCATGACATCTCGAATACGTCCGTGATCTGTAATGACCTTTTTAACTTTATCATTTTTAGTGTCAAATTCTAGAACTGCTTCACCTCTTAAAGCTGCAGAATAGATTTTCCCATCATGGTAAGCTAAACCTGAAGGAGCCCATGTTTCATCTGCTCCAGAAGTAAATAATGGTGACACCATACCATCTTTTTCTTCATTACCTTCTATAACCGGCCAACCATAATTTTCACCTTTCTTTATGTCATTAATTTCATCATTAGCTAGGTCTCCGTGCTCGCTAGCATAAAGCTTATTATCTGAAGGCCACACAAGACCTTGTGGATTTCTATGACCATAACTATAAACATATGAATTTGAAAATGCATTATCTTTCGGTTTACTACCATCTAAATTTAATCTTAAAATCTTGCCACCTAAAGAATCTTTATCTTGTGCAATTTCATCATTTGCAGCGTCACCAGTAGTAGCATACAACTTATCATCAGGACCAATCTTCAATCGACCACCATGATGGAAATCTCCACTCGGAATTTTGTCTAATAATACTTCCTCTTCTTCCCATGAGTCACCATCTAACTTCAATTTTACAATTCTATTAAACTGCCCTTCGTTGCCTTCATACGTATAATAAGCATAAGCTTCATTGGATTCTTTAAAGTCAGGTGCCAACACAAAGCCTAATAATCCCGCTTCAGCAGCAGTTGCAATCTTCTCATCTAAGTTCACCTTTTGATCAGTCTTCTGATTACCCTCAATCTTAACAATCTTGCCAGGACGCTCAGTTAAATAAAAAGTATTATCCATCTTCTCAATAGACCAAGGTGTGTTCAAACCATCAACCACAGTCTCCATACCTTTAGATTCCTCATCATTAGACTTCTTCTCATCCGAATCACTTTGTTGTTTATTAGAATTATTTTGCTTTTCATCACTACTCTCTTCAGTCTTATTCACACTCTCCTCAGAATCATTACCACAAGCCGTTAATAAAAAACTTACAGAAATAGCACTTGCCAACATTCGTTTCATAAACAACCCTCCTTAACTTATTTATACAGATGAATGCGTTTACAAACAATAATATCGCTCAAAATAATAAAAAACAACCAGCTAATAAACTGGTTGTATAATAAATTTATTTACTTAAATTCTTCTAACCTGTGAAGTTGTCTTCCTTCTTCATCAAAATTCTCTTCTGCCAACCATTTATTAAATGCTTGTTTATGCTTCGGCCATTCCTCTATTAACATGGAAAACCAACATGTGTCTCTTGAGCGATTTTTATAGACTACAGCGTTTCTGAAAGTCCCTTCATACTGAAAACCTAAACGTAATGCAGTTTTATAGGAGTTAGCATTTAAAGAATCACATTTCCATTCGTAGCGTCTGTATTGAAGTTCTTCGAATACATATTTAGCTAATAAATAGTGTGCTTCTGTAGACATTCTTGTTCTTTTTAATGAATCTGAAAAGTTAACATGTCCTTCTTCGACTACTCCATTTGCTTGATCAACTCTCATTAAACTAAATATTCCTAGAGCTTTGTTTGTCTCTTTATTTATCACCGCATAGAAGATAATTGTCGTGCTTTCAATCTTTTCGTTTAACTCTTCTTCAAAAGATTCATAGTCTTGAGGATACTCATATGGTAAGTAAGTCCAATTACTAGGATGAGAATCTCTATATGCATTATAGAGGTCTTTAGTGTGTGAATGAGATAACCGAGTAATAATAGTATACTTACCGACATAATGTATATCAGTAGGAAACTTTCTTGGCTGCCAGTTAGGTAACTCTTCACCAATTGGTAGGTTGTATTCGTTAATTCTCTGTTTCATTTAATCACCCCATTACTTATTTATTCACTTATTTTCTCTATTAAAGCGACTGTTTCTACATGTGTCGTGTGTGGAAACATATCTACAGGAGTTATTTCTTTTAGTTGATAGCCGCTTCCTTTTAATATTTCTACATCTCTTACTTGTGTTGCTGGATTACATGATATATACACAATACGCTTTGGTGACAATTCAATTAGTGTTTCTATGAATGTTTGATCGCACCCTTTTCTTGGTGGATCGACCATAACGACTTCTGGCTTAATACCTTCTTTTTGCCATTTTAATATAACTTCTTCTGCTTTTCCTGCTTCCCATGTCGCATTCTCTATATGATTGATTTTCGCATTTTCTTTTGCGTTTTCTATAGCTTGTTCTACTATCTCTACACCATATACGTGTTTAGCTTTTTGTGACATATATGACCCTATTGTGCCAATTCCACAATATGCATCAATTACTGTTTCTTCACCGTTTAATTGTGCGTATTCTAATGCTTTGCTGTATAGTTTTTCGGTTTGAGTTGGATTAATTTGATAGAAAGATGTATCTGATATTTTAAATTGATATTCTGCTAGTTGATCTGTAATTGTATCTTGTCCATAAAGTGTATAAGATGTTCTTCCCATTATAACGTTTGATTTTTCTCGGTTCACATTGTGTTTAATACTAACTACATTATCAAATTCTGAAGAAATAAATTCTATGATTTTATTTTTATGACTTAATTGTTTACTGTTTGTTACAAAAATAACCATAGTTTCCCCAGTATAATAACCTGTTCTTAAGATGATATGTCTTAATTCACCTTTATGCTTATGTTCGTTATAAATACTTAAATTCAAATCTTCTATTAATCGCTTTATTTTAACCATAATTGTGTCATGCTTCTTATCTTGTATCATGCAGTGATCGATATTTACAATATCATGGCTTCTTTGTCTATAAAATCCTAATTCAATTTCACCATGTTTATTTTTCCCGACTGGTATTTGAGATTTATTACGGTAATGCCAAGGGTTCTCCATACCTATTGTGTCATGTATAACGGTATCTTCAAAATTCGATTTACGCTTGAATAAATTGACGACTTGTTCTTTTTTCATTTGTAATTGGGCTTCGTAGCTTAAATGTTGTAATTGACACCCACCACAAACTTTATAATATTCACAAGGTGGTTCAACTCTTTCATTTGATGTTTCTTTTATAGTTAACAGTTTACCAATAGCAAATTGCTTTTTTACTTTTATAACTCGGAATTCTATTTCTTCATCTTTAATTGCATTTGGTACAAATATTGGGTATCTATCAAATTTTACAACGCCATGACCTTCATGTGTAAAATCTATAACTTGTCCCGTATACACTTCGTTTTTATTTACTATACTTGCCATAATTTCTCCTTCTTTCACGTACAACATAGAAAAAAGGGACAGTTAAATGTCCCTATGTATTTATTCTTCAGTTTGCTCTTCGTGAAGTCTTTCTCTTTCTCGTTCTACAGTTTCAATACCATGCTCTGCTTTCACACGTTCTAATTTAGAAAATACTTGTATATGTCTTTTTAAATTCACAAAATTGGCTGGTAGAACGCCACCAAATTCACCATCTACATTCAACTGTATTTGTTCAAATGATGATACGTTAATCGTTTTTGCTTTTGTATAATGTACTTTAGGGTGGTTAATGTGATCGCCTCTAGAAGCTAATGTCATAATATGACCAAGTTCAGCAAAATTAACTTTCTCTAATATTAATAAAGTGAAATTACCATCATTGATTTCAGCATCTGGTACTAATTTTTCAAAACCACCAATTGAATTTGTTAAACCTATTAAAAACATCATGGCTTCACCTTGAAAAACATTCCCATCATATTCAATTCGAATATCTGTTGATTTAATTTGTGGTAACATTTCTAAACCTTTGATGTAATAAGCTAATGGTCCTACCATAGTCTTTAATTTGCTTGGTGCTTCATATGATACTTCGGTGATTTTACCACCACCAGCAATATTTATAAAGTAGCGATTGTTCATTTTACCAACATCTACTGGCACGAGATCACCTTTAATGATTGTATCTACAGCTTCCATAATATCATTAGGTATAAGCAATGCTCTTCCAAAGTCATTTACCGTCCCCATTGGAATTAAACCTAATTTAGGTCGATTAGTTGCTTCAGCGATACCATTGATAACTTCATTAAGAGTACCATCTCCACCAGCTGCTATAATAACATCATAATCATGTTTCAAAGCTTCTTTAGCAGCATATGTAGCATCTCCAGCACTCGTTGTAGCATGAGCGCTTGTTTCGTATCCAGCTTGTTCTAATTTAATCAACACGTCTGGTAGTGCTCTCTTAAATAACTCTCTACCTGATGTTGGATTATAAATGATTCTAGCTCTTTTTTTCATTGTGATCCCTCTTGTATATTCTTATATCTTTATATTATAGCAAATGATACATATTAGAAAGTAAAATATATTAACGTTTTGTGTACTATAAATATTTTTATATATCATTTTAATTGATTCCACAAAGTATTGAGTAATAACAAAGGTTATACCAAAGAAAAAATGGGTCTGAGACAATTAAGTATGTCTCAGACCCATATATTTATCTTTTATCTTTTTTCTAATTCTGATTTTAGTAATTGGTTAACAACTTGAGGGTTCGCTTGTCCTTTTGAAATTTTCATAATTTGACCAACTAAGAAGCCCATTGCTTTGCCTTTACCATTTTTAAAGTCTTCTACTGATTGTGGATTATTGTCTAATGCTTCAGTAACAAATCCTAATAATGTTTCTTCATCAGAAATTTGAACAAGACCTTTATCTTTCATAATTTGTTGAGCGTCGCCGCCATTTTTAGCTAATTCAGGGAACACTTTTTTCGCAATTTTACTACTCATTGTTCCATCTTCAATTAACTTAATCATTCCAGCTAAGTTTTCTGGTGTTAATGCAGTATCTTGTAAATCGATTTGATTTTTATTTAAATATTCATTAACGCCACCCATTAACCAGTTTGAAGTCAATTTAACGTCTGCTCCATGCTCAATCGCTTCTTCGAAGAAATCAGACATTTCTTTAGTTAATGTTAATACGTGAGCATCGTATGCTGGTAAACCTAAGTCATTTACATAACGCTCTTTACGAACGTCTGGTAAGTCAGGAATTGTTTGTCTTACACGTTCTTTCCATTCATCATCAACATAAAGTGGCACTAAATCTGGTTCTGGGAAGTAACGATAGTCGTCTGAACCTTCTTTAATACGCATTAAGATTGTTTCGCCAGTAGCTTCGTTAAAGCGACGAGTTTCTTGTAGAATTTCTCCACCTGCTAATAACACTTCAGCTTGACGTTTTTCTTCATGTTCTAAACCTTTACGAACATAGTTGAAAGAGTTTAAGTTTTTCAATTCTGCTTTAGTACCAAACTCTTCTTGACCGTATGGACGTAATGAAATGTTAGCGTCACAACGAAGTGACCCTTCTTCCATTTTACAGTCTGATACGCCAGTGTATTGGATAATAGCGCGTAATTTTTCTAAGTAAGCATACGCTTCTTTAGGTGAGCGAATATCTGGTTCAGATACGATTTCAATTAATGGCGTTCCTTGTCTGTTTAAGTCGACTAAAGAATAACCATCTTTATGAGTAAGTTTACCCGCATCTTCTTCCATGTGTAAACGTGTGATACCAATACGTTTTGTTTCGCCGTCAACTTCTATATCAATCCAACCATTTTCACCAATTGGTTGATCAAATTGTGAAATTTGGTACGCTTTCGGATTATCTGGATAGAAATAGTTCTTTCTATCAAATTTTGATTCTGTAGCAATATCCATGTTTAATGCCATTGCTGCACGCATAGCCCAATCTACAGCAGTTTTGTTTACTACTGGTAGAACACCTGGATATGATAAATCTATTACATTTGTGTTTGTATTCGGTTCAGCACCAAAATGAGCTGGTGATGGTGAAAACATTTTTGATTCTGTTTTTAATTCGACGTGTACTTCTAAGCCGATTATTGTTTCAAAATGCATTCAGATTCACTCTCCTTGTAATGTTTTATAGTCATCATGTAAGTTAAATTGTGTTTCATATTGATAAGCAACTTTGTATAATGTTTTTTCATCGAATGGTTTACCAACAATTTGTAAACCAATTGGACGACCATTTGATTTACCACAAGGAATTGATATTGATGGTACGCCAGCTAAGTTAACAGGAATTGTTAAAATATCATTCGCGTACATTGTTAATGGGTCATCAACTTGTTCACCAATATTAAATGCTGTTGTTGGAGCAGTTGGTCCAACGATAACATCATAGTCTTTAAATATTTTTTCAAAGTCTTGTTTAATTAATGTTCTTACTTTTTGAGCTTTTTTGTAATAAGCATCATAATAACCAGAACTTAATGCAAATGTTCCTAACATAATACGACGTTTAACTTCATCTCCGAAACCTTCGCCACGAGATTTTTTATATAACTCTTCTAATGTATTTGCAGATTTAGAGTGGAAACCATAACGGATACCATCGAATCTAGCAAGGTTTGCAGACGCTTCTGAAGATGCAATGATGTAATAACTTGCTACACCATATTTAGTATTCGGTAATGAAACGCGGTCAACAGTAGCACCTAAAGATTCTAAAGTTTTAACAGCTTCAGTAACTGAATTTTTTACATCTTCAGATACACCTTCACCAAGAAACTCTTCTGGAACTGCTATTTTTAATCCTGTGATGTCTTTACCTATTTCTGAAGTGAAATCTACATCTTCAACAGGTGCACTTGTTGAATCTTTTTCATCATGACCTGCGATTGTTTCTAAAATTAAAGCATTATCTTTTACGTTTCGTGTAATCGGTCCAATTTGGTCTAATGAAGATGCAAATGCAACTAAACCAAAACGTGATACACGTCCATATGTAGGTTTCATACCTACTACACCACAATATGATGCAGGTTGGCGTATTGAACCACCTGTATCTGAACCTAATGAGAATGGTACTAAACTAGCCGCAACTGCAGCTGCTGAACCACCAGAAGAACCACCAGGAACAGCTTTATGATCAAATGGGTTTACGGTTTTCTTAAAATAAGAATTTTCGTTTGAACCACCCATTGCGAATTCATCCATGTTTAATTTACCAATTAAAATTCCATTTTCAGCTTTTAATTGATTCATTACAGTAGATTCATAAATAGGAATGAAACCTTCTAACATTTTACTTGCACAAGTCGTTTCAACGCCTTCAGTAATAATGTTATCTTTGATACCCATTGGAATACCAAATAGTTTACCTTCCATTTTATCTTCTGCTTGTAATTTATCTTGTTCTTCTGCCTGTTTTAAAGCTTCTTCTTTGTTAAGAGCTAAGAAAGCTTTTATGTTTTTATCATCTGATTCAATTGCATCAAAAATGTCTCTTACGATATCAGATGGTTTGATTTCTTTGTTTTTAATCATTTCTGATAAACGTTCTACCGTTTCATAACGAATTGTCATGCTTTAGTCCTCCTCGTTCATAATAGCTGGTACTTTAAATTGGCCAGCTTCAGTTTCTTTAGCATTTTTTAATGCTTCTTCTTGAGGAATCCCTGATTCACTCTTATCTTCTCTTAGAACATTTTGTAAATCTAATACGTGGAATGTTGGCTCAACATTTTCTGTATTAGCTTCATCTAATTGTCCTGCAAAGTTTAAGATATCCTCTAACGATTGTGTGAATTCATTGACTTCGTCTTGTGAAACTTCAAGTCTAGCTAAATTAGCAACATGTTCAACTTGCTCAGATGTTACTTTCGTCATGTGCGACGCCTCCTTAGTTAATCTAACATCATATAATTTTAACAAATTTTCATATAAAAATCTAAAGTTAATAGAAAATAACTACATGAAAGCGTATACATTGATGTATAATAAATTATCAGAATAATTTCTGAACTTAAGTCAATGAGTGAGAGGTGGTTTTTCATGTTAATACTTGGAAATACGTTTAAAAATGTAAAAGTCGAAACTTCTTGGGAAACATATGTCATGATTGCTGTATATTTTACGATTTTGTTAGCAATCGGATTTTATGCATACAAAAGATCGACAAGCACGCTTGATGAATATATGTTAGGCGGAAGAGATTTAGGTGCATTAGTAACAGCATTATCAGCTGGGGCTTCTGATATGAGTGGTTGGATGATTATGGGGCTACCTGGGTCTGTTTATAGTATTGGATTATCAGCTACTTGGATAGCTATCGGGTTAACGATTGGTGCATGGCTTAATTACATATTAGTTGCATCACGTTTAAGAATTTACACAGAGCTTTCCGACAATGCGATAACATTACCTGATTTCTTTGAAAAGCGATTATCGGACAATACTAGAATTGTAAAAATAATTTCTGGTTTAGTAATCGTCATATTCTTTACTTTATACACACATTCAGGAATGGTAGCAGGCGGTGTTTTATTTAATAGTGCATTTGGATTAAACTATCATGTCGGTTTAATACTAGCTGCTAGCATCGTTATTCTCTATACATTATTTGGAGGTTATTTAGCTGTATCATTAACTGACTTCTTTCAAGGTGTCATTATGATATTAGCTTTAGTGCTCGTTCCAATAGTAGCTATACTCAAATTAAATGGTCTAGATACATTTTCAGAAGTCGGCCGATTAAACCCCACTAGTCTAGATTGGTTTAAAGGAACAACAACAGTTGGCATAATCAGTTTACTCGCTTGGGGTTTAGGTTACTTTGGTCAACCACATATTATAGTACGTTTTATGTCTATTAAAACTCACAAATTAATGCCGAGAGCTAGAAGAATCGGCATTTCATGGATGGCAATTTCTTTAATCGGAGCATGTATTACAGGTCTTATCGGTATCGTTTTTGTGGAAGTAAACAATGTAAAAGTCGATAATCCTGAAACTATTTTTATTGTGATGAGTCAATTTTTATTCCATCCATTAATCGGCGGATTTTTCTTAGCAGCTATTTTAGCAGCTATTATGAGCACGATATCTTCACAATTACTAGTAACTTCTAGTGCATTAACTCAAGATTTTTATATGCTTTTAAGAGGTAAGACATTACAAGATAAAGAACACGAAAAAGAGTTCGTTCTCGTCGGACGTATTTCAGTATTAATCGTATCCTTAATCGCAATGTATATTGCTTGGCATCCAAACGATACAATACTCAATTTAGTGGGAAATGCTTGGGCTGGCTTTGGAGCGGCATTTGGTCCCCTTGTACTATTATCGTTATATTGGAAACGCCTTACTAAATACGGAGCTATAGCTGGGATAGTAAGTGGTTCACTAATTGTAATATTTTGGATATTAATGAAAGAGCACGGCGGTATTTTTGAATTTTATGAAATTATTCCTGGTTTTATAATGAGTATGATTTTAATAATCATTGTAAGCCTATTCACAAATCCTCCAGAGGAAAAAACAGTAAATAATTTTGATGAAATGGTTAAAATTCTAAAAAATTAATAAGAAATTTTTAATATTTTAATTAGTCAAACTTTTAAGTTTTGGCTGAATTTTAAAAATTCGCTATACCCTACATAAACACAGGCGTCAGCATATTTTACTTTTATTCGAATTGTGTACAATTTGTGACATGAAAATCAAAACATGGTAAGCTAAATATACACTTTGGTTACTTTTTACCCTTTGAATATTATTTCAATTGTGTATAATGGGCAACGTGCAACTTTAAAATATATAAAAAATATAAAGGAGCGGGAAAATGTTTATTTTAGGACAAATTGACGCTAGTGCTGGAGTTGTTTCAGGCTGGCAGACTTACTTCATGATTATAGTCTATTTTGTTGTACTATTAGCGATTGGTTATTATGCATATAAACAATCTACAAGCAATTTAGATGAGTACATGTTAGGTGGCCGTAGTATAGGTCCTTACGTAACAGCTTTATCCGCTGGTGCATCCGATATGAGTGGTTGGATGATCATGGGGCTTCCGGGAGAAGTTTATAGCATTGGTCTATCAGCAACATGGTTAGCTATCGGTTTAACAGTAGGTGCTTGGTTAAATTACATATTAGTCGCACCAAAATTACGTGTTTATACAGAACACACAGGAAACGCGATTACAATTCCAGATTTCTTTGAAAAACGCGTAGCAGACAATTCACATGTATTAAAAATTATTTCAGGTATTATTATAGTAGTATTCTTTACATTGTATACATCAGTAGGTATGGTTTCTGGTGGTACACTATTTGAAAGTGCATTCGGTTTAGATTATAGACTTGGTGCTATTTTAACAATGGGTATCGTTGTTATATATACTTTCTTTGGAGGATACTTAGCTGTTTCTTTAACAGACTTCTTCCAAGGTGTCATTATGTTAATAGCGATGGTTATGGTCCCTATTGCAGCACTAATAACGCTAAATGGTTTTGATACATTTAACACAGTTGCAGAAGTAAAACCTACAAACCTTGATTTGTTTAAAGGTACTTCAGCAATTAGTATCATTGGTTTAATAGCATGGGGCTTAGGTTACTTTGGTCAACCTCACATAATCGTTCGTTTCATGTCAATTAAATCTCATAAACTTTTACCAAAAGCTAGACGTTTCGGCATTGGCTGGATGGCTATTTCATTAATTGGTGCTTGTTTAGTAGGTTTAACTGGTATTGCGTACATTCATGATACAACTCAAACAATTGATAACCCAGAAACAATCTTTATTTTAATGAGTCAAGTATTGTTCCATCCATTAGTTGGTGGGTTCTTCTTAGCTGCTATATTAGCTGCTATCATGAGTACAATTTCATCTCAATTACTTGTTACATCAAGTGCTTTAACTCAAGACTTCTATAAGATTATAACTAGAAAAAGAGGTAAAGAAGCAGATAGAGATAAAGAATTTGTATTAATAGGACGTTTTGCAGTATTACTTGTAGCAATCGTTGCTATCATGTTAGCATGGACGCCAAACGACACTATTTTAAACTTAGTAGGTAATGCTTGGGCTGGTTTCGGTGCAGCATTCGGACCTCTAGTATTAATGTCATTATACTGGAAAGGCTTAAGTAAAAGTGGTGCTATCGCAGGTATGGTAACATCATCTATCGTAGTATTATTCTGGATTATGATGAAAGGACACGGAGGTATTTTCGAACTTTATGAAATTATCCCTGGTTTCTTAACTAACGTTGTTGTAACAACAGTTGTAAGTTCATTTACGAAAAAACCAGAAAAACACGTTATTGATAATCTAGATAAAATGAATCGTATTTTAGATGAAAAATAAAATAAATGATTATAGATTATAATATTTGTAGTCAGAGTAAAGCTCCCGATCCGATGGATTGGGAGCTTTATTATGTATTTATAGTGGTAAACTGGAGACGCTATGTTGCACGTGGGTCGCGTCTTGCAACTTTTGGAATCCTTATTGCCACTTCTCATCAAACATGTCAATAACGGTAGCCTTATTGTCACTTCTCGCCAAACGTGTCAATAACGGTAGCCTTGTTGCCACTTCTCACCAAACGTGTCAATAACGGTAGCCTTGTTGCCACTTCTCACCAAACGTGTCAATAACGGTAGCCTTGTTGCCACTTCTCATCAAACGTGTCAATAACGGTAGCCTTATTGTCACTTCTCGCCAAACGTGTCAATAACGGTAG
>X87_Garden_Dormouse__coassemble_48_pt1 | contig 30162 bp, 36 predicted proteins | sample X87_Garden_Dormouse__metabat2_low_PE_004 | metagenome-assembled genome bin X87_Garden_Dormouse | reverse complement strand
AAATATGATATATTAAATAGACTAATAAACTAAGGTGAGATTTTATGAAAAAGTTTTTGTTTTATTTAATTATAATAATTGCATTGTTTGGATTAATTATGAATCTTGATTTCTTTATTATGGGATTCATTAGAATGGTTATTTCATTAATCATATTTGGTATTATCATTTATTTAATTTATTATTTCTTCTTCTTAACACCCGATCAAAGAAAATACAAAAAAGCAGTTCGTAAAAACAAAAGAAAAAATAGATAAATATGAAATCGGGAGATAAATTCCCTTCTCAATATTAAAATCCCAATCCGTTGATTTTACTTCGGATTGGGATTTTTTGTTTTATTTTCTATAAGTCCATTCTTCTGATCGATATTTATCTTCTAAGTGTTTTATTTCTTCTTTTTGAGATTCTGTGAATTCTAATGGTTTAAATTCAATATTTAGTCCTTTTTTAAAACCTTCATAGAATGCTGTTTCCATTTCTTCTAATGTAATGTGACGATCTGAAATATCATTTATAGCGATTGCTTTATCCATAAATGCAGCTTTCATTTTTTCTTTTAATCTATCATTTCTATATGTAAACATATCGAACAATTCATCTACATTAATATCTTGAAGAATTGAACCATGTTGTAAGATAACACCTTTTTGTCTAGTTTGGGCGCTACCAGCTATCTTTCTACCTTCAACTACAAGTTCATACCAACTCGGTGCATCAAAACAAACTGAGCTTCTTGGACTTTTTAACTTTTCTCTTGCTTCTTTAGATTTCGGAACCGAAAAGTAAGCTTCAAAACCTAATGCTTTAAAACCTTCGAGCAATCCTTCAGATATAACTCTATATGCTTCAGTTACAGTCTGAGGCATGTTTGGATGCGACTCTGGTACGATAACACTATAAGTTAATTCTTTGTCATGTAAGACACCTCTGCCTCCTGTTGCGCGTCTTACTAAACCAAATCCTTTTTCTTTAACCTTTTCAATATCTATTTCTTTAGTGAGTTTTTGAAAATAACCGATTGATAAAGTTGCTGGATTCCAAGTATAAAACCTTATTACAGGATCAATTTCCTCCCTGCTTACAAAATTCATAAGCGCTTCATCAACAGCCATATTATAAAACGGATTGCTAGATTTTGTATTTACAAAATGCCAAGTTTCTTTCACAATAAAAACTCCTATTCGATAAATTCTATATACTTTATTATTTTAGCAAATATATTTTGATAAATCTCACAATAAATCTTATAATAGTAGTTATAGAGTTAAATTGGGAGGAATTAGACCATGAATTATTGGTACATCGCGCTCATCGTCCTAGTTTTGATTATCATTTATATGGCAATAAACTACACATTAAATAAGCGCGCAGTCACAGAATTAGATCAAAATGAGTTTCACAAAGGATTAAGAAAGGCGCAAGTCATAGACTTAAGGGAAAAAGCCGATTTTGACTATGGTCATATCGTTGGTGCTAGAAACATACCAATGAGTGTTTTCCGCACAAGATATCAAGGGTTACGTAAAGATCAACCTATATACTTTTGTGATGCCAATGGCGTAGCAAGTTATAGAGCCGCAAAAATGATGAAGAAAAAAGGTTACACAGATCTTTACATGTTAAAAGGCGGATATAAAAAATGGACAGGAAAAGTTAAATCTAAATAGATTAAAAACGTCCAGATTAAAAGCTTTAATATTTAAAAAATAGCAGTGAAAAATTCCGTTTTTTTTGGAATTCATCACTGCTATTTTTATTTTATCATTATACTTTTTCTTCTTTTAAAAGTTCGAATTTTAATACTGGTTTTCTAGCTGCTTGAGTTTCATCTAGTCTACCAATAACAGTTGTATGCGGTGCATCTAATACCAATTCAGGATCTTCTTCAACTTCTTTTGAAATTTGAATTAATGTATCACAGAATGCATCTAGTGTTTCTTTTGATTCTGTTTCTGTTGGTTCAATCATCATACATTCCTCAACATTTATCGGGAAGTAAATTGTAGGTGGATGGAAATTGAAATCAAGCAAACGTTTTGCCATATCTAAAGTTCTTACACCTAGCTTTTTCTGTCTTGAACCACTAATTACAAATTCGTGTTTACAATGTTGCGTATATGGTGTATCAAAATGATCTTGTAATCTTCTCAACATGTAATTAGCATTTAATACTGCTGCTTCAGATACTGCTTTTAGACCATCAGGCCCCATAGTTCTAATATAAGTATAAGCACGTAAATATATACCAAAGTTGCCGAAGAATGGTTTTACTCGACCAATAGAATTTGGCATATCATGTTCAAATTTATATACATCATTCTCTTTAATAACAGTTGGTTTTGGTAAATATGGAATTAAATCAGATTTGACTCCAACCGGACCTGAACCAGGACCGCCACCTCCATGAGGACCAGTAAACGTTTTGTGTAAGTTTAAATGAACAGCATCGAATCCCATATCTCCCGGACGTACTTTACTCATAATTGCGTTTAAATTTGCGCCATCATAATAAAGTTTACCGCCTGCTTTATGAACAATTTCTCTTATTTCAAGTATATCTTCTTCGAATAAACCTAAAGTATTCGGGTTCGTTAACATAATAGCTGCAGTATCATCACCTACAACCTTTTTCAAATCTTCTATATCGACTAATCCTTTATCATTAGATTTTACAGTGACAGTATCAAAACCTGCGACTTTTGCAGAAGCTGGGTTCGTGCCATGAGCAGAATCTGGTACGATAACCTTCGTTCTATTATAGTCACCGTTTGCTTCATGATAAGCTTTAATCATTAATAATGCAGTCCATTCACCATGTGCACCTGCTGCTGGTTGTAATGTTACTTCATCCATACCTGTAATTTCTTTTAAGTGTTCTTGTAAATCATAAATGATTTCTAAAGAACCTTGAACAGTTGCTTCATCTTGAAGTGGATGAGCATTTGCAAACCCAGACATTCTTGCTACTTTTTCATTAACTTTAGGATTATATTTCATCGTACATGAACCAAGTGGGTAAAAACCTGTATCAACCCCATGGTTTTTATTAGATAGCTCAGTATAATGTCTCATTAAATCCAATTCACTAACTTCAGGTAACTCGGCTTTTTGTTTTCTAGTGAATTTATCCCCTAAAATTTCTTTTATGTTTTGATTGTCTACTTCTTTTTCAGGTAATGAATATGCAAATCTGTCTTTTCTTGATCTTTCAAAAATTAATTCACTTGATGGTTTACGCATTATATTCACCTACTTTTTCAATAAATGTATCTATTTCATCTTTCGTTCTTAGTTCAGTTACAGCAATTAACATATGATTTTTTAAATTGTCATCTACAAATCCTAAATCAAAACCACCAATAAAGCCATCTTGCAATAGTTTTTCATTAATTTCTGCAATAGGCTGGCTAAATTTAACAACAAATTCATTAAATGAAATGCCTTCTAAAACTTCAAAACCATTTTCTTTTAATTTATTTTTCATATAATACGTGTTTTCCATGTTCATTTCAGCCATTTCATAGACACCATTTTTGCCTAATGCACTCATACATACTGAAGCTGCTAATGCGTTCAATGCTTGGTTTGAACATATATTAGAAGTTGCTTTATCTCTTCTAATATGTTGCTCGCGAGCTTGTAATGTTAATACAAAACCTCTGTTCCCGTCATCATCTTGAGTTTGTCCAACTAATCTACCTGGTAATTTACGCATTAATTTTTTAGTTGAAGCAAAGTAACCACAATGAGGTCCTCCATATTGAGCTGGAATACCAAATACTTGTGCATCACCGACTACAATATCTGCACCAAAATCTCCAGGAGGCGTAATTAAACCTAAAGCTAATGGGTTACTAGAAACAATAAATAAAGCTTTTTTGTCTTCAATTAATGTTTGGATTTTTTCTAAATCTTCTAAAGAACCAAAGAAGTTTGGATACTGAACACAAACTGCTGCTGTATCATCATCTATTGCAGCTTCTAATTTCTCTAAATCCGTAACAGTGCCATCTAAATCTATTTCTACAACATCAATATCTTGAGCTTTCGTATATGTTTTAAGTACTTCGATAGATTGATAATGTACAGATTTAGAAACAATAACTTTTTTCTTTTTTGTATGACCAGCTGCTAATACAGCTGCTTCTGCAAATGCTGTCCCGCCATCATACATTGATGAGTTTGCAACATCCATACCTGTAAGTTCGCAGATTAATGTTTGGAACTCAAAAATCGCTTGTAACTCGCCTTGAGAAATTTCTGGTTGGTATGGTGTATATGCAGTGTAAAATTCCGATCTAGAAATTACATGGTCAACAACCGTAGGAATATAATGATCGTATACGCCTGCTCCTAAAAATGAAGCATGTGTTTCACTCGTAATATTTTTATTTGCTAGTTGAGACAGTTCCCTTAATAAAGCTGTTTCTGATTTCTTTTCTTTAATATTTAAAGGTTGATTAAACCTAACTGACTCAGGGATGTCAGTAAATAATTCATCTACTGATTTAATACCAATTACATCTAACATTTCTGATTTATCCTTCTCTGTTAAAGGAATATAACGATGACCCATTTTTTTCACTCCTATGATTTAAATGATGATTTTTTAACAATTTTAGCTTTAACTTGTCTTTTTCTTACTTGAATAAGTAGTTCTTTATCCAATTCAAACTCTTCTTTTTTAATTAAGCCCATAGCAATTGATTTACCTGTAGAAGGTGATTGAGTACCTGATGTTACATAACCTATTTCATTACCATCAGTATCTAAAATTTCATAATCAGTTCTTGGTATACCTTTATCAATCATTTCAATTCCAATTGATTTTCTGTCAGCACCATTTTCTTTTTGCTCTTTTAAAACTTCTTTTCCGATAAAGTCATCATCAATCAATGGCTTTACAGCAAAACCTATCCCGGCTTCATATGGTGTAATATCTTCAGATAAATCTTGTCCATGTAATGGTAGACCCGCTTCTAACCTTAAAGTGTCACGTGCACCAAGACCACATGGTGTTACACCTTCTTTTATAAAACCATCCCAAATTAATTTCGTATCTTCAGAATGACAATATACTTCAAAACCATCTTCACCTGTATAGCCTGATTGAGAAAGTATAACTTCTTTACCAAATATCGTTACATTTTGTTTGAATTCAAACATTTTCATTTCACTAATATCAACGTCTACTAGTTTTTGAACAATTGATCTAGCTTTAGGTCCTTGAATCGCTAATTGACCATAATCTGATGATTTATTTTCTACTTTTGCGTTAAATCCTTTTATTTCTTTCAACCATTCGTAATCTTTATCAGTATTACCAGCGTTAACAACTAATAAATATACAGAATCCTTCAGTTTATAAATCACTAAGTCATCAATAATACCGCCTTCTTCAGTACAAAGGGCTGTATATTGAGCTTTAGAATCGTTAAGTTTTGTAATATCATTTGTAAGTGCATATTGTACAAAATTAGACGCTTCTTCCGCAGTTACTAAAATTTCTCCCATGTGACTAACATCAAAAATACCGACTTCATTTCTTACTGCATTATGTTCTTCCTTAATACTTGTAAATTGGACTGGTAAAGCCCAACCTGAAAAATCAATCACTTTTGCACCTTGATCAAGATACGTTTGATATAACGGTGTCTTTTTTAATTCATTAGCCATTATTTTTCTTCCCTTCTTGTTATGTATAATAAAAAAACAGGGTAGCTTAAGCTACCCTGTTGAAGTACTCTTCAGGAATGCGTCACAAAGTTATCCTTTTGCCTGAGAGATTCACACTAACATGGCTTGCTCCTTCGGCGATGAATTATTCATTCATTCTCTCTAACTTTGATCATTCGCAAATATATCTTTGTCCAGAGAATTAATAATCTCTGTAACAACTACTTCTTTAGGTCTATCTGCATCAATATGTATGAATGCGATATCATTATAACTTGATTCTCGTTTTGAATACAAGCTTTTTAAATCTTCTAGTGATTTTCCATTAGCATTTGGTCTGTTTGGGTCATGATTAATTCTCTCATAAACTGTATCAACATCGCATTTTAACCAAATGTTATGAGGATTACCTTTCATAACATTTCTTGATGCCTCAGACTCAATAATACCACCACCAGTTGAAATAATAACGTCTTTATCAATCCATTCTTCCAGTGATTTTTTTTCCAAATCTCGAAAATGTGATTCTCCATACTTAGCAAAAATTTCTGGAATTGATAGTTTAGTTGTTTCAACGATATAAGTATCGATATCAACTAAAGGTTTGTCATAATGTTCACCTAAATAATTACCGATTGAAGTTTTACCTACGCCCATAAATCCTATTAATACTACTGACATTATATCGACTCCTTAGTTGCTATATTCCAACTTAAACTATATTCTATCTCATTATTCAGAAAATAAAAAGACTATAAATCATTTATTTAAAATAATTTTTATTTCGTTTTTGTAGTATTCTTCTAGATGATTATAGATTTTCATTTTATAACTATATTGAACGAGATAAAATGATAAAAAAGCAGAATAGACAAATAATATACTAAGAAGAAATGCTAAAATAAATCCATCGTTTTTAAATAAATATCGTTTCACGAATTGTGATTCTCCCCTTAATGATTTCTAAGTCAATCTGTATATTACCATTATCGTTTTTATTGATTTTAAAAGATTTAACTTTATTTAATAAAGTTATATTTCCTCTGCCATTTATACTTTTATAAATTTTAGAATTTAATAAGGTATACTCAGAACTCGAGTGTTTATGGGTAAAAATTATTTTATTATGAACCTGATTAAGTTTGATTTCAGCCTCTTTGCTCTCTTCTATAATATCTTTTCTAAACATTATTAATTCATATTCACTATGATTAAAAGCATTTTCTTTCAGAGCATATATACTTTGAATTAAGAATGGTATTAACGCTAATATAATCATTAAAAATGATAAAGATAATAACATTTCTAACATCGTAAACCCTTTGTTATTTCTGAACACAAACTTTTTCATAACTATACACGTCTTCCAAGCATATTTTGTCATTCAAATGACTTAATTTTATTTTAGTAGTATCGTACTTTATTTGTTTGGATTGTACTGATTGATATAGAATTTGATAAAGCTTAATTTGTTTCTGTTCACTTTGTATATGTTTATTTAATGTATGAACTATCGGTAATAAAGTGCCTCCTAACAATACGATAATAAATATAGATAACATTAAATCTATAAATACATAACCATTATTTTTCTTCAACAATTCTATACCTCCCTTTTTCAATACGAAATATGACAAGATAACGTTTATTATTAAACTCTAGTTTTAATGTTCCAAATTGATTGATATTACCTTCTCCATCGTAAACTAATGTAGTTAATTTATTATCTTTAGATATTTTTCCTTTATATAGATTAATTGAATGTATATTTCCGTTATTAATTTGATATTGTATTTTGGTTGAATTTGGTTTAAACCATACAAGTATAGGTTGTTTAGTTGATAAAGATTTGGTTTCTAAATATTCTAATTTTGTTTCAAAATCATTAATGCCACTTGTTAAACCAAATTTATCTACAGAATTAATTGAAATGTGTATTGTTATGAGAACAATAATACTTAGAATACTCAACACAATTACCATTTCTATTAACGTGAAGCCTTTATTATTCATTATTGAGCTACTACTTCTCCGTTATTTAAAACAATGTTCTGACCAGATTTACAAGTCAATTGATTCTCTTTTATGAACCCATCACTTACTAAATCATTAATTGAATTTGGCTTAGCATCGTGTTTTAATGTATATGCTTCTACTTGGCCAGCAACCATTTTAACTTGTGCCTGACAACCAGTACTTTTCACGGTTTCAGACTGCTTGCTTATGTTAGGGATTATAATTATAAGTAAAATACTTATAATTAATAATACGATTAACATCTCAATCAACGTGAAGCCTTCTTCTTTTTTAAAAAACTTTATATTTTTCATTTATTTCATCCTTTCATTTAATGCCATCAACCATTTGTAGCATTGGTAAAATAATAATTAAATATAATGTGACGATTAGGAATGCCAAAGTTCCAAAGACGATGGGTTGTACCCACTTTAAATGTTTGATAATAGATTTTTCTAGTTTCTCAAGCATATATACACTAAAATAATATAATTCTAAGTCTAATTTAGATTTATGTTCTCCATGTGTAATATATTGAATCAGAGTACTATCAAAACAATTCAAGTTATTAATCGCTTGAGGTAAGGAGTCTCCTGATTTCATCGATTGTTGAATAAATAATCCGATATATTTTAATACATCGTCTTTAGTCTGCATAATATAAATTTCAATTATTTTATGAAGCGGTATGCCATTTTGAATAAAAAATGAAAAGTCTCTAGATAATCTATATGAGCGATACATCGAAATATATTGATTCAAAATAGGAATTTTATTAAAAAAGTAGATTTTCTTTGATACTTCTATACCTATATAGAAAAAATAACCTAATAACAATGTGAGAATTGCGATTAAAAATATAATTAATAACGAAGTTGGTAAGTAAGAAAATATTGTAGATAATACTTTTAATGAGGTAGAGACATTTATGTTCATTGATTGATAAATTCCATTGAATTGAGGGATAATCGTGTGATTAACTGCGGTTAGTAACATGAAAAATATAAAAAATAAAAGTGTTGGATATTGAATCGTTTTTATAAATTTTTGTTTCACTTGTTCTATCTTTTTTAAATACAAAATTGAGTGATCTATAGAATCAATCATATTGCCATATTGTTCACCAAAATAAATTTGAGTGATAATAACTTGAGGATAATTTAAAAATGAAACAACTTCATGAAGTTGACCAGTATTTTTTACTATTTCAATAAGCTTTTCCTTAATACGTAACCTTGATAATTGCGAAAATTGATCAGTTAGTAATTGTACTGATTCCATTAATGTGAAACCTTGCTTTAACATATCTGATAAGCGTGTTAAAAATAGTATTTGGTCTTTCTTTAATATATTGCCTTTCTTCATCATGATTTATTTTCTAAATATAGATTAATTTCATGACTAAATATATAAGTCATTTGTCTATATCTATTTCCTAATTGGTCATTTAAAAGTCTTTGATTGGCTATACATGCGATACCTTGTTTTATTTGCTCTTTAGATATTCCAAGTTCTAAAAGTCTATAAATAGCCCCTAAATTATCTTTCGCATGCATTGTAGATAATATTAAATGACCACTTAAACTTGCTTGTATAACTTGCTTGGCTGTTTCTTCATCTCTAATTTCTCCTATCATGACAACATCTGGATCACATCTTAAAATGGCTTTAAAAGAATTATGATAATTTATGTTTGCTTTTTCATTTACAGAAACTTGTACTACACCATCTAAAACTTGTTCAACTGGGTCTTCAATCGTAATAATATGTTTATCTTTAATTTGTTGTAAGTCATATAAAAATTGGTACATAATCGTCGATTTACCCGAACCGGTTGGTCCTGTGAACAAAAATAAGCCTTCGGAATTAAACATTTCTTCTTTAATCATTTTATAATTGTCATCAATATTATGGTCAATATATTCTTCGAAATATTTAGGCGTTAACCTAATTGAGCAAGACTCAATTCCTAGACTTAAAGGTAAAGTGGATATTCTTAAATAATATTTATATATATCATCAAATATATATTGACCACTTTGAGCTTTATTCCTTTCACTTACATCTAGATGAGCAATAAACTTCATATAAATTAATAAACGGTTATATAAAGCGTTATTAATATCACAATCATAAATCGTGTTCTTACCACTTATCCTCAACTGAACTTTAACCCGATCCTCTTTCACTGGAATAAAATGAATGTCAGTTGCTTTCAAAATAATAGCATCTTTGATAATTGTCTTAAATAAAGTTTCCATAATCGCCTCCTAATATATATAAACGTAATGAAAACCTTGTTTTACTTACTATATACTTTATATTTTGTAGTAATGCCTATTTACTTTTACACATAGTAACTTTATAATTGTAAGTGACTAAGAAAGTAAACACAGAGGGGGTTCATAAGAAGATGGATAAAGTTTTTAAAACTCTAGGCTTCTGGACTGCTATATTTGCTACAATGTTTTATGTTGGCGGTATGAACATGATGGCTTATTTCTTCGTAGCTCAAACAGGATTTTTCGTATTGTTGGGATACTTAAAATTAACAGAAAGAATGTATATGTATATATTCGCACTATATTTAGTTGTATGCTTTGTTGGATTTACATATTATTCAACATTCTTACTAGAGCCAAGTTTCGGACATCATGGTTAATAGAAGTTTATCTCAACCTAAAAACACCAATTCGTTATTTAACGAATTGGTGTTTTTTATAGCTTTAACTAAAACCATTTAAATAAGGATTGCTCATTTCTTCTTGTTCTATTGTAGTATCTGGACCATGGCCAGGGAACACGGTTGTATCTGGATTTAAAGATAGAAGTTTATCTTCAATAGAATTTAATAAAGTTTGAGTATCTCCTTTATATAAATCTGTTCTACCTATTCCACCTTTAAACAGTGTATCTCCAACGATTGCAAAGTCATCAAATACAAACGTTAAACTGCCTGGTGAATGACCAGGTGTATGCAGAGCTTCAAACTCAAACTCACCTATAACATGATGTCCTTCATCAATCACTGTTGGTATTGTTTTTTGTACTACTTGAGGTAACTGATATGCTTCAAACTTTTTAGAACCATTTTTTACAGTATCAGTTAACCAAGATTTTTCTTCTTTATGAACATAAACTTCAACGCCCTGCTTGTTGACCACTGCATCTATTCCACCAATATGGTCAAAGTGTGCATGTGTTAATAATATGGCAGCTAATTTTTTATTAAATTTTTTTATACGTTCATTTATAAATTCACCGTTATCACCTGGATCGATAACTAATAGTTCACTTTCACCTTCAATTATATAACAATTTGTTTCAACTATTCCTAAAGAATAACTATGGACTTTCATTTTCTTTCCTCCTCTTGTAAAAAGTATCTCGACAAAACACAATATTAATTATACAATTAATATGATAATAAAAGAAAAATGTATTGGGGGTAATGGAATGCCATTTATCGACACAGGGGAACTATTTGAATTATTCGGAGTAAAGATACATATCGGTGTTAATATTTTCTCATTGTTAATGCTAGCGGTATTTATACTCGGAATATTCGGTTTGATTTCAGCATTCAAAAACAAAAATGTTTTAGGCATTCTTTTTGGTGCGATTACAGTAGTAGCATTTGGTTTCTTTTCACTTGCTACAATATTCACTTATGGATATCCAATATTAAGTCATTAAAGAAAGACGAGTTAAAACTCGTCTTTTTTTATTTGTCTAAATGTCTTTGTACTGAATCTAATTTTTCATTCATTTTTCTCGATTTGTCTCTTCTATCATCAATCCTAATATTTGTACAAACTCTATCTAGTCCTTTATTAAATGGACTTTCATGAATCTCTTGTACAACTTCTAATAAATCTTTTAAGTCACCTTCAATTAATGTGTTCATTGGTGTTAATTGAAAATCTATTTTACCAGCTTCTTTATGTTTTTCCAAAATTAATTGAATATCAGCGATATACTCACTTACACTTGGTCCTTCAGTCCCGACTGGAATTACTACGACATCTACAATTGCCATTATGCATTCTCCTTATCTATTACATATGTTTTAATCAATCCTGCTGCACCAATAATCCCTGCATCATTACCTAAACTCGCAACAACAATTTCTGTGTCTTCTTTAGCAGGCTTGAACGTCATTTTTTCATAATGCTCTTTGATATATTCAATTAAAATATCACCGGCTTTACTAACGCCTCCCCCAATTATAATATATTTAGGGTTACTCATGACACTCATAATACTTGCCGCATACGCAATATAATTAGCAACTTTATCAATTATAAATAAACTAAACTCGTCTCCTATTTTTGCTGCATCAAAAACATCTTTTGCTGAAACATTTTTAGTTGTGATTAAGTCGTGGATACTAGATTTAACACTCATATTTGAATAATAATGGTGTACTAAATTAATAACACCAGTAGCAGAAGCTACAGTTTCTAAGCAACCTTTCATACCACAATTACATCGGAACCTTTTTTCATGATCTACTACGAAATGCCCAATTTCAGCTCCCGAACCATTATGTCCATGAACTAATTCATCGTTAGAGACGATTCCGCCTCCAACACCAGTTCCTAATGTGATGCAAACAACATCACTTTCGTTTTGTCCGCCACCTTTAAACTTCTCTCCTAAAGCAGCTACATTAGCATCATTATCTACATAAATTGGGCCATCAAAATATTGTTGCATGATTTTTCTAACTTCAATTTTACCTGTCCAATTTAAATTTACCGCTCCATGAACTATGCCATTATCAAAATCTATTGGCCCAGGTACTCCAATTCCCATTCCAAGTACATCTGATAAAGTAATATCATGTTTTTTTAAATGTACGTTGAAAGAATCGGAGATATTCTCTAATATTCCTTCCCCTGCTTTATTAGTCGCTATTTCCCATTTTTCAACTATGTCTAATTTTTCATCGAAAATCCCTAATTTACAAGTAGTTCCGCCAATATCAGCTGATAGTATATATGTCATTTTTTTTCAATCCTTCTCTGATTTATAATTAATCTTGCTTGTAAAAATGTTTCCTTCGAAATTAACATCGATTTGTATAAATCTTTAATTTCTTGCTCCATCATTTCTAATTGATCATCTTCATTTTTAAAATATATTATATAACCAAATTTTTTCAACAATTGTTGTACATCATATAAATTATTCATCTTTAACTCCTAAATGCTGCGATTTCTTTTTTCAAAGCACTGTAATTTTTATTATTTCCATTTAATTTTATCGCTTTGTTATTAAATTTCTCTGCTTTATCGTAATCATCTTTTGCACGATAACCTAATGCGAGTTGATAATTTAAATCTGCTGAGTCTGGAAAAGCTTTTAATCCTTTTTCCCATTCTAGTATAGCCTCGTCTAATGACTTATCATTAGCTTTAATTAGACCGCTAAGTATATATGTTTCATCTGACTCAAAGTGCTTATTTTTTATATGTGTAATCATCTTTTCAGCGCTATTAAAATTCCCTTGATTCATAGCATCTTTCGTTAATTCATCATAAATATAATGTTGTTGCCTATTAAAAATTACGATTATGAGAATAATAGTTAATACGAAAAATCCAATGAAATATAACCATTTACGCTTATCGTTGTCCATCCATTTTTGAATGCAATACATAATGATAGCACCACCGATAAATCCACCTAAATGAGCAAAATGGTTAACATTATTTATGAATAACGTAAATAATGAAATAATCAAAATACCTATAAATGTTTGTAAAACAAATTGTTTATTAATATTACTTTTAGTAAATAGATAAACGATAAACGCACCAATTAACCCGAATATTGCGCCACTAGCACCAATCGAAATAGAAGTTGTATCAATACTTAAAGAAACGATGCCAGCGAATAAACCGGAAATTAAGTATATCGTCCCCATCTTTATAGAACCTATGGCTCCTTCTATCAATTTACCAAATACGATTAACGAGAACATATTCATCAGTAAATGTGTGATGTCTGCATGTAAAAACATGGAGGTAAACAATCTATACCATTCGCCATGCACCACATTGAAATGAACGAGTCCTCCATAATCTATTAAGCTAATTTGTGAATCTCGCTTAAACACTAGAACTATTGATAACCATACAATGACATTAATTGCGATTAAAAAATATGTTACTGGTGAAAATTTCAACATAAATTTATCTATAAAACTAGCGTTTAATAATTTATTTTTATATGTTGTAACAGACATTAATTTATTACGTTTAATTTGATGTTTTGTCACTACATGTGATGTTACTTTCTCAAAATCTTTAATTTCATTAATAACATAGTATTTAATTTTAGGACGACTAGTTTGCTTAAACTCTGTTAAGTCCATCTCTTTATCAGATATATAAAATACATCTAACTGTTCAAAACTAAACCCTATAAACTCTATTAAATTACTAAGATGGTCTGTGACTTTTTTAAAGTCAAAGTCCACTTCTTGATGAGTTGGTGTTTTATGTATAAATCGTTTAACTGTTTTTTTAGCTTCATGAGTCAGCCAAATTTCGTCATTATCCTCATCAATTGATAATATTGTATAACCTTCTGTGTACACTAAATAATAAATTGACTTCCACATTCTTTTTAATTTTTCCATTTATTTTTCTCCATATACTTCTCTTGGTAATAATAATTCTTGTACTGGTACATCATGACTTTCTATATCAAAACCATGAATTTGTATTGGATATACTAAACTTAAAGTTGAACCAGTATAATCCGCAAGATATTTGTCAAAATATCCTCCACCATAACCAATCCGATAACCATCATGACGAAATACAACACCAGGTACAATAATTAAATCGATATCATCACTTATTTCCGTTTCTTTAGTAATAAATCTTATTCCTTTTGAATCGAATGATATAGAATTCATATCGTATAATCGCTGAAACTTCATTTCTTTTGTTAAGTAATTTGTCGTCGGTACATAAACTTCTTTATTTAATTTAAGCAATTCTTCGATAATAGGATCCGTATTCACTTCATGGTCCATGCTCAAAACAATTGCTACAGATTTAGCTTGTATAAAATAATCATGTTTAAATAATTGTTCATATAAATCTTCATCAAAAGTTAATTTTTGAGCTTTAGTTTGTTCTTTCATTTCTTGAAGTACTTTTTTTCTAAGTAATTTTTTAGTAGTCATGGTCTTCTACACTTCCTAAATAAATTATTTAAAACCACGTTAGACACCTTTAATAATAACATAAGAAATACAGGGTAAGGTAGTTGTTGCACCTTATAAATTCATTTTCATTATATAAAAATAAAAAACACATAACTATAAAATAGCCATGTGTTTTCATTCGTTTTATTATTTAGTTTCTCTATGAAGAGTGTGTTTACCGTCGCGAGCACAATATTTTTTCATTTCGATTCGCTCTGGGTTATTACGTTTATTCTTTTTAGAGATGTAGTTTCTTTCACCACAATCAGTACATGCTAAAGTTACGTTTACGCGCATGATGAACCCTCCTGTTCTTATTTCAATTAATATACGACCTTTTTATAATACCATCTATGGTTACAGAATTCCAGTATTATTTTTCAATAGATTCATAGTGTTCACCTGTTATATAGTAATAACAACTTTCACTTATATTTTTTATATGGTCGCCTATTCTTTCTAAATACCTTGCAGCTAAATGTGCTTGAGTCGAAATAAATGGATCATCATCTATTAAATAAGTTGTATTACTAATTTCTCTATACAAATCATCAATATCTGTATCTCTTTCAATAATCTCTTTGATTAATAATATATCTTTATTTCGAATTGCATTTTCTAAATCTTTTAACATTAACATCGCTAATTTACCCATTGTTTTTAATCTTGTAAGAATAAAATAATCAGTAATAATAACACGCTTCCTAATTTGTGCAATGTTCGTTGAGTTGTCCGCCATTCTTTCTAGTTCAGAAGCAATTTTAAGTGCAGAAATCATAACGCGCAAATCTGTAGCCATTGGTTGTTGTTTTGTAATTAACATTACTACTTTTTCATTAATATCATATTCCATTTTATTAATTTTACTATCATAAGCAATAAGTGCTCTAGCGTTTTTTTTATCTTCATCGCTTAACACTGACACAGACTGTTCTATCATATTATATACTTCTTTACCTAATTCAAATAAATCTTCTATAAGTGCTTTCAGTTCGCCTTCGTACTTTTCTCTTATAACCATATTAACCAAATCTCCCTGAAATGTAATCTTCAGTTTGTTTGTCAGCCGGATTAGAAAAGATTTTGTCAGTGTTATCAAATTCATTTACGTATCCATTTAAGAAGAAAGCTGTTTTATCAGAAATTCTAGCTGCTTGTTGCATGTTATGTGTAACAATAATGATAGAGTATTTTGATTTTAAGTCTTGTACTAACTCTTCAACTTTAAGTGTTGATATTGGATCTAAAGCCGATGTAGGTTCATCCATTAAAATAACATCAGGTTCTATTGCTAAACAACGTGCAATACAAATTCTTTGCTGTTGTCCCCCAGATAAACTGTAAGCATTTTGATCTAATTTATCTTTACACTCGTCCCAAATTGCAGCGCCTTTTAAAGAACGTTCTACAATTTCATCGAGAATTTTTTTATCTGTAATACCATGAATTCTAGGTCCATAAGTTATGTTATCATATATTGATTTAGGGAATGGATTTGGCTTTTGGAACACCATACCAACATTCGTTCTTAATTCTTCAACACTATATTTCTTATCAAAAATATTTTTATCTCTATAAATAATTTCTCCAGATGTTTTTACACTTGGAATTAATTCAATCATACGATTTAACGTTTTGATATAAGTTGATTTACCACAACCAGATGGTCCTATAATTGCTGTAACTTCATTTTCAGCAATATCTAAATTTATATTTTTTAAAGCATGGAAATCACCATACCATAAATCTAAATTGTTTGTTTTGTATACAATATTTTTTTCTTGTTCTATAATCTTTTTATTTTCTAAGTTTTCATTTGATGTAGTATTTTGAGATAACTCTCTTATTTTAACGTCTGTCATCATTATGACCCCTCTTCATTTTGATTTAAAGTTTACGTTGATATTTATTTCTAATATATATAGCTATTGAGTTCATTATTATGAGTATGATTAACAATACAATAATTGCCGCTGATGAGACCAATTGGAATTCAGCTTGTGGCAGTTTAGCCCAGTTGTATATTTGCATTGGTAATGCCTGGAATGAATCAAATATACTATTTGGTGTTTTCATTAATATGGCTGGTATACCGATTACTACTAATGGAGCAGTTTCTCCTAACGCTCTCGATAAAGCTAATATGGTACCAGTTAATATTCCTGGTATAGAAGCTGGCAATACAACATTTTTAATTGTTTGCCACTTAGTACTGCCTAAGCCTAAAGAAGCTTCTCTAATAGACGAAGGCACTGATTTTAGCGCTTCTTGACTAGCTACAATGATAATTGGCAATATCATTAAAGACATCGTTAGTGCTGCTGCTATTACCGATTTCCCTAATGATAAATTCTCAAATCCTGCGCCTCGAACAAATATTGTTAGCCCTAATAAACCAAAGACTACTGATGGTACACCTGCTAAGTTAGAGATGTTCACTCTAATGAATTTTGTGAACCAATTTTCTTTAGCATATTCCACCATGTATATAGCTGTTCCTACTCCAAGAATGATTGATATTGGTGCAATCGTCATCATTAACCAAAGTGTACCAATTAACGCACCTTTAATACCTGCACTGCTTGGTGTCGTAGATGAGAAATTAGTAAAGAAATCCACATTAAGATGTGTCATTCCTTTTCTAAATATATCAAATAACAAAATAGCTAATACGACTAAACCTATTAGTGTACAAATTAAAAATACACTTTTAATAACTTTATTTTTCATTAGCCTAGTAGGTAATTTTTTGCGAACTATTGATTGATCTACTAAATTTGTATTCGACATATTAATACTCCTCTCTAAAGCGCTTCGTTACCCACTGAGAAATGATGTTCATAATAAATGTGAATAAGAACAATGTGAAACCAACCGCATATATACTGTAATAAATATCAGAACCATATGTTGCGTCACCAGTTGCAACTTGAACAATAAACCCTGTCATGGTTTGTATAGAACCTATTAAACTAAATGATGAATCCGGTGTGCTACCAGCTGCTAGTGAAACAATCATTGTTTCCCCAATTGCTCTAGAAATCGCTAATACAATTGAAGCAATGATGCCTGATAACGCTGCAGGAAACACTATTTTTGTAGCAAGTTCAAATTTAGTAGCTCCTAAACCTAATGCACCCTCTTTAATAGAATCAGGTACTGAACTCATAGCATCTTCACTCATACTTGTAATCATTGGTATAATCATGACCCCCACGACTAAACCTGGACTAATTGAGTTAAAGCTGCCTAATTCTGGGAAAACGCTTCTTAATATTGGTGTAACAAAAGTTAAAGCAAAGAAACCATAAACAATAGTTGGTATACCCGCTAAAATTTCTAAAATCGGCTTAATAATTCTTCTTGATTTATCCGATGCATACTCACTTAAATACAGTGCTGCTCCTAATCCAACTGGTACAGCAAAGACTGTTGCAACTGCAGTTACTTTTAAAGTACCGAGAATTAGAGAGAAAATTCCGTATTTAGGATCAGAAGAAAACGGCGCCCATTCTTTTGATAGTAGGAATTCCATTGGATTTACTCTTGTAAAGAAAGTTACTGTCTCAGTTAAAAGTGTAAATAATATCCCGATAGTTGTAAGTACTGAAACAGAGGCAATAAGTAGCAATACAATTGGAACTGCTTTATCAGCAAATACTTTTCCTTTATTATTATTATTTTTCTTTATTAATTCTTGAACAGAAGTTTGTTCTTTCATACAATTGACTCCTTCATTTTGAAAAAGGGCGACATTAAGACGCCCTTAGCTTTGATTGATTTTTAATTATTTTTTAAACTTTTCTAATGTTTCTTTATCTTTGTCATATTCTTCATCTTTAAGTGGAACATATCCTGCATCTTTAGATGCTTTCTTAGAATGTTCAATTACATATTCCATAAATCCGTGGAATGCATCATTTTCTTCTAGTGATTTATTTTTAGCGTATACAAACAATGGTCTACTTAAAGGATAAGAATTATCATTTATTGTTTTTTCTTCTGGTGCTATTGCTTTATCTTTATCGTCTTTAATTTTCACTGCTTTTAATGAATCTTTATTTTCTTGATAGAAGTTATATCCAAAGAACCCGATTGAATCTTTGTTATCTTGCACTGATTTAACAATAACGTTTGTATCAGCATTTTTTTCTGATTTTAAATCTTTCTCATCTAATACTTCTTCACTAAAGAAATCGTAAGTACCGTGAGATTGGTCTGGTGAAAAAGCTTTTATTTTTTTATCTGGGAATTTAGAATTTACATCTTTCCAAGTTTTAGCTTCACCATTATAAATTTTTGCTAGTTCATCTTTACTCAATTCGTCTACAAAATCATTTTCTTTATTAACTGCTACTGTTAAACCATCTTGAGCTACTTTAAATTCTGTATATTCTATGTTTTCTTTTTTAAGTTTCTCTTTTTCTTCATCTTTAATTTCTCGAGATGCATTCGAAAAGTCTGTTTCACCAGCGATAAATTTTTCAAATCCTCCACCAGTTCCCGAAACCCCGATTGATACTGACACATCAGGCTGATCCTTTGAGAATTCTTCATTTATTTTTTCCATTACAGGTGCTACTGTTGAAGAACCATCACCTTTAACTTCACCACTTAATTTATCGTCTCCAGAAGATTTGCTTTCTCCTGAACTAGATTTTTCTGCTGCGCCTCCACAAGCACCTAATAATAGTGCAGAACTTAATGCAGTTGTAGTTCCAATCAATTGCCATTTTTTCATGTCAAATCCTCCTATTAATTACACCCTTAATCTTTATTACATCTTCACTTTACAATTACTTTATTAATTACAAATAAACCTAATGTAAAGTTTGTGTTAAGACGTTATGAAAACGTTTATATCGTCATTAGTTGTGACAAATATAAGTCGAAAAGGCATAAAACAGCTAAATATAGCTGATAAAATAAAAAAGGAGCTTGGAACATAAATCCTAACTCAAAATAAATAAGTCCTCACTTTACTGATTTATTCAGTTAGAAATGAGATATTATTTTTATATAAACTTCAATTTTGTTCGTACATGTTTGCCTAGAGTATCTACTCTCTTCTTATCCTTCATAAACAATAAGCGCGAGTAGTAGATTGGTTATGTTGCACGTGGACCTCGTCTTGCAACATTCAGAGTCTTTATATTGCACGTGCGCCTTCTCTTGCAACATTCAGAGGCTTTATGTTGCACGTGGACCTCGTCTTGCAACATTCGAGGGCTTTATGTTGCACGTGGACCTAGTCTTGCAACATTCGCTACTTTATTTACACAAATAAGAGGCTGAGACAATATATTTGTATCAGCCTCATTACGAATTAATTCTTATCTTTAAAGTAATAATTTATGATATCTCTACCTAAGTCCCCACCTGGTAACCATGGTTCTGGTACTGGTTGGTTTGTATATGTGATTGAGAATGATAACTCAGGGTCTTTAGCTGGTGCATATCCTACATATGTTGAGTTAACCTGTGGTTTACCATCTTTAAATACTTCTGCTGTTCCAGTCTTACCTGCTGATCTAACTACAGTATCATGGAAACTAGAATACCCTGTTCCTTCTTCTTTATTAAATGCCATATCGAAACCTTTTTGGACTTGTTTTATTTCTTTATCATTATTGTTTACTTTGTTCATCACTTCACCTTTAAATGATTTCTTAATAGGTCCAAGTGAATCTTCATTAGTAGAATTTCTAATTTCTTTTGCTAAGTGTGGTTTTAAGCGGTAACCATCGTTAGCTATTGTAGAAACATATTGTGATAATTGTATTGGTGTATAAGTATCAAATTGTCCAATTGCTAAATCAATATAATTACCTGGATTATCTTTAATAGGTTCGATTTGACCTGCTGTTTCATTTGGTAAATCTATACCTGTTTTAACACCTAACCCTACTTGGTTTAACCCTTTTCTTAATTTAATACCGGCTTCTTCCACATCAGATGGTAATGACATACCACTATTATATGGTGTGCCCGCTAATAATAATGCTGTTTTATACATAAACACGTTAGATGAATGCATAAGTGCTTCAGCATCTGTTATTCTCTTCGTACCATCTTGGTTAAAGTAAGAACGTTTTGTTAAACCACCACTAAATTTTAATGGTTCATCGACCATTGAATCTCCAACTTTTAATGCATCGTTTTGATAACCCGCTAATAAAGTAGCGCCTTTTACAGATGAACCAACTGTATATTGACTTGTAATATTTCCGATATGATTGTCAGTAATTTTGCCATTTTCATCAATATCTCGACCTGCCATTGCAAGTACATCACCATTTCTTGGGTCTTGTACAACAACCATCACTCGATCCATATCTTTGGCACCTTTATTTCGTAATGATTCTATATGTTTATCAACATATTCTTCAACTTTTTTCTGTAAATCTATATCGATTGTTAAGACAAGATCATTACCTCTAGATCCTTCAGATATAACTTCAGAACTTGTTATTTTTCCAGATTTATCAGTAACGTATTTCATTTTTTTCTTAGAACCTTTTAGAATATCTTCATATTGGTATTCTAAATATGATTTACCTACTCTATCGTTTCTTGAATATCCTTTTGATAAATAGTCGTTTACTAATTCTTTCGGTAAACCTTCCTCTTTGCTAGAAACATCACCAAATAATGTTCTTAGTGTTTCTTCATATGGATATCTTCTTTCCCAGTCCATTGTCGTATTAACACCTGGTAATTCAGATAAATGTTGAGATACTGCTGCATATTCTTCATTGCCTACATCTTCATTTTTTATGACTACCGGGCTTAACTGAGAACCTGAATTCATTTCTCTAAAAATAGCTAAAACTTGTAAATCGTCTTTAGATAATTCATCTGTATATTTCTTCGTCACTTTATTGTATAAAGCTTCATCATAATCATCTTGACTTATGTTACCGTCAGAGAAAAGTGCTTGTTCATCTTTCATAAGTTTTTGCACTTTATCTTGATTTTTGATAATCCAGTAATCTTGTTTATCTCGATCTGTGATACGAGAAGTATCCATTTTTATTAAATGAGATAATTTTTCTGCAATATCTAAAATATCATCCTGACTCGTTCTTCTATCTCTTGTATATGTAATTGCTTTCTTAGATTCATTATCGACTAGTACTTTTCCATTTCTATCGTAAATTCGACCTCTAGGGACCGATTCGTTCACAGTTATTGATTCTGTACTATCAATTGTTCTCTTATACTCAGCACCTTTTACAATTTGTAAATACCCTAATCGCATAATTAAGACTGAGAATAAAATGACAACTATCCCTAAGATGATACTTACGCGTTTATTCATTAAAAGTCGAAATTCTTCTTCTTTAGATTTCTTTTTTAATCGTTTCAAGAACTAAACCTACCTTTTCAACTCTAATATAATACTTTCATAATATATGATTATAGCTAACAATGCCATTGATATAGTTGAAATTTTATAAAAAAAAGAGAGCGAGAGGAAAATCTCTTTTTTCTAAAAAGATTTCGTTATCTCACCCCAGCTTGGATGATTAGGAATGAAAAAAGCTTGATATAAGAGAATTTCAATCCAATCAACTACTGCCAATAAAAAACAAGTCCGGGACAATTAATTATGCCCCGGACTCTATTAATAAATTATTTTGCTGCTTGGTATAATTCGTTTACTTTATCCCAATTTACAACATTCCAGAATGCACTGATATAATCTGGACGTTTGTTTTGGTATTTCAAGTAGTAAGCGTGTTCCCAAACATCTAATCCTAATACAGGAATTTTACCTTCAGATAATGGGTTATCTTGGTTTGGAGTTGAAACGATTGATAATTCACCGTTATCTACAACTAACCATGCCCAACCTGAACCGAAGCGTCCAGCTGCTGCTGCTGCAAACTCTTCTTTAAATTTGTCTAATGAACCGAAAGTAGAACTGATTGCATCTACTACTTCGCCTGATGGTTCAGAAGCATTTGGAGTTAACATCTCCCAGAATAATGAGTGATTGTAATGTCCGCCACCATTGTTTTGAACTGCAGTACGGATATCATCTGGTACAGAATTTAAGTTTTTAATAATATCTTCAATAGATTTACTTTCTAAGTCAGTACCTTTAACTGCATCATTTAGTTTTGTTACATAAGTGTTATGGTGTTTCGTATGATGAATCTCCATTGTCTCTTTATCGATGTGTGGTTCTAATGCATCATACGCATATGGTAATTTTGGTAATTCAAAAGCCATAAATAATCATCCTCCTCATTTGTTTTACATACTTATCTTATCAAGTTTATTCTATTTAAACAAATCTTTTGTTTATTAATATTCAAAATATTTAGTTTAGTATTTAATCATGTTGCACTTAAATCGATTTATCATTATTATTAATTAAGAATGAGGTGAACGCATGCAATATGTTAATGAATTAAAGAGATTGATTAAGCATCCAAAAAAATATCCCATGTATAGAATTACTAAATTGAGATATGTTTTTCTACATATATTACTACTGAGTATAATTCTAATTATACCGAATACTATTCAGTATTTTCAAATCACTCAAAATATATCTACATTAGCTCACGAAGAAGTTGATGAAATTCCTAAGTTTAAAATACATAATAATGAAATGAAACTGTCTGAAGAAAAAATCATTAAACTAAATGATAAACATTCTATTGTATTTACTAAATCACAACAATTTAAAATGAAACCCGAACATCTAGTCGTCTTTAAACCACAGGACATAGAAATTTCAAATTATAATGATCATACTAAAATAAGTTATGGTTCTTTATCAAGTGTAATTCATGATGAAAAGGATTTATCTAGTTTTATCGATACTATTAATGCTTCCAAATATTTTTATTTCTCTATCATTATCTTACTATTATTGTTTATACAATTTATGAGTATTTCATTTAAAATTGCTATAGTTGCTTTTATAGGTCACTTAATTAGTATCCTGTTAAATAAAAAATCTAGATATATGACTTGGTTTAAAATGGTAACATTTATTATATCTATTCCTACTTTAGTCTTATTATTAGGTATTCTTATTGGGAACGCTTTATTAATGTTTGTATCATGGTGTATAATAATTGTGGGCATTATTGTTACGGCGTATTATTTACCAAACGGAAAGAAACGTGCTAGTCTTAAACAATAATAAATTAAATAAAGGGGTCTTATCATGTCACAAATCACTCATCGTACTAAAACGAAGCCAGTTAAAGTGGGCAATTTAACAATAGGCGGTTCTGATGAAGTCGTTATTCAAAGTATGACGACTACTAAAACACATGATGTTGAAGCAACAGTAGCAGAAATCAAACGTTTAGAAGAAGCAGGTTGTCAAATAGTCCGTGTAGCTTGTCCTAACGAAGAAGATGCTTATGCTATTAAAGACATAAAGTCACAAATTAACATTCCACTTGTCGTGGATATACATTTCAATTATAAATTAGCATTAATTGCAATTGAAAACGGTGCTGATAAGATTCGTATCAATCCTGGTAATATAGGTAGAAGAGAAAAGGTAGAAGCCGTTGTAAAAGCATGTAAAGAAAAGAATATTCCAATAAGAATTGGCGTTAATGCAGGCTCTTTAGAAAAACATATTATAAAAAAATATGGTTACCCTACTGCAGATGGTATGGTAGAAAGCGCATTACACCATATTAAAATACTAGAAGATTTAGATTTCCATGATATTATCGTATCTATGAAAGCTAGTGATGTTAACTTAGCTATAGAAGCTTATACTAAAGCAGCACAAGCTTTTGATTACCCGTTACATTTAGGTATTACAGAAAGTGGTACGTTATTTAATGGTACTGTTAAATCATCAGCAGGTTTAGGGGCTATTTTAAGTCTAGGCATTGGAAATACTTGTCGAATTTCATTATCTGCTGATCCAGTTGAAGAAGTTAAAGTAGCTAAATCTTTACTTAAAGCTTTCGGCTTAGCTAGTAATGCTGCTACTTTAATTGCATGCCCTACTTGTGGACGTATTGAAATTGATTTAATATCCATTGCCAACGAAGTTGAAGAATACATTTCTAACCTTCAAGTACCTTTAAAAGTAGCGGTATTGGGTTGTGCAGTAAATGGTCCTGGCGAAGCTCGTGAAGCTGATATAGGTATCGCTGGAGCACGTGGAGAAGGACTTTTATTCATGAAAGGTAAAACAGTTCGAAAAGTGCCAGAAGAAACAATGGTGGAAGAATTAAAAAAAGAAATCGATAAACTGGCAATAGAAATGGAAAAAGCATAAAGTTCAACAAAACAGGAAAAACAAATTAAGGCACAATAAATTTTATTTATTGTGTTTTTATTAAATTTATAAAAAGGTGATTTAAATGACTCGGAAACCAAGATTAGGAATAGATATTGATGGTACAGTTACATGTCCCAAAACTTTCGTTCCTTATTTACAAAAAGATTTTAATGAGAAATTACGTTATGAAGATATAACTGAATACAATTTAGCTAATGTATTAAAGTGTGAGGAAGAAGAAATGTTAAACTGGTTCAAAAATAATGAATCTTATATATATCAAAATTCCCCAGTTGCTGAAGGCGCTAAAGATATATTAAACCAGCTAAAACACGAATATGAATTATATTACATCAGTGCCAGACACCACTATTTAGAAGATATAACTAAGACTTGGTTTGATACACACAATATTCCTTTTGATCAAATCATATTAACAGGGAGCCACGATAAATTAAAGGTTACTAAAGAACAACGTATTGATGTATTCTTTGAAGATAAATTAGATAATGCTTTAGATATTAACGAAAAGCTTAATATCCCGGTCTTTTTATTCGATACGCCTTATAATCAAAAATCACTTAATAAAGGCATATATAGAATTAATAATTGGCATGACGTATCAAGCATTTTAAGTAAAATATAAAAAAGGACTTCTTCACTAGATTTAACAACTAATGAAGAAGTCCTTTTAATTTATCCCGTTTTACAATTTTCGCATTTACCGTATACTTCTAATTTATGTGAAGTAATTTCAACATTTCCTAACTGTTGTTTGATTACATCCATTGGACAAAAATCAATAACTTTTGTGTTTCCGCATGATTCACAAATAAAGTGATGATGGTGATGATCCTGACATGAAATTCTAAACTTCATTTCTCCATCTATTTCCGTACTTTCTATAATATTTAGAGATTTAAATAAATATAAGTTTCTATAGATAGTATCAAACGATAAACCTTTGTAATCATCTTTCAAAGCTTCTTGAATATATTTAGCCGTTATATATTTATCTTCATTAACAAATAATGAAATAATATCGCGACGTTTATTTGTATATTTATGTCCTTCACTCTTCAAGATTTGAATGGCCTCTTCTACTTTCAAGATGATAGCCTCCTTTTTTTATCAATACTTTACTATAAGTAATACTTCCTAATAACTCTATTATCAATAAACCTACTATAATACCACCCGGAGAAATATTCAAATAGAATGAAAGTATTAATCCCAGTATTACAGATAATTCACCAAATAAGATACTTAATCCTATTAGTTGTTTAAAGCCTTTTGCTAGTCTCATACTCGTAGCAACTGGTAAAGTCATTAAACTACTGACTAATAATATTCCTACAACTCTCATTGAAGCGGAAATAACTAGCGCTACAATGACAATGAATAATAATTGAATCCACTTAGGCATCCCTATTACTCGAGAATATTCTTCATCAAATGATAAAACGAAAAGCGATTTATACAGCAACATAACAAATATTAATACGATGATTGTTATAGCCAATATCGTAAATAAGTCACTTAAATTTACAGCACTAATTGATCCAAATAAATAACCAAATAAATCTTGATTAAAGCCACTAGCTAAAGAAATAAAAATAACACTTATTCCAATACCAGCACTCATAATAATTGGTATCGCGATTTCTTGATAATGTTTGTATTCAGTTCTTAACTCTTCAATTAATAAAGCACCTGCTATCGAAAAGATAATACCGAACCATATAGGATTTACAGCAGCAAATACTGGACTAATGCTCATAAAGAACAGTCCCATAGAGATACCACCAAGCGTCACATGGCTCAATGCATCCGCGATAAGAGATAATCTTCTTACAACGATAAAAGCACCAATTAAAGGCGCAATTAGCCCAACAAGAATACCACTAATAAACGAATATCTTATAAAATCAAAATTCATAAAAGCATCGATCATACACAGCACGACCTTTCGAGCTCATATGATTGTGTATGCTGTTCATACGTAACCCAATACGCATTAGAATCATTGGGTGTACCTTCCATATATCATAACTCCTAACCATTTTTGTTTTGTTTATTATACTTTAGTTTATGTAGCAAGAAGCTAATCACTTAAAATCATATTTATCCTATTAACTAACATTTTCATTTAAGTTACACAATTCTTACTTTTTTATTAATAATTTTTATAGTCATTTAAAGTACTATTAGTAGTGTAAATCGTATTCATTACTAAATCAACCTTAATTGTTTTATAAAATAAAGTTTTAACCTCAATGTATTATTTTAAAATAGTAATAAAAAATAGCCGCTTGTGTAGCACCACAAACGACTAAACTTCAATAAGCTATGGTAAAGTAGACCTATTATTATCTATGGCCTAACATTTTACACTTAGTACACCACCCAAAGCTACTGAGTGTTTTTAGATTTATATAGTAACATTACATTTTGTAATGCGCAATATTTTTTGTCTATTCGCTTATGGCTTCTTCTTCAACACAACAACTTCTATCGTGCTGATGGTCTACGAACTGGACTGGATGTCCATATATTTTAGAAATAGCTACTTCATCTAATGATTTGAATGATTCGCTTGTTCCATGGAAATGTATGTGTTGGTTTAGGCATGCTACTTTACTTGCCGTGTCTGCAACTACACCAATGTCGTGTGTTACTAAAATAATTGTGATTCCCTCTTCTTTCAGTTGTGTTAATAACTGATAGAATTCTGATACGTGTCGTGCATCTATACCAACAGTTGGTTCGTCTAATATTAAAATGCTTGGTTTAGATATTAAAGCACGTGCGATAAAAGTTCTTTGTTGTTGCCCTCCTGATAATTGGGCTATATTTTCATTTTTTAAATTACTTATATTTAAACGTTCTAATATTTCATCGACTTTTGCTACATCATCTTTATTAAACCATTTAAACAAACCTTTATTTTTAGTTAATCCACTCATAACAACTTCTTTTACAGTTGCAGGAAATCCTGAACTAAATGCGTTAGATTTTTGAGATACATAACTTATTTTTTCCCATGATTTATATTGGTTTATTTTTTTACCACTTATATATATATCACCCTTTTGTAAAGGTAATAATCCTAAAATTAATTTTAATAACGTAGACTTACCTGATCCGTTCGGACCTACAATAGCTAAAAAGTCTCCTCTGTATATTTGGATATTAATATCTCTTAATGCTAATTTACTAGGATAACTATAACTTATGTTTTTTAATTCGAAAATTGGTGTTTCATTTTCCACATTATTCACCTCGTCAATAGATTACTATACAACGATTATTTATAAATGTAAATAGTAATGTTTACGAATAAAAAAAGAATGCTATATGATTAGCATTCTTTTTTTATTATTGATTAAATATTTTATCTTTTAAATCTGGATCAAATGTACCATTCTTTATCATTTCAATCTCAAATTTATATGGTGGTTTTTTATTTTTCTTATCATCACCGACATATGGTGTTTCTAATATTTTTGGCACGTCATTGAAAGCTTCATGGTTTACAATATAATGTAATGCATCATAGCCAATAGAACCAAAACCTATATTTTCGTGTCTATCTTTTCTCGCACCTTGTGGGTTTTTACTATCGTTAACATGTAGCACTTTAATTCTATCAAGCCCTACAATTTTATCGAACTCATTTAATACACCGTCAAAGTCTTCTTTAACATTATATCCAGCATCATTTGTATGACATGTATCAAAACATACTGATAACCTTTCGTTATGTTCTACACCATCAATGATTTGAGCAAGTTCTTCAAAAGTTTTACCACATTCTGAACCTTTACCTGCCATTGTTTCTAAAGCAATACGAACATCATTATCGTTAGTTAAAACTTCATTTAAACCTTCAATAATTTTTTTAATACCTTTTTCTTCTCCAGCCCCAACGTGAGCGCCTGGATGTAAAACAATATCTTTCGCCCCAAGTGCTTCAGTACGTTCAATTTCAGATTGTAAAAATTCTACTCCTAAATTAAACACTTCAGGTTTCGTTGTATTCGCAATATTAATAATGTAAGGTGCATGAACAACAATATTTGAAAGGCCATACTCTTTCATAGCTGCTTGACCATTTTCAATATTTAAATCTTCTATTTTTTTGCGTCGTGTGTTTTGAGGCGCTCCAGTATAAATCATAAATGTTGAAGCATTATAACTAGCAGCTTCCTCTGCTGCTTGAAGTAACATCTTCTTACCACTCATAGAAACGTGAGATCCAATTAACATATCTGACACCTATCCTTTTCTACTTTGCTTTTTTGTACGTTTAGAATGTGCTTTTTTCTCTTTGAATTTCAGCTCATCTAATTCTTTCTTGAATTTCTTTTTATATCCTGGTTTTACTTTATTTTTGTTGTTACGTTTAATTCTTTGTTTTAAACTTTGTTCTATATTATCTTCTTTTTTAACACGTCTTGTACGTTTTTGACGATCTTTAATCTCGACAAATTCACCATTTTTTATATCAACGTGATTAAATTTATAGTTTTTCTTTTCGATTTGCGTAATTAAATCATCTTCATCAGGCGTATATAAAGTTATAGCAATACCTTTATAGTCTCCACGACCTGTACGACCAACTCTATGTGTAAAGAAGTCAATTTCTTTTGGCAAGTCATAGTTAATAACATGGCTTACACCTTCAATATCGATACCTCTTGAAGCTAAGTCACTCGCAACAACAAATTCGAAGTCTAACTGCTTAACACGTTTCATTTGTTGTGTACGTTCTCTTGGTGATAATCCACCATGAATAACACCAACTTTATAACCATGTTCAGATAAATAAGCCACTAACTCATTTGCTCTATCACGACTATTAGCAAAAATAATTGCTAAGTATGGATTAATAACGTCCATTACTTTTAACATTTTCGCTTGTTTCTCTTCACCTTTAGTAGGTATTAAATAAAAATCTATATTATCT
>X87_Garden_Dormouse__coassemble_47_pt1 | contig 30490 bp, 24 predicted proteins | sample X87_Garden_Dormouse__metabat2_low_PE_004 | metagenome-assembled genome bin X87_Garden_Dormouse | reverse complement strand
TATTTTGCGTATTCAGTTGCTCTCATCTCCCGGACAACTGTCACTTTAATATGCCCTGGATATTGTAATTCACTTTCTATTTGGTCTTTAATACCTTTTGCTATTCTATGTGCTTTTAAGTCATCAATATCTTCAGGTGATACTATTACTCTAATTTCTCTACCTGCTTGAATCGCATATGCTTTTTCAACACCGTCATAGTCTTCAGATATTTCTTCTAATCTCTCTAGTCGTTTAACATAGTTTTCTAATGTCTCACGTCTAGCTCCTGGTCTAGCAGCGCTTAATGCGTCTGCAGCAGCTACGAGTATAGAGATGACTGATGTCGGTTCTACATCCCCATGATGTGAGTGTATTGCATTTATGACTGTATCATGTTCATGATATTTCTTAGCAAGTTCTACCCCTATTTCAACATGGCTGCCTTCAACTTCATGATCGATAGCTTTACCAATATCATGTAATAAACCTGCACGTTTCGCTAATGTTTCATCTTCACCTAATTCAGCTGCTAACATTCCTGAAAGTTGTGCAACTTCTATAGAGTGTTTCAGAACACTTTGACCGTAGCTTGTACGATATTTCATTCTTCCTAATATCTTAACTAATTCTGGATGTAAGTTATGAATACCTAATTCAAAGGTAGCTTGTTCTCCTGATTCTCTCATCAAGTCATCTACTTCTCTTCTTGCTTTTTCAACCATATCTTCAATTCGACCTGGATGTATACGTCCATCAGATACTAAATTAGTTAAGGCTGTCTTAGCAATTTCTCTTCGAATTGGGTCAAAACCAGATAATATTACTGCTTCTGGTGTATCGTCTATAATCAAATCTACTCCTGTTAATGTTTCTAAAGTACGTATATTTCGACCTTCACGACCGATGATACGTCCTTTCATTTCATCGTTTGGTAAATTCACGACTGATACTGTTGATTCTGAAGTATGATCTGCCGCTAATCTTTGTACTGTAGTAGCTAACAGTTCTTTTGCTTTCTTATCAACATTTGATTTAAGTTCACGTTCTTTTTCCTTTACAAGTACGGCAATATCATGTGACAGTTCTTCTTCGACTTTTGAAAATTGCTCTTTACGAGCTTCTTCGCGTGTCAATCCGGAGATGCGTTCTAGTTCTTGTTCATGTTTCGTTATTATGTCTTGAACATTACTCTCTTTTGCATCTACCTGTTGTTGTCGCTCTTCAATTTTAGCTTCTTTGTTTTCTAGAATTTCATCTTTTTTGTCTAAAAGATCAGATTTGCGCTCTAAATTTTCTTCTTTTTGAAGTAATCTTGATTCTTGTTTTTGTAGGTCACTTCTTCTCTCTCGAATTTCACTATCAAGATGATCTCTAATTTGTTGATTTTCTTCTTTTGCTTCTAGCAATTTCTCTTTCTTTAGGCTCTCAGCTTCTTTGTTCGCTTCACTTAAAATATAGTGAGCTGACTGACGAGCTTGATCTTGCTTTTTCGTTAAGCTATTTTGTGCGAAAAAGTATCCTACAACAACACCTAGAATAACTCCTAGCAAAATGAGTAAGAGGGTTAATAAGTCCACATAAACACCTCCTTCTATCTAGGTTTTTACGTCTTATATATACAAAAATATGATTAAATGAAACTATGGAATCATACAACTCAATTGTACGTTTAAATTTGTACAAGTGTCAAGGACATCACCTTTATTTTTCATATGATTTCAATAAAAAAGCGTTCTATAAATCATCTCATTACAAGTGATTTATAGAACGCTAATAAAAGTTATTGATCTAGCAATGATTCTTGCTCAGGTTTTTCTTCTTTTTTATCTTTCTTATCTTTCTTAGCTTCTTCTTTAGGTTTACCATTAAAACCTAATTCATTTCTAAGAATAGAATCAATTTCTTCAATGATAGCTGGGTTTTCTTTCAAGTATGTTTTAACATTTTCTTTACCTTGTCCCATTCTTTCACCATTATAAGAATACCAAGCACCTGATTTATCGACGATTTCATATTCAACAGCTAAATCGATTAATTCGCCTTCACGTGAAATACCTTCACCGTACATAATATCAACTTCTGCTACTCTAAATGGTGGTGCCACTTTGTTCTTAACAACTTTAATCTTAGTACGGTTACCTACAACTTCTTGACCTTGTTTCAATTGTTCGGCTCTACGCACTTCTAAACGAACAGAACTATAGAATTTAAGTGCACGACCACCAGGTGTAACTTCAGGGTTACCGAACATAACGCCTACTTTTTCACGGATTTGGTTGATAAATATTGCAGTTGTATTTGATTTAGATATTGCAGCTGATAATTTACGTAAAGCTTGGCTCATTAGACGAGCTTGTAAACCAACGTGTGTATCGCCCATTTCGCCTTCAATTTCAGCCTTAGGTGTAAGAGCAGCTACAGAGTCAACGATAATAATATCAACAGCACCACTTCTTACGAATGCTTCAGCAATCTCTAGTCCTTGTTCCCCGTGGTCAGGTTGTGATAAATAAAGGTTATCTATATCTACGCCTAAATTCTTAGCATAAACTGGGTCTAAAGCATGCTCAGCATCGATAAATGCAGCTACGCCTCCTTGACGTTGTGCTTCTGCAATAGCATGAAGCGCAACAGTTGTCTTACCAGAACTTTCTGGTCCATATATTTCAATAATACGTCCTTTAGGATATCCACCTACTCCTAAAGCTTTATCTAATGTAATAGATCCACTGGACACAGCTGAAACTTCTCTACTTGTGTTATCCCCAAGTTTCATAACTGCCCCTTTACCAAAGGATTTTTCCATATTCTTAATTACTGTATCGAGTGCTTTCTGACGTTGTTCGTTCACGCGATAACCTCCTATATATATAAAATGAGTTTACTTGTTTAATTAGCTATCATTTACTATAAATCTTTTTCTCTTAAAATGCAAGTATAAAGCGAATATTTGTTCGTGTTTTTATGTGTGTTTTCTTAATAAATGCGAACATAAGTGCCACTTTTATGAATTTATGCTCGTTCTCTTAAAAAATTCAAAAATTCAATAAGCGCTATATTACTGATTCTATCACGTTTCCCAGCATAAGATTGACTCAGTCTAGAATTAAATTTTTTGTGTTTTTGCACATCTGAAATATAGACCATCGATTCTTCATCTTGTTCCAATAATATTAAGACAGTATCTACATTAAATCTTTCTTTTAATTTAAAAGCAATGTTCTCAACATTATCTTGCTTAGAAATATTTAATAGTTGATCAATACTTTCTTCTTGTATGACATAACCTTTTAAGTATTTTTCACTTTTATCATTTAATTTCAACCTTGATAACAGTATACCATCTGTAATACCATCGTATACTAAAAAGGGCTTATCTGTATGTGAAAAAACAGCTTCTTCCATCGTAGTATCATCACTACCGTAATAATATGAACCTATTCGATTTAAAATTTCTTCTTTTACTGGATTTATTAATTCCAAAGCTTCCTGTTTAGTATTTGAATTTGCTGTGATTCTTAGGGAAACTTCATGTGAACCAGCTAGTGGTGCAATTGTCGGATTAGTTTGGTTGTCAATTAAGTCCATACACTCTGTTTCAAGTCTTGATTCCCCGATACCAGCAAATTTTAATGATTCAGAATGAATAACACGTTCCTCATTTAAAAAATAAGGTACAAGATATTGTGTTACCATTGGCTTTAATTCTCTAGGTGGTCCAGGTAATAACACGATTTTTTTATCTTCATGTTCAACATACATACCTGGAGCCATACCAACATCATTTTTTAACACTTTGCTTCCTTCAATTACTAGCGCTTGCTGTTTATTATTTGGTGTCATCGGTCTATTTTCATTCTTAAAATATTGCTCAATAAATTCCATCGCTTCTTTGTTTGTTTCTAAACCTCTTCCTAACACATTAGCTACTGTTTGTTTCGTTAAGTCATCTTTAGTAGGACCTAAACCACCTGTTAAAATGACCACGTCATGTGCCGCCAATTCTTCTTGTATTGCACGCTCAAGCCTAGAAGGGTTATCTCCTACTGCTACGTGTCTCATTATACTAGCACCAAGTTCATTAAACGTTTTTGATATAAACTGAGCATTAGTATTTGCAATCTGACCTAATAAAATTTCTGTTCCTACACTAAGTATACTTACTTTCATTTTATTCCTCCTAAAGAAAGTGAAAGGGACATCAATCTCTTGTTCTCATAAGATTTCGTTGCCCCATCATAGCAAAGATAACAAGAATTAAATGAGTTTAGCATAAACAATCTTCAATTCAGTTAACTACTGCCAATATAACAAAAGAGCCTGAGACATTGAATATGTCCCGGACTCTTTACAAGATATAACTATTTTGAGCCTTTAAACACATCTCTACCATGGTAAAAGTATTCAATACCAGATAAGATTGTAAAGAATGTTCCTATGTACAATAACCATTGACCTAAATTAATTTGCCATAACATAGAAAATGGTTCTTGTAATAAAATAAATACGAGTGCCACCATCGTAACGGCAGTTTTGATTTTACCTAATTGCCCAGCTGCACTTACAAATCCTTGTTCTATTTGTAAAAGTCTTAAACCAGTAACGGCAAATTCTCTTGCTATAATAATAATAGCTATAACTGAAGAAACTTTGTCTAATTCCACTAGCGCTATTAATGCACTTGCAACTAATAATTTGTCAGCTAATGGATCTAAAAATTTCCCCATATTAGTAACGAGTTGCCACTTTCTTGCCAAGTAACCATCAAACCAATCAGTAGCAGATGCTATTATAAAAATAATAGCGGCGATAAATTGTTCAATTCTCATTTCTTGTCCAAATAAGAAATCCATCTTACCCATATTAAAATCTACAAGTAAGAAAAGTACAAAAACAGGTATTAATATAACACGTAATACCGTCAATTGGTTAGGAATATTCATATGCTTTCTCCTTCTTTACTATCAATCCCATAATAATACTATTATAAATCAATCATACTGAGAATTAAACGATTATTATCAACAATATCCATAAGATAAGTAATAGGCCAAAAAATGTAACCATTTGAATGATTAATTTAGAAACCATATTATTTTCTGATATTTCTGATTGGCTTCTTTTTTCTTGTGTAAGCTGGCGAAATGCTTCTTTTGCAGATGGTGCTGATTTAGGTAATTCACTTTGATGTTTATCTATTAATTCTTTAGGACTCATATTAATAGATGAAGCATATTTTGTAATAAAGCCTCTCGTATAATCTGGATTTGGTAAATTTTCAAAATCATTTTTTTCTATCATGACTAGAAATTGACGTTGAATTTTGGTCTTTTCTTCTAATTCAACTAACGTCATACCAAGTTGCTCTCTTTTATTTCGTAAAATCTCGCCAATATTTTTCAAACTTTTTCCACCTCTACAAGATTATTCAAAGAATCCAAATCCATCACCAAATCCCATACTATCATTTGAAAATAAATCATTTTTATTTAATTGTTCATATGTAATTTCTTGATCTTCAGTTTCTCTCAACTCAATAATATAGTCAAAGTCTTCTAAACTATATTCAGAACGCTGTACAAATAGATCAGGGTGTTCTACGACTTTAATTGTCGGTAGACTCATCACTTCTCTCACGAGTTGTTTATGTTTTTCGTCGGTTTGTTTTGAAGTGACAGCACCATCAATAATATAAACGTTTTTATCGCTATATTCACCTTTAAGCAATGAACTTCTTACAGTTTGTTTGATTAAAGTAGAACTGATAAACAACCATTTTTTATGTGCACACACACTTGCTGCAACAACTGATTCTGTTTTACCAACACGTGGCATACCTCTTACACCAATTAATTTATGTCTATCTTCTTTAAATAACTCAGCCATAAAATCAACTAGCAAACCTAAATCTTTTCTTTCAAAACGAAATGTTTTTTTATCATCTATATCACGTTTAATATATCGCCCATGCCTTACTGCTAATCTATCTCTTAAACCAGGAGTTCGTAATTTTTTTATTGTGATGTCATCAATTTCTTTTACGATGTTCTCAAAGCGTTTTACTTTATCCATATCATCTGTCTTTATAAGTAATCCACGCCTACCTTGATCTACACCATTAATAGTAATAATGTTAATGCCTAATATACCTAGTAAACTAGAAATATCACCTAACAACCCTGCTCTGTTTACTTGAATATCATATTCTAAATACCATTCTTTTTTAATGACTTCTCCCATAATATCCACCCCAATATTAAGTATACCATCCACCGTTAATACGAAGTACTTGTCCTGTCACACTTTGAGATAACGGGTCCAATAAATAAGCTACACATGAACTAATCTCTTTAGTAGTGATAAATCGATTTTGTGGTATATCTTCTTTTAATTGTATTTGTGTCATTTCATCTAGTTCATTTGTCATTTTACCATGAACGACACCTGGAGTTATAGCGTTAACTGTAATGGATGTTAAAGCTAATTCTTTTGCAAGAGATTTTACAAATCCAAGTTGCGCAGCTTTCATGGTAGAATAAATCGTTTCATAGCTAGCACCTGTTTCTCCCCAGATTGATGAGATGACTATGATGCGTCCATTATCACTTTGCCTTAAACGATCCACTAATGCTTGTACAACTTTTATTAAATTATAAACATTTATCAAATATTGTCCATCAATATCCTCGTCAGACATATCTTGAATGGCGCCAAATAATGATTGACCAGCAACATAAATTAAATGGTCAATATGATTAATTTCATCCAGTTCACGAAATGTTATTTTTTCTGTAAGATCTAATTTCAAAAATGAAACTGGTTGATGTTTATAGCGCGATTTTAATGTTTCTATATCTGCATTATTATAATGTAATATAACTTCATCGCCTCGTTCTAGGCATTCATCAACTATTGAAAGACCTATATCACCGCTTCCTCCAATAATTAATGATTTAGCCATTATCTTTCACCAAACGACTTTCTACGACATTATCAAAATTAATAAGCGATTTTAATGTATGGTGTACGCTATCAACTGTGATTGACTCTAAAATATCTATTAATCTGAAAAGTTCTACCCCTTCAAAATAAAATTTTGTATACTGATTAGCAATATATTCAGGTGAATTTAAACTCGATACAATTTCACCTAATGTTTGTTTTCTTAATCTATTTAATTCTGATACATCGAAACCATTTTCTATATAACTTTGTAATTCTTCAAATATTGCTGACTTAAATTGCTCATGTTTGTCTGTAGAAACAGCTAATATCAAGTAACTATAAGTAGCTTCATTAGCAAATTGGTAACCGAAAGTATCATCAATCACATCTTGCTCAAGTAGTTTTTGATAAAAGTCTGTTTGTTCACCGAACATTAAATCTAAAGCGAGCATCATTTCAATATCATTTTTAACTCTTATTTCATCAGAAATACTGTTAGGTTTGAATTTAAATGCAACCATTGATTTTTCATGAACAATCTCCATTTTTGTTTCTACATACTCTTGGTGTACTGATTCTGGTTCGTTAAATGGTTGACGTTCTATAGGAGGCATTTCACTTAATTCTCTTGTTGCTTCATGTTCCCTTACTAATTCAATTGTTTCTTCAGGGTCTACATCACCCACAACAATTAATACCATATTAGCAGGATGGTAAAATGTTTCATAAGATAAATATAAATCATCTGCTGTTATTTTATATATACTTTCAACTGATCCAGCAATATCAATTTGAACCGGATGTTTATGGTACAAAGCGCCTAATGTTTGAAACATCAACTTATAATTTGGTTGTTCTTGGTACATTTTGATTTCTTCAGCAATAATACCTTTTTCTTTTTCTACAGTTTGTTCTGTAAAATATGGGCTTTCAATCATTTTTAGTAATCTAATAATATTGTCGTGAACATGGTCAGTAGCGCTAAATAAATAGCTTGTTCGATCAAATGTTGTAAATGCATTTACTTGTGCGTCGTTTTCAGCAAAACTTGTAAATACATCTCCTTCTTCTTTTTCAAATAATTTATGTTCTAGAAAATGGGCAACACCATCAGGAACCGTTGCATATTCTGTTTCTCCATGTGGTTTAAAAGTATGGTCTAACGAACCAAATTTAGTTGTATATGTAACAAAAGTTTTATAAAAACCTTTTTTAGGAATAACGACTACTTTCAATCCATTTTCTAAAGTTTCTTCAAATACTGTCTCATCTATTTGTTCATAGTATTTATTCGTCATCTTTTTCACCTTCAGTCAGTATATATATCGTATCTAATTGTCCTTGTTGTGAAATGTTCATAATATCTTTTTTAGTTATAGAATTTATTTCTTTAATCCATTCTTCATAATCATATACGGATTGATATCTTGCATGCATATGCAATAAATCAACCATTTGTCTTTGTTTATCGAACATTTCTTGTGCATTTGATATAAGAACTTTCTTGGCTAGTTCTAACTTGTTGTCTTCAAAGTGGCCTTCTTGTAAATCTTTATAAATATTTAATATCGTTTCTTTAGCCACTTGTACTTTATCTTTAGATATGCCACCAACTATATATAAGAAACCATTTCTCGCATCAATTTGTGAATGTATAGAATATGCTAAACTTTGTTTTTCTCTTACTTCACTAAACAATATAGAAGACGCATCGCCACCCAATAACATGTTTAATACTAAGAAAGAATAGTATTCTTTAGAATGGAATGTAATAGGGAAACGGTACCCCATGTTTAACTTCGCTTGATCAATTTCAGTATAATCAGTAATTTCTTTAACTTGATCAATATGTTTTATTGCAGATGTTTCAATTTCCATTTTATTATTATGTTCAAAAGTAAAATATTTTTTGCATAAAGATTTAACTTCTTCTAAGTCAACGTTCCCAATAATATAAGTTGAAATTGCGTTTTCTTCAAGCAAGTCTTGATATGTTTGTACTAAATTTTGTGCATTAATACTGTCTATATCTTCTAAATGGCCCGTTGCTAAAAATCTATATGGTTCATTTTCAAACATATGATTTAAAAATTGCAGGAATGCACGTTGAGATTTATTTTCTTCAATCGCAGTTAATTTTTTCTTTAGTAAAAATTTTTCTTGTTCTGTATATTTTTCATTAAATTGATTGCTTTCTATGTATGGATTAAATATAACTTCATGTAATAATTGTACAGCTTTTTCTAATAATGAAGACTCACTATTCAAATACTTTTCATTTACGATTTCTATACCTATCGTCATGATATGATTGTGCGCTTGTTTATTCACATAACTAAATAAATGTGCACCGTATAAATCTGCTAACAAGTTATTCATTTCTTTATCAGTTTGATATTTCTTCGTTACTCTAGTTAATAATTTACTTAATATAGACCTCGAAGTGATTGTTTCGCTATCTAGTGGCGCAACAAATTTAAAGACAATTGTTGTTGTTTTAAATTTCTTTGTTGGTATCACATAAACGTCGTTAGATGCTAATTGTATATGTTCAGTTGTTATCATTTTTGATACCTCTCTTTTTTTATGTATAGATATACAGAAACAAAGCAACAATTGTTACTTTGTTTCTGTGTAATATAATGATTATATCCTATTTCGTTTGATTCGAAACTTAACAAGACTACTTTTGAAGTAATTTAATGAATAAAGAACAGGTCTTTCTTGTTCATCGTAATGAATTTGAGTAAGTAACATCATAGCATCATCAGGATGAGAATTTAATATTTCGCTAATGTAAGGCTCATAGCTAATAGATTCTATCGATGTATCAGCACGAGTGATTTTATATTCTATTTTATTCTCTATTGCGGATAATAGAGATAAATTAGAATGATAGTCACTACATGGAAATAGATCTGCAGAAATTTTATCTAAGCAATATACAACTGGTTCTCCATCAGCTGTCCTCAATCTTTCTATGACAGAAATGATAGCATTATCTTCTAAATTCAATACTTCTTTTTCAGTTATAGTCGTTACTTCTTCATCAAGACTAATGAATTCTGTACCAGCTTTCTGGCCGTTTTTCTCTATCATATTGGTAATACTTACAAGTTCATCTAAAGGATAATAAAATGGTTGTCTTGGTTTCACTATCGTACCTTCTCCAGATTTTTGGGACAATATTTGCTCTGTTACAAGTTCATGAATAGCCTTTTCTATTTCTTCATATTCAATATCTAATGTTCTTTTTAACTCGAATTCCGTTGGTATAACTTCTCCCGGTTCTAGTTCACCTTTTTGAATTTTATCTAATAGCCAGTTTTTCACAAAATTAGTCGTTTCACTTGTAGACATAATATCCCCCTATTCATCTTGATAAATATCGACCAAAACTTGTCTAGGTTTACTACCTGATTGTGGCCCTATTACGCCATTTCCTTCTAAATCATCCATTAATCTAGATGCCCTATTGTAACCTATTCTAAATCGTCTTTGTAATAAACTAGCACTTGCTTTTTGTTCTTCAACAACAAATAAATAAGCTTCTTTATACAATTCATCTTCGCTTTCCATTTCCCCTGATTCACTAGGTTCGTCCGGTTCCATCTCTTTAACGTAGTTAGCTGTTTGCTCACCAATTACATGTTGAACAACATTTTCAACTTCTCCATCCGAGAGGAAAGCACCTTGAATTCTTGTCGGTTTAGAAGAATCTCTTGATAAGAATAGCATATCACCTTTACCAAGTAATTTTTCAGCACCACCACCATCTAAAATCGTTCTAGAATCTGTCGCTGAACTTACAGCAAATGCAATTCTAGATGGTATATTCGCCTTAATACTACCTGTTATTACATCAACAGAAGGTCTTTGTGTTGCAATAATTAAATGTATGCCTGCTGCCCTAGCAAGTTGTGCTAATCTCATGATTGATGACTCAACATCTTTACCTGCCACCATCATTAAGTCAGCTAATTCATCTACAATCACTACTATATAAGGTAGTTGTGCTTGTTTCTCTTCTAACTCCATGTTACTTCTTTCAATGTACTCGTTATAACCCTCTATATTTCTTGCTCCAACATGTTGGAATAAGTCATATCGTTTTTCCATTTCAGATACTACTTTTTGCAGAGCTTGGTTTGCCTTTTGAGGGTTGGTTACTACTGGCGTTAATAAATGAGGAGCACCATTATATACATTTAACTCAACCATCTTCGGATCAATTAGCATAAGTTTAACTTCATGTGGTTTAGCATTCATAAGAATACTCGTTATAATTCCGTTAATGCATACCGATTTACCACTACCTGTAGCACCTGCCACAAGTAAATGTGGAAGTTTATTAAGCTCAGCTGTAATAGGTTCACCAGAAATATCCCTACCCAATGCTACTTCTAATTTATTAGTTGTGGACTTCATCTCATTTAATACTTCTTTCAATGTAACCATAGAAATATGTTCATTTGGCACTTCTATTCCCACTGCTGATTTACCTGGAATAGGTGCTTCAATTCTAATATCTTTAGCTGCAAGATTAAGGGCAATATCATTGCTCAAGTTCACAATTTTATTTACTTTAACTCCTTGAGCAGGCTGCACTTCATATTGGGTAACAGCTGGACCAATTCTTATTTGTGTAACTTTAGCATCGACATTAAAGTTTCTTAATGTCGCTTCAAGTAATTTCCCTTTCTCTTGAACAGTTTTCTTAGACACTGTTTGAGATTTAGGTGGATCATTTAAAATACTAAGCGGAGGTAATTTATAATTTAAATTCTCTGTTTCGTCTATAGTAGATTCATTTGTTTCCTCAGCTGGTTCTTCTTGTTTAATTTCTGATTTAGGAACTGATTTTTTCTTAAGTTGCTGTTTTTCAGTTGATTCAAAAATTGGAATATCATCATAGGATGTTTCTTGATTTTTTGTTTCTTCTTTTGTTGTTTCTGGTGGATTATCCATTTTAATTTCTTTCATATCTGAAACATCTTTGATTTTTTCTTGTTTACGTTTTTCTTTTTCTTGTTTTTTAATTTGAGATTTTTCTTCTCTTTTACGTTCTAAGTTAACCATTTTTGATTTTGTTTTACTTTGTACATTTTCAAATAATGATTTTGTTATATCTCTATGTTTTTTGTTAAATATAAGAATCATACTTGATACTAAAATTAACAATGTAATTAAACCATAACCAAATACTGAAACGAGTTTACTTACCACATTAAATACGTGATAACCTATGAAACCACCACCATTAAAGTACATGGCATTACTTTCTAAAGCTGAGTATGTTTCACTTAATGACGTTTTAAATGAATCAAATGACTTATCTTTGAAATATAAAATCATTTGGAATAACAACAATAGTCCAATTTGAAATATGAATAAGCCAGTTAAACGTCTTGTAAACTTCACTTTATCATTTAATGTAATCAATAGTGAAACAATCACGATTAATATATATGTAAAATATTTGGAATAGCCGAATAAAAAGTGGAAGAAACTATCAACCATCAACCCGATAAAACCTAATTGAAAAGCGCCTAACACTATTAAAAACAGCACGAGTACTTCTATGACATACTTTAGCGTGTTATCTTTTTGCTTCTTTTTACCTCGCGTTGTTTTTCTTTTACGCGTTGTTGGCTTTTTCTTTTGTACCATTATACGAATAGCCTCCTTATCAATAATGCAAAAAATAAGCCCAATATTGGGCTTATTTGACTGTAAAATTCTTCAACAAAATATTAGATTTCAGAAATAATTGGAATAATCATCGGACGACGTTTCGTTTGTTCGTATAAATATTTGCCAAGTTTATCTCGCATATTTTGTTTCATTTCTGACCATTCAATTTTCTTTTGTTGTAAGCCTTCTTCTACAATTTCACGTACTTTATCTGAAGCCTCATTTAATAATTCTTCACTTTCTCTAACATAAACAAACCCTCTTGATTGGATTTCAGGTCCACCAACAATTTTTCTGTTTTTAGGGTCTAATGTTACAACAGCAATGAAAATACCATCTTCGGCTAATAAATGTCTGTCGCGTAAGACGATGTTACCTACATCACCTACACCAATACCATCAATTAATACGTTTCCAGCTGTTACTTTTTCATTAGCAATCATTTGCTTGCCATCAAAATTAACAACATCGCCTTTTTCTAGTAAGAAAATCTTCTCAGGATCCACACCAGTTTCAGCTGCTAATTTAGCGTGAGCAATTTGCATTTTAAATTCACCTTGAACTGGGACGAAATATTCTGGTTTCATCAAGTTCAGCATTAACTTTAATTCTTCCATGCAACCATGACTTGATGCATGTGTCTTTTTGTTATTTGGCATAATGTTAGCGCCAGCTTTAACAAGTTCATTCATAGTTTGACCTATAATAACTTCCATATTAGCTGAAGCAGTTGTAGAGATATACACATTATCGCCTTCAAGTATGTTTAAAATAGGGTGTCTTTGTAAAGCCATTTGTCCTAATGCTTCGATTGGTTCACCTTGCATACCTGTTGCAATAATTATCATTTCATTTTTAGGATATTTACTTACATCATGAACTGGTACTAATAAGTTTTCTGGGATATTGAAATATCCTAATTTACGTGCAACATTAAAAGAACTTTCTAAAGAACGTCCTAAGAATGAAACTTTACGATTTAATTTGCTTGCTGCATTTAATACTTGTTGAATACGTATAAAGTTTGATGCATAACAAGACACAACAATTCTACCATTAGCTTTAGCAAATTCATCTACCATATGACTTTCGATTACATTTTCAGGAACATTATAACCGGGTTTTTCAGCTTCAGTTGAATCACTAATTAAAGCGAAAACACCGTTTTGACCAATTTCAGTCATTTTAGCGATATCAGGAGCGTAAGCACCTTGTAAACTTTGGTCGAATTTAAATTCACCTGTATAAACGATTGCACCATAAGAAGTATGTATACATACTCCTAGACTATCTGGAATAGAGTGCGTCGTATTAAAGAATGTAACGTTTACGTTTTTAAATCTCATGACTGAATCTCTATTTACTGTATAATAGCGTACTTTTTTGTTAATTCTTCTTGCTTTCATATGGTCTTTAACTAAAGCTATAGTCAATCTTGACCCATATACTGGCGCATCTAATTTTTCTAGGATATAGCTTACCGCACCAATTGAATCTTCATGGCCATGTGATAAGAAGATACCTTTTAATTTGTCTTTATTCTCTAATACATATTGTATATCGGGAATTACGACATCTACACCTAACATTTCATCTTCTGGAAACATTAAGCCAGCGTCTAACATAAACATTTCTTCGTCTACTTCAACGATATACATATTTTTTGCTATTTCTCCAACACCACCAAGTGGTATGATACGAATTTTATCATTTTTCTTTTTTATTAAACTCAAAATTGTTCCTCCTAAATGTAGTCCCGTCCATAATATATTTCTTTAATCATACCATTTATATTATCGTTTATACAAGCACCTATAATCGAGTTATAGATAAATAAAATATTGATTAAACGAATTCACAAACGATTGAGGAATCAATTTATAAATATGTTATTTCTCAGTTAAAATAAATTCTGAATAAGGTGACGCTAATAATGATTTAGTTGCCTCTTTTATATCTTCTATTTCAATCATATTAATGTTCTCTTCAAACTTTTCATTTGTTATCAATTCATTGTGGAACATTAACGATCTAGCATTTCTAGTCATTTTATTTTGATTGGATTCTGAAGCCATTAAAAAGCTCGTAATAATATGACTTTTAGCATCTTCTAATTCTTCTTGTGTAATGCTATCATCTAGCAGTTTTTTCAAAACATCAGTTATTAAATCGCTTGAAGCTTTCACATTTTCTTTATCTGTACCTGCATAAATCGTCAATATACCATTATCATGATAACTTTGGAAATCTGAGTAAACATTGTAACAGAGCCCATGCTCTTCTCTTAACACTTGGAACAACTTCGAACTCATTGTTTCTCCTAAAATAGTATTAAGAATGTTTGTCGCATAATAATACTTATTATTATAACTAGGGGCTTCATAACATCTCATGAAATGTGTTTGCTCTAACTCATTTTTATAGTATGTTTTCTTCTTTTCATAAAATTGAGTGTCTCTTTTTCCGTCTTTTATTTCTATTTGCTTATCATCTTTCAATGTATCAATTACAAGTTGTTTTAATTCTTCACTGAACGCTCCTGCAATAGATACAATTAATCGATTACTTTGATAATATTTCTTATGAAAATCTTCTAAAATAGATTTGTTTATAGACTTAACACTATCAGGTTTACCTAAAATCATTCTTCCTAAAGATTGATTCTCAAAAACTTCTGATTCTAACGTGTCCATTAACCACTCTTCAGGAGTATCTTCTACCATTTTAATTTCTTCTAATATAACTTTTTTCTCGCGCTCAATTTCCTCTTCAATAAATAAAGGATTTTTAACCATATCTAATAAAAGGTCTGTCGCTTTCCGTTCAAAACGTTTTAACGTTTTACAAAAATAACAGGTATACATTTTCGTAGTATAAGCGTTATTATATCCACCAATTTTATCAAATTCAGTCGATAGTTGTTGTCTTGTGTAATGTTTACTTCCCTTAAATAGCATATGTTCTACAAAATGTGCGATACCTTCGGGATAATCTCCTTCATCTGCAGTCCCTGTCTTTATATATGCCCCAATACTCACAGTTTCACTGTTCGGTACCTCTTCAAAAATAATAACTGTTCCGTTATCTAAAGTTATTTGTTCTGTCATTTTTTCACCTCATAACAAAAACAGGGACAACGCATTGTCCCCATTCAATTACTTTGTATTTTATTTTTGCTCTTTATCTTCGTTCAATAATACTTTACGTGAAGCATTGACACGTCCTTGGCGGTCGATTTCAGTTACTTTTACTAAGAACTGATCTCCAATTTTAGCTACATCTTCAACTTTATTCACTCGATCATTTGAAAATTGAGAGATATGAACAAGCGCGTCTTTACCAGGGAATATTTCAACAAATGCGCCGAATTTTTCAATTCTCTTAACAGTTGCCATGTATATTGCGCCAACTTCTGCTTCTCTAGTAATATCTTCGATAATCTTGCGTGCTCTATCGATCATTTCTTGATCTTTAGAACCTATAAATACCGTTCCATCTTGCTCGATATCTAATTTAACACCCGTTTCATCGATGATTTCATTAATTTTCTTACCACCAGGTCCAATAACATCTCTTATTTTATCTGGTTTAATATGCATTATTTCAATCTTAGGTGCATACTCGCTTAAATCTTCACGAGGTTGACCTAATGTTTCTAACATATGATTTAAGATGTGTAATCTACCAATTCTAGCTTGTTCTAAAGCTTCTTTTAAGATTTGTTCACTTAATCCATCAATTTTAATGTCCATTTGTATCGCTGTAATACCTTTTTCAGTTCCAGCAACTTTAAAGTCCATATCGCCTAAAGCATCTTCCATACCTTGTATGTCAGAAAGAATTGTATAGTTATCATCTTTAGTGATTAATCCCATCGCTATACCAGCAACTGGCGCTTTAATTGGTACACCAGCATCCATAAGTGCAAGTGTAGAACCACAAATTGATGCTTGTGATGATGAACCATTAGATTCTAATACTTCAGATACAACTCTAATTGTATATGGGAATTCTTTTTCATCAGGAATCACTTGTAATAAAGCACGTTCACCTAGTGCACCGTGACCAATTTCACGACGACCTGGCGCTCTTACTGGACCAGTTTCACCTACAGAGAAATTAGGGAAATTATAATGATGCATATAACGTTTTTGATCTTCAGTACCTAATCCATCTATGATTTGATGTTCACCTAATGCACCTAATGTTGCTACAGAGAATGCTTGAGTTTGGCCACGTGTAAATAAACCTGAACCATGTGCTCTAGGTAATAAGCCAACTTCAGATGCTAACGGTCTAATCTCTTCAGGTTTACGTCCGTCTGGTCTTACTTTATCTTCAGTGATTAAACGACGTACTTCGTCTTTCACTAATGTATCAAGTATTTTACTAACATCTTTAAGAACTTCTTCGTTATCAGGCTCTTCTTCGTTAGTAAAGTGTGCCAATACTTCATCTTTAACAGCAGTTATATTGATATCACGTTGTTGTTTTTCTTCTGTTCTAATTGCGCCGTTTAAATCTAATGCCTCGGCTTTTTGGATTACAGCTTCTTCAAGAGATTGCTCAACTTCAACAGGTTCAAATGGAGATTTCTCAGGTTGAATTTCATCAATTATAGCTTCTTGGAATTCTACTAATCTTTGAATTTCTTTATGACCAAATAAAATGCCTTCTAACATCGTTTCTTCAGATACTTCTTTCGCACCAGCTTCTACCATGTTAATAGCATCTTTATGACCTGCTACTTGTAAATCTAATAATGAAACTTCTTTAGCTTCTACGTCAGGGTTAATGACATATTCACCATCTACTAAACCAACATTAACACCTGCAATTGGTCTTTCAAATGGTATATCTGAAACAGATAATGCCATTGACGATCCGATCATTGCCGCCATTTCAGGTGAACAATTTGGGTCAACACTCATCACGATAGAAATAACTTGAACGTCATGTCTATAACCTTTTGGAAATAGTGGTCTAATTGGTCTATCAATTAAACGACTCGTTAAAGTTGCATCTTCCCCTGGTCTTCCTTCACGTTTGTTAAAACCGCCTGGTATTTTCCCAGCTGCATACATTTTTTCTTCATAATTTACCATTAATGGGAAGAAATCTACGTTTCTAGGCTCTCTAGAAGCTGTAGCAGTTGATAATACAACCGTATCCCCATATCTTACTAACACTGCACCGTTAGCTTGTTTCGCTAACTGACCTGTTTCTATTATTAATGGACTTCCTGCCCATTCTGTCTTAAAGACTTTTTTCTCTTGAGACATTTATGAATCTCCTCTCATTACAATTAATCAATTATATCATACCATTAATATGTACTCATTTTATAATTTTTTATAAAAAAATCGAAAGAAATCTGATCGATTCCCTTCGATTGGTGTTGCGATTAGCGACGTAATCCAAGTGATTTAATTAGATCACGGTAACGTTGAACGTCATTATCACGTAAGTATGTTAATAAGTGTTTACGACGACCAACCATTTTTAATAATCCACGACGTGAATGGTGATCCTTCGTGTGAGTACGTAAATGTTCGTTTAAAGCAGTGATTTCTGCTGTTAAAACTGCGATTTGTACTTCTGGAGAACCAGTATCAGTTTCATGTACGCGGTATTGTTCGATTAGTTCGTTTTTTCTTTCTTGTGAAATTGCCATTGTCAATTTCCCTCCTATTTTTGTATTCACCTTATACCTGAGCGAATCGTCGGAGTGTCGATCAGCCAAGGAATAGGCACTTTAACTATTATACATAAACCACTATTGTTTATCAAGTTCAAGTAATGATTTTGCTTTTTCTTTATCTTTAGATATTTGTTCTACAAGTGCATCAATGCCGTTAAACTTTTGTTCTGGTCTAATGAAATGATGCCAAAATACTTCCACTCTCTCCCCGTAAATACTTTCTTCAAAATCGAAAATATTTACTTCGATGCTAACTTGTGAAACTGATGGGTCATGAAAAGTTGGTTTAACCCCTACATTACAGACACCTTCATATACTTTGTTTCTAGACTTAATGAGTAATGTAACGGCATATACACCATTTCTTGGTAATACATATTCGTCACTTGGTTCGACATTAGCGGTTGGAAAGCCTATTGTTCTACCTCTTTTTTCTCCCTGAACAACCATGCCTTTTATAACATATGGACGACCTAAAGCTAAAGTACACGCTTCTACTTCACCTAATTCAAGTGAAGTTCTAATATTTGTAGTTGATATTTTAACATCTTCTTCTAAAGTTTGTTTAGAAACGACGTGTACACTAAAAGGATAATCATTCTCTTGTAAAGAAGCCATATTGCCTTTTCCGTATTTACCAAAGCTAAAATCATATCCCGCAATGACAGCTTTAACATGATTACGAATAAAATATTGTTCTACAAATTCATCTGCAGAAACATCTGCAAAGCTAGAAGAAAAGTTTACGACAAAACAATAATCCACTCCGAGCTTTTCTATTGCTTCGACTTTATCCGTTATCGGTGTTAAATATGTAGTTCTTTTCTTTTCTGGATTAAGTACTACAGAAGGATGAGGGTCAAAAGTCATAACAGCCTTTTTCAAATCGTTATGTTCTGCTACTTCAAGCATTTTTTTCAATACTTTTTGGTGGCCAATATGTATACCATCAAAAAAACCTATTGCTAATGCAATATTCTCATTTACAAATTGTGATGAATTAATTGGGTGTGAAATTTCTATAACTTCCATCAGAATACTCCTTTAAAGAAAAACTTTTTTTGGTTTATATAAATCATTATTTTTTTCATAAGGCTCCATAATCGCTATTGCATGTTCTTTATACCATAGGACAAATTCACCGTCTATATTAGTATTTAAATCGGTTTTCATAATCTTCTGTCCATTTTGTATCCTTTTAACAAGACCAGAATCTTCTACGATTATTTTTTGTAAGCCATTCAATCCATATTCTAATGGAAGAAGCACTTCCTGTAACCTATCTTGCTCAACTATTTCACGTAAGTTATCTAATGTAATAGACTGATTTAACGAAAATCCACCACTTTTCAATCTAACTAAATGAGACATATGTGCAGGATAACCAAGTAATTCTCCTATCTGAGTTGCTAATGTTCTTATATATGTCCCTTTTCCACACTCGACTTCTATTTCAAATTTACAAGTTTGGTTGTCATATGAAATGTCTGAAGTTAGCTCAATACTGTTAATGAAGACTTTACGAACAGGTCTTTCAACTTCAATATTTTGACGAGCGTATTCATATAATTTTTTTCCGTTTACTTTAACAGCTGAATACATCGGCGGAATTTGCTCAATTTCACCCACTAATTTATTTAAAGTTGAACGTATGTCATCAGTACACCAAATATTTTCAGTTACAGCTTTTTCTTCTACTATTTCTCCAGTTTGATCTTCAGTAGTCGTGCTCTTACCAATTGTTACTTCAGCAATATATGTCTTACCACTTTCCATAACATAATCACTGACACGAGTAGCTTTACCTACGCATATTGGTAAAACACCACTTACTTCTGGATCTAAAGTGCCAGTATGACCAACTTTTTTAGTTTTTAATATTTTTCGAAGTTTAAACACGACATCGTGACTCGTCATGCCTACTTCTTTATGAATTGCTAATATGCCATCCAAATTTACGACCTCCAAAACATGCTTCTATTCATTACAAGTTTACATTAAAACTCAAGTAAAAAGAAGAAATAACTAACAATCCATGTTAATCGTCATCGTATTCATCATCGTCGTAGTCATCGTCATCTTCATAGTAATATTGTTCTTTATTTTCATTACCCGCATTATAACTAGGTTGAGGTTGTTCAATATTAAACCATGATACTGAATTAACTTTTCCATTTAACGAATTAACTGAAACGACAGCACCTTCGTTATCATCAACATGTTGAGTAACAGTATATGTCATAGGCTTAGAGTCTTCATTTTTCTTAATATCTACAAAAGTACCTCCCACTTCATTCATAACTATTTGTTTTGCTCTTTTTTCAGTTATAAGCGTTTTTTTCTTGTCATCTTTTTTTGGTTTTTCTTTTGTCTTTGGTTTTTCTTTTTTAGTTTGTTTTTTAGGTGTTGTTTGTGACGTAACGTTTTTAATCGTTTCTTTTCTTCGATCAATTTCTAAACTGTATTTTTTATCTTTATCTTTGATTTTCACATAAAAAGTTCGATTATCTTTAGATTGAGTTAATTTAGTAATATCACCTTTATATCTTTCTGATATTAATGTTTTAGCTAAGTCTTTATCCATCAATTGTTCTGTTGACCTGATGTAAATAATGGAAATTAAAGCAATTAGAAGAATTGCCATAACCACTATAAGCAAAGGTTTAATCGCTTTTTTCATTTTTTCACACCTTTCTCACTTTCAATATAAATTCTGATCCGACACCTTCTTCACTTTTAACTTGTATGTCGATTTGATTTTTCGATGCAAGTTCTTTCGCAATTGATAAACCTAACCCAGATCCTCCAGACTGTCGAGATCTTGCTTTATCAACTCTATAAAACCTCGTAAATATTTTTTCAATATCCTCTTCAACGATTCCAGGTCCATAATCTTTAATTATGATTTCTATATATTGAACTTTATCTGTAAGCTCTAAATCAATTTCTGATTGACTATATTTATATGCATTATCAAGAAAAATAGTCATCAACTGATTAAAGCTATCTTTATTAATTTTTCCGGCTAATGAATTTTCGGTTGTATATATATTGATTTTCCTTTGATAAACTTGTGAAAGTTTTTTAGTTAAACTCGAAACTTGTTCAATAATATCAACTTTTGACAATTCAATGTCATGAAAAGTACGTTCTATTTTAGCTAAGTCTAGCATTTGTTCAGTTAAATATTTTAATCTTTTAGCTTCTTCATTAATGGTATCAATACCTTCATCTAATAAATCAGGACGTGTTTTACCAAATCTTTTTAACATTTCACTGTATGAATTCATAACTGTTATCGGTGTTTTTAATTCATGTGATGCGTTGAGTATAAATGCTTGTTGTTTTTCATCATGATCTTTTAAATTGAGCATCATTTCATTAAATGTATTCGAAAGTTCTTTCAACTCTTTCGTATCGTTATCATTTATATCGATTTTACTGTAATGCTTTGTTTCTCTCGTTTTATTCATTTGTTCAATGAGCTCATTAATTGGCTTCAAAATAATTTGCGTAATGATTCTATTCAAAAGAAATATAACGATTAGAATAATGATAGTCGAAACAATTAATATCCATTTTAAAATAGAAAAAGTTTCATATTTAAAATCGATATTTTCAAATATTTGTAGATTGCTGACTTCACCATTTTTCCAAATAATCGGTAAGGATACCATAGCAAAATGATTGCCACTTTTTTCGACGACTTTTTTATATTGTTCATTTTTATATGATTCTGCTAAGTTTTTATACTTAACATCTGTTGAAATTTGAACGACACTTTTATTTTTTTGGTTAACTACTGTAATATATCCATCAGAAAGTAAATAAGATTGCAAAACAGCTTCGGTATTAACATCAGTATCTGAAGTATTTTGCAACTCTTTCATAATATTAATGCCTCGACTTTCTAGCTGAGTTACTTCCGAGTCGAGTGAAACTTTTTGATAAACAAAATAAACAAATAAATTTATACAAATAACAACAATGACAATCATTACCGTTGTATAGAGTTGAATTTTCGTCCCTAGTTTCATAGATTCAATCCTTTATCATATATCCAATACCTCTAACGCTAGATATCAAGGATATGTCATTTTGATCTAGTTTTTTTCTTAAATATCTGACATAAACATCAATAACATTCGTGTCGCCATAATATTCGTATCCCCACACCGCTTCAATAATTTGTTCTCTTGTTAAAGCTTGGTTTTTATTCTGAATAAAGTACAACAATAAATCATATTCTTTTTGAGTTAAATTAACGAGTGATTCATTTATATATACTTCTCGGCTTAATGGATGAATATTTAAATGTTTAAATTGAATTTCATTACGATTCTCTTCATTTGTTTCATTGTTTTGTTTTAAATGAACTCTAATTCTAGCGAGAAGTTCTTCTATTTCAAATGGTTTAGTCATATAATCATTTGCACCAGAATCTAAACCACTCACTTTATCCATCACTGCATCTCTAGCAGTTAACATAATAATTTTAATGTTACTATCCTCTTCCCTAATCCTTCTCAAAACCTCTAAACCATTTAATTCAGGAATCATGACATCCAATAAAACTAAATCAAAATGATTCGATTCAAACAGTTCTAAAGCCTGTCTTCCGGTATTCGCTATACTAATTTCATAATTTGCATACTCTAATTCCAATTGTATGACTCTAGCAATTTTCACTTCATCTTCAACAATTAAGATTTTTTCCATGTCTCTTCTCCTTACCTAAGCGATAATCCAGTATATTGCCACCAGAAATAATAACACGCAATCATTATTAACATGTAAATAGGCATCAATATACCACTTACTTTCGCTAAATCTATATTTTTAAATGGTTTTCGATCTTGTTCATAAAATAGCAGTAGCGCTTTTGAACTCACTGGAAAGGTAACGCAGTAATTTGTCCCTATCAAAGTCATGAAAACAACTGAAATGGGATTTAAATTGAACATATCACTAAATAATAAAAATAACGGAACAAAAACGACGGCTCGTGTAGTGTGACTTGTTACATATAAATGTGATGTTACCGTTATTATAACAATTATGAGTAATACAACTAGTTCATTGATATTTTCGAATTGAGATAAATAACCGTATAAATTTTTTTGTATATATTCTATAACCTTATATGATACAAGTAATTCACCAAGAGCGGTCGCACCTGCAACAAAAAATATTAAACTCCAAGAGATGCTTTTCAAACCTTGTTTCCATGAGATGACACCGATATTAGGTGCCATCATAACAACACTCATAGCAATCGTTATAAATGCAATATCAAACCCATGTAGAGATTCAGTTATCCATAAACTAATCGTTATAAATAAATATAACAATGTCTTTTTTTCTTTTGTACTTAATGGTTTATGTTTACTTTTCACTTCTTTAAAAGATGATTCTGAACCTGTATCGTTTTTAATAAAAAACAATTTCTTTATAATAAATAAACTGATAACACCCATTATGATACCAAATGGAAATCCCCATATAATAAAGTCTACATAAGAAATCGTTTCATTCGTCTGACCTTTTAACAAACCAATACCCACGATATGACTTCCAGCACCGATTAAAGTAAGATTTGCCCCCATTAAAATAAGCACTGGTATCAATAATGCAAAATATTTTTGATTTGATTGAAATCTAGAAGCAAAAGCTTTATAAATTGGAATCATTGAAGCAGCTCTCCCTGATGTGGAAGGTACTAATATAGAAATTATTTGAACGATTATAAATAAAAATATATTCATCTTATTTTCTGTATGACATTTATTATCTATCCAATGAATTAATCTATCTAGTAAACCACTTATTTCAACAGCTGCCCCTATAATAAACGCACCAATCATGAGCCAAACAACATGCTCATCCATTGATTCAAATAATATTTTTTCAGGAATACCTAACAGTATACCTATTGTTAATGCTATAAATGCAGATAAACCTGCAGGCATATTCGTTAATAAAAATAGACCTAATGATAATACAAAGATGATCAAACTAAGTTGACCTAAATAAGGTAAATCAATATATAAGAATACAACGATAGAAAATATAAAATATAAACACAGATAAACTATTTGCTTATTAGTCATTTAACAACATCTTTTGCAGCAACCATTTGATTGCCTAAATTAATGCCTATTGTAATATGTCTCAAGGCATTTTCAGAACAATTTTCTAGCCATTTATCTGCGTCTAAAATTGAATTTTCTAACGTCGTAGGTTCTGGAATGATGCTACTAAATGCATCAATACCACTTTGATAATTAATCTTTGCATTATGACCTATTGTACCAGCAAAAGCAATAACTGGTTTTTTATGCATTTTTGCAATCCTTGCAACTTCAGATGGAATTTTTCCATTTGGTGTTTGAAAATCTATACATCCTTCTGCAGTTATAACTAGATCTGCATTTTGAATTGCATCTGAAATCTCTATATACTTCATAATAATTTCAAATCTTGGATGTAGACGGGCATTAAGGAATCCATATAAACCTGCACCTAAACCACCTGATGCACCTCCACCATTCATTAAAGAAACATCCTCTTTTTTCAAACTTTTTATGAGTTTTGCAAGATGTTCTAGATTGTTAGACAATAGTTCGACATTTTCAGGAGATGCACCCTTTTGCGGTCCATATACTCTTGCTACCCCTTTTTGTCCACACAATAAATTTGTCCAATTAACTGCTACATCTATGTCTACTAAATGTACTCTAGCATCCATATAACTCATATCAACCCCATAAATCCGATTTATCTCGCCTCCACCGTTTATAAATACAGCTTCACCATTTTCATTTAAGAATTTTATGCCTAACGCCTGAGCCATGCCTACTCCACCATCTGATGTACCTGAATCACCACATCCAATCAGAATACGTTCTGCACCATTATCCAATGCCTTAATAATCGTTTCACCTACCCCAAAAGTTGTCGTGTTTAATGGATTTCTCATATTTTGTGGTACATGTCTCAACCCTGCAATTGCCGCCATTTCTATTACAGCTGTCTTTATACCATTTTCCTCAAAAACACCAAAGAAAGATTTTATAGGCTTACCAACCGGACCCATCACTTGTGTTTTTACTTTTCTGCCTTCTTTTAGTTTTGTAATCGTATCTACAAAACCTTCTCCACCATCTACCATAGGAATAGTAGTGACATCATGATAAGGATTCACTTTGTTTATTCCTCTCGAAATAGAATTTCCAACTTCTTCGGCACTTAAGCTTTCTTTAAACCCTGAAGGTACAACTACAATTTTCATTTTAATTTCCTCCTCTATTTGTACTTCGCTATCTTTAACTTATCTACAATGTACATTTACATAGTTCACAAACAATTAGAGGAAAATTAAAAATTGATTAAAAAGAAAAAAACACCCAATAAATTCACGTTAAATGTGAAAATATCGGGTGTTTTTCTTTTAAATATTATAATGTTTTATTCGTTACGATTTAAATCTTGAATCATGCGTTCGATTTTATTACCGTAGTCAATTGATTCATCGTATTTAAAGTGTAACTCTGGTAAGATACGTAATTTCATACGGCTTCCAAGTTCGGATTTAATAAATCCTTTTGCTTTTTCTAAGCCTTCGAATGTTTCTTCTTTTTCTTTATCTGACCCCAATACTGTTAAATAAACAGTAGCATGTGATAAATCACCTGGTAGTTCAACATCAGTAATTGTTAAGAAACCAACTCTAGGGTCTTTAAGCTTGTTATTTATTATATCCATAAGTTCTTTTTTCATTTGTTCTCCAACACGTTCAGAACGAATACTCATTAAAATTCACCTCTTTATTAGTCATTACGACTATCTATACAATTATTTATTATAACACATGCCATAATGCTTAAAAAGATAATCGTTTGCACGTTTAAAAAGTTTATTAAAAATTATTAATTTTATTATAAATGATACTTCTAGCTTCTTTCCCTTCTTCAATTGGAAAGATTGGGAATACATGATTTTGGTTCACATATTCATGATAAGCAACGTCGTTTGAAAATTTTTGAAGTTTTTCTTTAAACAATCTAATATCCGGCAACAATATTTCTCTTGTGCCTACAAAAATAGTCATAGGAGGCAGTGATTGCAAATCTCCATATATAGGTGATAATAAATGATGATTTTTATTCGTATGGCCACACCATAAATCACCACAAAATTGTAAACTTTCAATATCAAGCATTGGATCGCTTTGTTGCAGTTCTTCTGTAATATCTTTGTTATCCATATTCATATCTATCCAAGGTGAAAGTAAAAATGCATGAAGCGGTTGCTTAATGTGTTGTTCTTTTAATAATTGCATAAGTCCTACAGCTAATCCGCCACCTGCAGAATCACCAATAATAACAACTTCCTCGTGTTCTTCAATCATGCGTCTATATAAATCAATGATTAACTCATATGATCTAATAAATATTTGATTCGGCGCTTTCGGATATATAGGTACTTCCACTTTTAAATTTACAGTTTTAGCAAGTTCGTCTATAAATTTATGATGATAAATGGTTGGTTGGTGTATATAAGCGCCACCATGCAAGTATAAAATACCTACTTTTGAGTTTAAGTTAGAGTTATATGTTAATACTTGCATTTCGTCAATTTGATATTCATTTATTTTTGTTTTAGGTTTAAATAATTTTGGTAAGGTATATCGTTTTTCATTTTCCTCATATAATTCATTTACAAACTCAGATTTAGATTCATAACTTTCATATTTAGGAAATGTATTTTGCGCTGCGATCATCCATTCAACGATTTGACTTTTCATACTTCTTTTAGATAATTTTTTAACAACATACTGACTAGCTACTAAGCTAGCACCAATAGTAATTACACCTTTTGCCCAGGTTTTCATGTACATCTACTCCATATTAATTGATATTAAATTTATTCCCTTAAATATACTTAAATATTCATAAAATAACAAATATTACCTATTAAAAAATAAGAGTAAGAATGTTTTTTAGTATAATTAAGGCAACGATGAAGATAACAATACTTGAAATTTTATTCAAATATATAATCCATTTACCTGTTTTATCAACTGTTCCAACGGTTTTACCTAAAATCGCTAATAAAATAAACCAAAGCCATGAAATCAAAATAGTGGATGCTGTGAAGATAAATTTATCTAATCCTTCATAAACTGAAGCACTTGTACCAATTACACCAATTGTATCCATGATAGCGTGTGGATTTAATAATGATACTGATATCGCAAACCCAACTTGTTTTTTAGCAGACATAGAAGGCTGATATTCCAAACTTTGAGGTTTTTCCTTCCATAATACAATCCCCATATAAATTAAAAATATAAATCCTATTATATATACAACAAGTTGTAATACCGGCAATGATAATAGAACAAGCGATACGCCTAATACTGCTAATAAAATTAAAAGCGTGTCACATAGACCTGCAGTAATAATTACAGGTATTGTTTTTCTAATTTGTTTATGATTAGCGCCTTGATTAAAAATAAACACATTTTGTGCACCTAAAGGTAAAATTAGACCAAGCGCTAATAATAAACCGTGTAAAAAAGCAGCCACTATTTTTTCCTCCTAAAATAAGAATCGTCCTTAAAAACATATGATTCTTATTTTACTATTCAGAAAACTTCTATGCTACTATAATTTTGATTTTGTATTGTTTTTATGATTACTGTTCCTGCTTTTTTAAAAGAATCTTTATCATAATCTTTATTATATTTTAACTCAAAAGAAATGGTTTCATTAGGTCGTATTTCAATTGTTTCTTCTTCATTAAAGCTATTAATACTTATCTCATTATATTTTTTAACATTGCTAATAATATTCAATAGCGATTGTGGGTCTTTATATAATGTTTTTATTTTAAAATATTTAACTGAATTTGTAGTGTTTTCAAGTTTTAAGCTAAAGTTCTTATGAGACGTTATTGGTAATTTCGGTTTAAATATATATTGTGATTTTTTTCTTGATACCTCTAAATCAAGTGAATAAATTAAATTTAATTCGCCTACCTCTATAGTTATATTTTGATTTAATTTGTCTATTGTTTCTGTTTTTTTATTTAGATTTTTTGTTATAGATTGGAATACATTTTTTAACTTTTTATCATATATATCTGAATAATTTATTTTGTATAAATTATTGTGATTTTGCTGAGATAATATACTATTTTCTTCTACCATTGCCAAAATGGCTTTATTAGCACCTAAATAATCACTTAACTTCGATGGTAAATATGGGTGCGTGTTTTTATATTCTTTTGTTTTTGCATCTAATATTATTAATATATCCATTTTAGTTGTTAAGTTAAGACAATCTAAATACGACACAGTATCATTTAAATAAACATTTGAATAGTCATTGATACGTTCTAATTCGTCATGGCTAAGGTGCTTAATGTTCGTAAATATATGAAATTGAATTATTAAGTCAGTTTGGCTTAATAATTCATCTACCATGTCTAAAAATAAATTCAAACTTCTCGTCTCGTAAAAATTCCCAAAATAACCTATTTGTACAGCTTTTTCATTCATCGGATAATAGTAATCGGTTTTATAATATAAATCATTATTAGGTATAGGATACCTGTCTATTTTACTTTTGCTTTTAATAAAATTTTGAAGGTTATTAGAAAAGCGGCTCGTCATATATTCAAGTTGATATTCGTTTGTAAATAATAATTCGTCTGCAAAAGCAAAACCAATAAGCTCTGCTAAATTAAATAAACTCTCGTCGACATATGGCAAAAATGGTTGGAAATCTTCTTCTAACTTTAAAGATTCTAAAAGCATATTATATACTTCTATAGAACTATATCTTTCTTTTGATTTAATATCATATAATAAAGGATCTGAAAATTCAGCAACCCATTTAATATTAGGATTATTCAATTTAATAAATAACGATGAAAAATATGAAGATGGAAATAACACGCTACTGTACAGAGTTTCATATTTTTCTTTATTATTTAAATAAAAACTAAAAGCTTCATCTATAAATTGTGAGATCAGTCCAAAATCAGAAAAACTAACTGAGCTTTTTGAAACTTTATGTTGGTCTATTTTATCAATACATATACTTTTTAGCTTAAAATCTTTTTCTCTTTTTGATGTCATATCATTGCTGAATATATCTACAATTTTATCGTTGTTAGAAATCCTTTTTGCCATTAAAATACCACTATTATCAATGAATGGTGGGAAACAATATGCTATCACTAATTCTTTTGCCATACCTATATTTACAAAATATTCATTCAAATGATTATAATTTTTCATATTCAATAAGTTTACAACTTCGTTCTTATATTCAGGATATACTTTTAAAAATTTAGAAATAAACCCTGTTTGTGCATTATATTTTGTTGAAATAAATTTCTTAACTCTAGAATGTAAATTACTTTCTAATAATTTATCCAAAGTATCTAATACATCTAACCTTTGAGCAATATTAAAATCATAAGAAAATTTGCCTCTTGAAACTGAATTTTCATTCAGTAGACGGTAATATACGACTTCTTTATCCAGATTGATAACTTCTATTTTCGGATTGAATTTTGCATATAAATAACAATAGAAAACAGTGTCTTCACCACTTAACAAAGCAGGATTAAAATATACTGCCTCTAAGTAATGACTAGGTATAAACTTACAAGTTGTAATGCCTAAAATAGCGTGTATATTGAATAAACTATAACCTGTTTCTTTGTACTTTATTAAAGGTAAGTTCACTGGATTATTTTTAACAATCGATCCATCATTTAACATATCATGAATTTGAGTTACTAAAATTGTATCTTCTTTAAGTAATTGAAAACTTTCTTCTATATAATTCGAAGAAATAAAGTCATCAACGTCGAGAAAAGTTGTATGTGAATATTTTACGTATTGCATCCCTAAATTTCTTGCTTTAGAAGCTCCCGTTTCATCACTGATTAAAATTAAATGTTTAAAATTCATATGGTCAACATGATGAATTAAATATTGATAAATTTCTTCAAATACACCATTTAATACAAAAATCACTTCGAATTTTGCTTCTTTTACAATTAAATTATTTAAGTTTTTTATTAACCCCTCTATACAAGTCATGCCTTCGTGAATCGGAATAATAATAGAAATACCTTTATCAAATTTTA
>X87_Garden_Dormouse__coassemble_46_pt1 | contig 30745 bp, 29 predicted proteins | sample X87_Garden_Dormouse__metabat2_low_PE_004 | metagenome-assembled genome bin X87_Garden_Dormouse | reverse complement strand
TCACATTAATCCAACTACACGCCCTCTTATTGGATTTTCTATGACATTAATCCAACTAAACATACTTTTATTGGATTTTCTATCACATTAATCCAATTAAACATACTCTTATTGGGTTTTCTATGACATTAATCCAACTACAATAAAAAATATTACTGTCCTTATATATAACGAAACAAGCTGGGACATAAATAAATGTCTCAGCTTGTTATTTTTTACAAATAATCTTTCAAAGTATTTTTGCTAATAATTGTTTCTTCAACAATTTCTATTTGCTCTTCGTTCTCTACTTCTACTTTGATTTCTTCTATTTCAGTTTCTTCTGTTTCTATTTGGTGTGCTTTGTTTTCGGATTTACTATTTTGTTGTATTGTTGGTTCAATTTTCACATTATCCAATTTACTTTCTTCATCAACAAATTCAGCATCTTCTGCTGTTAACTTTGTAATTTCTCCTTTAGACAATCGTCTTAAGACAAAATATTTACAGCCAAAGTTACAGTATTCAAGTAAATAATCTTGTATAGATGAAAATCGTTTATTGGCATCACTTTTCTTATTAGAATCATAATAAAAGCCTTTTAAGCGTAATTGCTCGTATCCATAATCACCGACTATAAAATCATATTTATCTAAGATTTCAGAATAACGCGCTGCAAATCTTTCTTCATCGAATGATTTTTGGTCATCTTTTATTACTTCAAAATAGTCTTGTCCTATTTTAGTTAACATTAAATCACCTTATTAGTTATTAAGTGCTTGTTCACCTAGTATATGCTTTCTTTTAGCTGCTTCATTAACTTGCTCATCAGCATGATAAGAACTACGCACCATTGGGCCTGCTTGACAATGTTTAAATCCTTTTTCCATTGCTACTTTTCTAAGTTTACCAAATTCTAAAGGTGTATAATATTTTTGAACTTTTAAATGTTTACGAGATGGTTGTAAATATTGTCCAATCGTCATAATATCTACATCATTTGCACGTAAATCATCCATAGTTTCATATATTTCTTCGACAGTTTCACCTAAACCAACCATTAAGCTTGATTTAGTAGGAATATCTGGATACATTTCTTTAGAACGTCTTAAAAATTCTAACGTACGATCATATTTAGCACGCGCTCTAACTCTTGGAGTTAAACGTCTTACTGTTTCAATATTATGGTTTAAAATATCTGGTTGAGCAGCCATTAGCGTTTCAAGTGCTTCATAGCTACCTCCCATATCTGATGGTAAAATTTCAATAGTAGTATAAGGATTTAATTCTCTTACTTTACGAACTGTTTCTGCATAAACATTTGAACCTGCATCTTTTAAGTCATCTCTAGCAACTGCTGTAATAACAACATGCTTTAAATTCATCAATTGAACAGATTCTGCTACACGTTGTGGTTCTTCTAAATCAAGTTCATTCGGTAGACCAGTTTTAACAGCACAAAAACGACAAGCTCTTGTACACACTGCTCCTAAAATCATAAATGTAGCGGTACGTCTTTCACCCCAACATTCATGAATGTTTGGACATTTTGCTTCTTCACAAACAGTATGAAGATTCTTTTCTCGCATCATTTTTTTCAAGCCAGTGTAGTTTTTGTTAGTGTTTAACTTAATCTTTAGCCAATCCGGTTTACGTAATATTTCTTCATTTTTAGTAGCCATATACGTGAACACCCTTCTATTAGTATTTTCATCTTCGTACATTATACCGAAAATAGTTACAAATGAAAATCCCATTTACATTTACTTTTCAATTTGTAATAATTTTTGTTCAAAAATATTTCTTAAGAACTCTGGCATAATATAATTTATTTCCATATCTTTCAGTATAGGGAAATATCTTCCAAATGTATACATATCGATTGTGCCCAATTTATAATATTGATTATCTTGAACTTCTTCGCCTTTTACAAAACATTGTCCTGTCGACTCAATGTATCCGATATTTTTAAATACATATCCTCCAAATATATCTCCTCTAAATCCAAACCCAATTGCTACTTCATCAATATAAGATTGTTCCATCGCTTTATATATGATTTGTTTGAGTTCAGTCCCTTTGAGATCAATCGTAGCTGTATTAATAGGATGAGGTAACATTTGATGAATATCAAATTCTGTTAATTCATTACCAGACTTCTCTTTCACTATAAGGCCTGCATTTATAATCGCACAGTCTGCTTCAGTAAATTCTAACACACTTTCACAAAGCAAATCTGTTGTATAACTTGCACTATTTAACCTTCTCGGCAAAGAAAAACTTCTATTTAAAACTGGTCTATTGAGCAAGGTTCTGCCCTTTTCTTCATAATCATTATTAACGTGTTCTAATTCATCACTATTTAATATATGTGCTTCTTTTTTTATAATTTTTTTATTTTTTATTTCTAAATCTACTTGACCTACATAATGTCCGTACTTTCCAGCGGCAGCCATCAACACGCCATTCTTCATTTCACCATTTTCAAAATAGTGATGTGTATGCGCTCCGAAAATAATATCAATTTCAGGACATTCTTCACATAATTGCTCATCAAAGAATATGCCAACATGACTAAGAACCAATAATACGTCATAATCCCTTTCAACTTGAGCTATTTCATTTTTTAAAGCAAGTAATGGCGTCGTGACTTTCCAGCCTAGAGTTTCATAAAAATGATTAAAAGGAGCAGTCAAACCTATCATGCAGATTTTTAATCCGTTCACTTCTTTAATAATATGTGAAGTGATGTTACGGGGTAATTCACCTTCAAAATCAAATAAATTACAGCATGTTATATCAAATTTTGCATCATCGTATAATCGATTTAATGCATCATGAGAAATAGTCATACCCTCATTATTACCGATAGTCGCAACATCAACTCCGCTATCGTTTAATATTTTTACGTTTTCTGTACCTTGTGAAGCTTCAGTTAATGGATGAAATAAATCTATATGATCACCAATATCAATGTATATCGTGTCATGATTAATGTTTTTTCTTTGTGTTTTAATGTACTTAGATATTTTAGCGTATGTATCTAAATGGCTATGAATATCGTTCGTATGGAATATCGTGAGTTTCACAAGTTCAACTCCTTAAAGAATACTTTTTATAATCAAATATATACCTAAAATTAACATCGTAAATCTCAAAATTAAAACAACTGTATCTGATTTAATTTTACTATTAATTCTCACGCCTATTTTGGCCCCAAAATAACTAGAAATAATCAATACAATCGCGTGGACCCATAATACGTTTCCTTGAACAACGTGACTGACTGAACTAGAAAAACTTGAGAAGAAAATCATCATCATACTTGTTCCTACAGCTACATGTGGTGGGAACTTAAATATAATAATCATAAGTGGCGTCATTAAAGCACCACCACCTATTCCAAATAAACCAGTTGTTATACCTACAATAAATGAAGAAATAATTGCTACAACTGGTGGAATACCATATCGATGTTCTTCTCCATAGCGATCTGTAAATGATTTCATATATTTCTCTTGTTGAAAATATTTAATAGGTTTAACGCTATTTCTAATCATTAAAATGATAGAAATAATAATAAGAAATATACCGAAATATAAATTAAATGAATCTAACGTTAAATATCTACTTATATATGCACCAATTAGCGCACCAGGAATAATACCTATTAAAAATATTAAACCATTTTTAACATCTACTTGCTTTGTTTTTAAATAACCTAATGTAGCTGTTAATCCTGTAGTAATCAGAATTACTGAAGAAGTACCAATTGCTCTTTGAGGTGTCATTCCAGATAAAAGTTGATGGTCTATACCAAAATAAACAAGTGAAGGTACTATAATAATACCCCCACCGATGCCTACTAGCGCACCGATAATTGCTGATAAAGCACCGATTAATATTAATACAATATATGCCACATCGTCACCTCTAAAATAGTTTTAGTTGTTTAGGAGCTAAACCTTCATATTTAATATCTAATAAATCTTGGTAAGTTTTAGCATTTTGTGCAGCATGACCACCTGAATTATTATTAAATACTACGTATACGTCTTTCGCTTTATGATTCAAAATTTTGACTTTATCACTTAATTCTTTCAATTCCGCTTCATTATAATTATATAAATAACGAACATCTCGCCATTCTTGATCAGTCATATCTTTTTTAGTCCAACCGTTAACATTACGTCCATGATAACGCACAAAAGCAATATCATGAGTAACTCGGTTCACCATAGGTATTGAACCTTCTCCACTTTGAGGCTCATCACATACACTATGGATAAAATTCATATCTGTTAAAAATTCCAAAGTGTATTCTTTTACATCATTTTGAAACCAAGTTCTGTTTCTAAATTCTATACATACATCAAATTCTTTTAATTGTTCACGAACATACCTTAAATAATTAATATTTTGTGTTTGTAAATCAAACCAAGGCGGAAACTGAACAAGAATCATCGCTAATTTACCCGAAGCTTTCAAAGGCCTCATAGAATCTTTAAATAAATTAAATAATTCTTTCTTGTCTTCAGCAAATTCTTTCACATCAGCATGACCTGTCAAAGCTTGGTGAATTTTAACAACAAATCTAAAATTCTTTGGCGTTTCACGAATCCACTTCTCAATATTTCTTTGCGGTTGAATTGCATAATAAGTCGCATCCAACTCCACAATAGGAAAATGAGAAGCATAAGCTTTTAATTTATCTTTTTTATTAGAAAGATCTGTGTATAAACTATCATGATCTCCCCAACCCGTTAGCCCAATTTTTATCATATTTTATCACCATATTCATCATACCATATAGCGTATTTATAGTTCAGTCTGTATGATTAAAACGATATAAAAAAAGACTAAGACATTTTTCTTATGTCTTAGTCTTATAAAAATATTAGTTTCAATTTCAAATTATAATTTTTTTATGAAATCATCAATATTATTAATATTGATTTATCTTCTTATCATATTCATTTTCAGAAATGTATTCTATATGATAAACCCATTTCCCTTTATGTCTAATTTTTACATATTTTTGAGAAGGATCATATCCGGTAAAAGTTAATAAATAACTATTTCCACGTCCCTTTTCATCATATGACTGAATACCTTCATATCTTTGCGCGTCTACTAATGCCTGACCTCTTAATTCATCAATATTTTCATAATTGGGTACTTTTGCATAGCTCAACTGTTCTTTGACGAATGGATTTAATCTATCCAATTTATCATTCGTATACATAGAGAAATACACAGCAATACATGAAAATAATAAAACTAGAAGAACAACAACAAACTTTCTTTTTACCACTGACTTCACCTCGTCTCAAATTCTTTAAGCATTACCTCACTTTTTAATCTATCTTAAAAAATAATATAATAAATTCATAATATTCTGTCAATAAGTTTTTATACATTTATTTCCATAGAAAACCCCCGCCATCTTCTTGTTGATGGTGGGGGTTTGTGTTATATTTTACTTAGTCAAGATACCTTGCATAAACTTATTAAATGATGGCCGTCATTGGGTAATGTTTATGTTTAAGGTATTTTTTTCTTTTTTATTCTCCATATTTATACCTCCTATTTCAATTTCAATACTTGTCCGATTTGTATCACATCTGATGTTAATCCGTTTAATTTCTTTAATGTTGCTACTGTAACACCTGTTTTTTGACTGATTCCCCACAGTGTATCTCCGGCAACAACTGTATACGTTGATGGTTTACTTCCAATCGCTGCTCCATGAATGGCTTCTGCTAATGATTTTGTATATGCGTTTAGGTTGTTCTTAATAGCATTCATATCTTTAGTCGAAGTAATGAACCCTAATTCTACAAGTCTATAGTTGATATATTCTGCTTTTGCAACGTTACAATTTAATAGGTCACTTCTCTCTGTAATACCTCGAATTGTACCAACATGCTTTTTAACGGCTGCTTGTAATGCTTTGTCGATATTATCTGGCGCTAATCCACTCGGTATAATAACATGTCCTCCTGTTGCGGATGCTGACGCTGAATCTAAATGAAACTCTACTACGATTTCATATCCTTGCGATTTAACCCAATACAGCCCATAATCTGTCTTGTTACCTACTTGTTGTCCGTATGCTGTATCTTGATACATATCTTGGTCTTTACCATACACTGCAACATTATTACCTGCTTGTTTTAAGTAGTTTGCTACTCTATCTACAATATTAGCTCTAATAAAATCTCTTTCATTTGTTCCATTTCCTACTGCTCCTGGATCGTTATAACCGTGACCTGCAACTATCATAATTTTTTTACTCATTTTAACTTCTCCTTTATTTTTAGATTGATCTAATTTTTGATTTAATTTTGTAATGTCATAATTTTCTATCGGTATACCACTACACACTCTTGATACTTCACTTGTAATGTCTGTTCCTTTTTCTCTTAATTGAATATGCAAATGTGCACTCATAGGGTTATCGTCATAGTTTGTATCGCCTTGTAAGCCTATGATATTTCCTTGTATCACTTTATCTCCTTTGGAAAATTTCAAAGAATCTCTTTGCATATGACCGTAAATCCAGTCGTTTCCATTGCTATCTCGTATTTCCATCGTCCCACCAAAATTACCGAATGGTTCGCTTAAAATAACTGTTCCACTTGCAACTGCAGGTATTTCGTCAGTTTTATTATTAAAAACATCAAATGCTCTGTGATACCCACTGCAAAATGCATCATAGTTTATACCATCTTCTACATAATTTCTATAACCATAATTCTTTGGATAATCATCAAATGTTCTTGGATCTGATGATATTTCCCATCCTTTCTTAGTTAAATATGATATTGCTGTTAACATATAATCATCCTTTACATTTTTATTTTTTTCCTGATTCTTTCAAAAACTTTTCTTGCGCTCTAGATTGATTAGTTATAATGAATGTATTTTTCCAAATACCGTATAAAACAAACAATATTGGAACACCTGTATTAAATACATTCATCCATGCATTTAACTTATCTGGGCTTAACCATTCTATATAAATGCCTGAAGCGTTTAAGGCTAAATATAGTGCGCCTAAAAATCCACCAATCATTGCAATGAATTGTTTAACTTTATCTAAATCAACTCCTAACCCCCTTTCATCTTCTGAATAATTCAAATCTACTTTGTTTGTTTTGAAGTTCATTTTAACCATGTCTATCACCTCCTTGGTTACACTATAGTATAACTTTCGGTTGACGTCAATAACTTTTGGTTATATTTTTTATTTTTTATTTGAATTAATATAACTATTGGTTATAATAAAGTTATAAAACATTTAAGGAGCGGGAAGCTTATGGTGTCTGAAAATAAACTCTCGGAACAAATTAGTTTATTAAGAACAAAGAATGGATGGACGCAACAGAAGTTAGCAGACGAACTCAATGTTTCAAAACAATCCATTTCTTATTGGGAAACAGGAAGAAAAGCACCAAAGATGAAGAAAATAGAAGAAATGGCTAAATTGTTTAATGTAAGTGTCAGTTATATATTAGACGGGGAAACAAAACAATCTTATAACTCCACTGCAGAAACAATAGCTGCACATTTAGATGGGGAATTATCAGAAGAAGAGTTAAAAAAAGTATTAGAATATGTAGACTTTTTGAAGCATCAAAACAAATAATCTATATTTAATAATCGATTACTATGGTGGGGATATTTTGAATAGATATGAAAAAACACTGATCAATAATGAACACATCGTCATAAAAGAAACCAATCATCTTCCAAAGGATATGAAAGGTTTATATGTAGATGGATTAATTTTGTTGAAAGACAATTTATCAGACAAAGAAAAATTAGAAGTTCTAGGTGAAGAGTTAGCCCATCACGATATTACATATGGAGATATATTAGATACTAACGAATTATGGAAATGGAAGTTTGAACATAAAGCAAGACGACTTGGCTTTGAAAAGATTATTCCTTTACAGAATATTGTTCAAGCCTACCAATCTGGCGTGCATAATAAATATGAATTAAGTAATTATTTAGACGTATCAGAAGGATATATTGACGAAGTATTAGAACATTACCAACAAAAATATGGGTTAAGCACGTGGTATGAAAACTACTTAATTAAATTTAATCCCTTACAAGTATTTGAATATAAAGAAATCAATTAAAAATAATAGCCCTAACTCGTTGAATTTAATAAACGAATTAGGGCTTTTTAATATATTCATTTTTTGAAAGTTAAAAACTTACCACTCAGCAATACTTCCGTCTTTATGTCTCCAGACTGGATTATGCCAATCATGACCTTTTTCAGCCATTTTTCTAACAAGGTCTTCATCGATTTCTACACCTAAGCCTGGACCTTTTGGAATTTTGACATAGCCATTATCAAATTCAAACACTTCTTTATTTTTGATGTAATCTAAAATATCGCTACCTTTATTATAATGAATACCTAAACTTTGCTCTTGAATAAATGAATTATGACAAGTAGCGTCCACTTGTAGACATGAAGCTAGCGCTATAGGACCTAGTGGACAATGCGGTGCTGCTCCAACATCATAAGCTTCAGCCATAGATATAATTTTTTTACATTCTGTTATACCTCCAGCGTGAGATAAGTCAGGTTGAATGACATCAACATAGCCACTTTCTAAAATTGGTTTAAAGTCCCATCTTGAGTATAGTCTCTCGCCTAAAGCTATAGGAATACTTGTTGTCTGACTCATTTCTCTTATCGCTTCTATATTCTCACTCAATACAGGTTCTTCTATAAACATCGGATTAAATTGTTCTAATTCTTTTGCTAACACTTTTGCCATTGGTCTATGTACTCTACCATGAAAATCAATACCAATGCCTAGATTATTGCCAACCGCTTCTCTAATCCCAGCTACTCTTTCAACAACACTTTCAATTTTATCGAAACTATCTATATATTGTAATTCTTCTGTCGCATTCATTTTAATAGCTGAAAATCCATTTTCATAAGCTTTTTTAGCAGCGTTAGAAGTGTCTATCGGTCTATCTCCACCTATCCAAGAATAAACTTTCATGGAGTGCCTACAAGCGCCTCCCATTAATTCATGAACTGGTGCATTATAGTATTTACCTTTTATATCCCATAAAGCTTGATCAATACCAGAGATGGCACTCATTAATATCGGGCCGCCTCTATAAAAGCTACTTCTATACATCATATTCCAATGATCTTCGATATTTAAAGGGTTCTCTCCCATTAATTGTTGCATAAACTCATGTACAGCTGCTTTTACTGTTGCTGCTTTACCTTCTATTACTGGTTCGCCCCAACCAACGATTCCTTCATCCGTTGTAATTTTTAAAAATAACCAACGTGGTGGCACTTGAAATAATTCATAATCAATAATTTTCATTTTATGCACGTCCTTTTTTCAAATGTACAATATCACTAAATTGTTTTGCTGTTTCTTCTAAATTTTTATAATATTCTTCATTTGCTTCTAATTTAGTATTCACTAAAGAACTACCTAATCCAACGCCTACAGCGCCAGCTTTCATAAATTGCTCAATATTATTTAAATCAATACCACCCGTCGGTAACAATGGAATTTGTGGTAAAGGTCCTTGTAAATCTTTAATATATTCTGGCCCCATAGATGTTGTAGGAAATACTTTAATAATATCTCCACCATACTCATATGCATCTAAAATCTCAGTAGGAGATAATGCACCTGGTATGCTCACTGCCCCATATTTTTTAGTCATTTGTATTGTTTCTTTATTCAGTGTTGGCGATAAAATAAACGTAGCTCCACTCAATATCGCTAGTCTTGCTGATTCTGCATCTAATACTGTGCCTGCACCAACAACGACTTTATCCTTCATCTCAGTAGCAACTAGTTCGATAGATTCTAAAGCTTTAGGAGAATTCATTGTGATTTCAATTGCTCGAATACCAGATTTATATAAACTTTTAACAATTGGTAAAATATCATCAGGCTTTGCGTTTCTTATGATTGCTATAATTTTAGTTTCTTTTATTGTATTTAAAGTGTCCATTTTGACAGCTCCTTATCTAATAACATCATCTGTTTTATTTTGATTTTTGAATTGCTCAAGTTCATTCTCACTTGGCAATCCTTCTACATCACCTTTGACCGTAGTAACGAGCGCACCTGCATTACATGCTTGCTCCACAGCATCATGTAATGATAATCCGTTAATAAATCCTGCTATATATCCAGCTGCAAAACCATCTCCAGCACCTACAGGGTCAACTACTTCTATTTCTTTAGATGCTTTCGCATAACCAGATTCATTTCGGGTTTGATAGTATGCACCTTTTTCTCCTAACTTTACAATAACTGTTGAAGGTCCTAAATCAACAATATGTTGAGCGATTTTATCTTCAGATTTCTCATTAAATAAAAATTCTCCTTCACTTATACCAGGTAAAACAATATCACTTAAAGAAATAATATTAAGTAAAGTTTCTCTTGCTTCTTCTTCGCTCCATAACTTTAATCTTAAATTTGGATCAAAAATAACTTTTAAACCTAGTTCTTTAGCGACATTAATTAAATAAAGAACAGCTTCTTTACAGTTTTCACTTAATGCTGGTGTAATACCTGTTATATATAAATATTTAAATTGTGATATATAACTTTTATCAATATTATCTTTTGACATTATGCTAGCAGCTGAATCATTTCTATAATAATGTACATGTGTTTGGTCATATCGTGCCTTTTCTTTAAGGAAAATGCCTGTGCGTGCTTCATCAGTCAATTTTACTGAATCTACATTAATACCCTCACCTCTCACGAATGAAAGTATTCTATGACCTAATTCATCGTTACCAAGTTGACTAATCCATCCAGTTCTTACACCAAGTTTTTCTAATCCAATAAGCGTATTCGTTTCCGCTCCAGCTATATGAGTAGAAAAATCACGAGCATAGCGCATTGGTCCAACTTCATTTGGAGAAAAAGCAATCATCGTTTCACCTATCGATAATACATCCATTATTCTAATCCTCCTTAAATATTAATAACCATCTGCGTTATATAAGCGAGCTGATAAACCACCATCGATAACTAAGTGCTCACCTGTCATCATTTCAGAATCATCTGAAGCCAAGTATTGAGCTAATTTGCCAATATCTTCTGGTTCGTTAATTCTTGAAGTAGCATGTAAATCTAAGACACCTTGTCTAACTTCCTCTTCATTATCCATTGAATCAAACCAATTTTTTAAGTGGGCAGTATTTGTAAATCCAGGGCAAATAGCATTTACTCGAATATTATATTTACCTAAGCTCAACGCCATTCCTCTTGTCATACCATTTACGCCACCTTTAGCAGCGGCATACATGTCTGTATCAGGTAATGTAGCGATTGAATGGTTAGAAGAAATATTAATAATAGAACCACCGTTTTGTTTTTTCATTTCTGGAATTACGTGTTTTGAGCATAAGAATGTACCTCTTAAGTCGATATTAATAATTGAATCCCAATCTTCTACAGTTGCTTCTTCAATAGATTTAAATACTGTGATACCTGCATTGTTAACAAGCGTATTAATTTTTCCATAATGCTTCACTGTTTCTTCTACCATATTTATTATACTTTCTTCTTTAGAGACATCAGTTTCTACAAAATATGCATCTCCACCATCTTGAATAATTTCTTCAACCGTTTCTTTACCAAAATCTGCATCAATAGTAGCTACTACTATTTTTGCTCCTTTATGACCCAATTGCTTAGCAATACCTTTTCCTATACCTTTTCCTGATCCTGTTACTATTACGACTTGTTCGTTTAAATTAGCCATTATAAATCCTCCCTATTTTTATTTATTTGGTTTTGGCAAAGTAAATATGTCTTCAACAATTAAAGAAGCTGCACCTATCGTATACAAATTCTCACCTAGTGCTGATGTAATGATAGGTGTTTTTTTAGCTTCTTCACCCATTACCTTAAATTGAATAACTTCTTTAATAATCGGTAGCAAAATGTCACTGATTTTAGTTAAGCTACCTCCTAACACAATAAACTTAGGTCCGAACAAATTGATTAAAATTGTAAAACCTAATCCTAAATTTCTTCCAACTTCTTTTGCTATATCGATGCAAAGTTCATCACCTTTGTTTACTGCGTTATAAAAGTCATCTATATTCAAGTCATCAATGTTTATATTCTGCATTGAAAATACATTACTTTCACCTAATTTCAATTTACGTTTTAACATTTTCAAAATAGCTGTTTCAGATGTAAACGTCTCTAAGCAACCATAATTCCCACATGAACATAATGGACCATCTGGATCGATTGTTACGTGCCCAATTTGACCCGTTACATGATGTGTACCTTTAAATATGGAGCCATTGTTGATAATACTTGCGCCCACTCCATAATCTACCAGGACTGAGATGAAATTCGTTTCATCTTTTCCTTGGCCAAACCACATCTCCGCCAGTGCAGCGCTATTACAGTCATTATCAATTATTACTTTGAGTTGTGTTATGCTTTCTAGAATCTTTTTAATCTCAATATTTTCCCAACCTAAATTAGGTGCAAAAATATTCTTACCTTCTTTAGTATCTACAAGACCATGCATTCCAACACCTATACCTAATACTTCAATTTGTTTTGCTTTATACTCATTTGCAATTAATTTAATTTGCTCACCTAAATATTCAATGGTTGAATTTGGATCCTTTTGCTTGTTCATTTCTATTTGAATTTGATCTAATATTTCAGCCTTCAAATTACTTACGATAATTTTTGTTGAGTAAGCACCAATTTCTAAACCGACTATAACTTTCTTCTCTTTATTAATATCTAACGGTATAGGCTGTCTACCTCTTACTTTTATTTCAGAAGGTTTTTCTTGAATCCAATGTTCTTCAATCAAAATAGAAACTATTTCAGATACAGACGGTCTAGATAAGTCAATCTGTTTAGCTATTTCCACTCTAGAAATAGGTCCATATTTTTGAATTGTTCTTAAAACGAGTTGTTTATTATAATCTTTCATCAAATTCACATTAATTCTTGATGAATCTTTCATAGCCGTCCTCCATTACCTTCAGTAATCTACAATAACTATTAATATGTTAAATAAAATATTTTTCACTTGATTTTCTATCTGCAAAGGCTTACATTTAATATTAAATCAGATTTAATAATTAAAAACAAGTATTTAGTTATTTAAGATAATTAAATCTGACATTTGTCTTTAAATATTTAAAATTTTGGAGGTTATTAGAATGGGAACAAGCAATTTTCGAACAAAGTTAATATTCTTCCTAGGAGCTTTAGGTGGATTGCTTTACGGTTACGATACAGGCGTAATTTCAGGCGCTTTACTATTCATAAAAAATGACATACCACTTTCAAGTACTGCTGAAGGATTTGTCGTTAGTTCAATGCTTATCGGGGCTATATTTGGTGCCGGTTCAAGTGGACCATTATCAGACAAGCTTGGACGACGTAGACTTGTGTTTATAATAGCAATCGTATTTATTGCTGGTGCGCTATTACTTGCAGGTGCACAAAACTTAAGCATGCTTGTTATAGGTAGATTTATAATCGGGTTAGCTGTAGGTGGTTCTTCAGCAATCGTTCCGGTATATCTATCAGAAATGGCTCCTACAGATAAAAGAGGGTCGCTCAGTTCATTAAACCAATTGATGATAACAATTGGTATACTTGCTTCATATCTTATAAACTATGCTTTCGCAGATATGGAAGCTTGGAGATGGATGGTTGGACTAGCTGTTGTACCATCAGTTATCTTAATGATTGGTGTATACTTCATGCCAGAAAGTCCAAGATGGCTACTCGAACATAAAAGTGAAAAATCAGCTCGTAAAGTTATGGGTATGACGCGTAAACAAAAAGAAATTGATAAAGAAATTGACGAAATGAAAGAAATTATAGACATTTCAGAAAGTACTTGGACTGTATTGAAATCAGTATGGTTAAGACCAGTACTCATAATTGGTTGTTTATTCGCTCTACTACAACAAATAATCGGTATTAACGCAATCATTTATTATGCACCTACTATCTTTACAAAAGCAGGTTTAGGAGATTCTACTGCAATATTAGGAACAGTAGGAATAGGTTCAGTAAACGTGATTGTTACAATCTTTGCTATTCAAATCATAGATAAAATAGATAGAAAGAAATTATTAATTACTGGTAACATAGGTATGGTTGGATCATTACTTATAATGGCAGGATTAGTATGGACAATCGGTCTTGGTTCAACAGTTGGTGCTTGGATTATTGTAGCTTGTCTAACACTATTTATTGTATTCTTCGCATTTACTTGGGGACCAATATTATGGGTAATGCTACCAGAATTATTCCCAATGAGAGCTAGAGGTGCTGCTACAGGTATAGCAACATTATCACTATCAATCGGGAGCTTATTAGTAGCTCAATTATTCCCAATACTTACGTCAGTATTAAGTATTGAGCTAGTGTTCTTAATCTTCGCAGTAATCGGTATTTTAGCTATGATATTTGTTATTAAGTATCTACCAGAAACAAGAGGACGTAGCTTAGAAGAAATAGAAGTAGACTTAAGAAATAGAACATCATCTACTAAATTATCAGAAGTAGATTAATATTAAAGTTTTGAAAAATGAAGAATAAGCTTTAGAGTTTCGGATAAAAATCCCAACTCAAAATAAATAAGCATATCACTTAACTGATTATTTCAGTTTGAAAGTGATATGCTTATTTTTTATAAAATTTAACGATTTTGTTCGTGCATGCTTGCCTGGGGTATGGCTCGAGCCTGTAGTCTCTCACGCATACTATTTCCTTGGGCGTCAGCACTTCACAAAATTGTTAGTGAATCCAATAAGTAGTACGATTCTTAGTTTATTTGCTCATACAAGAATTATTTTATGTTCTTTCTACTAGTATCCATTTTGAAATGATAAAAGTTACAGGAACAGTTATGACGAGACCTATGAATGGTGCGAATATTTCACTTACATGTAGCCATTGTACAAAAATGTATAACAATAAAGTTTGTAATCCCATATTTACTATTTGAGTTAAAGGGAATTGTAAAAATTTCTTAACTGTTGGCTCAACATGATATACGAAATAACAATTTAAATAAAATGAAATTATAAAGCTTAATATAAATGCTGTAATATGACTCAATAAATAATTGAATTGTAGTATTTTTAATAACAATAAATAAATCCAATAATAGTTAACTGTATTAATGCCGCCAACTATGATAAATCGGACGATCTCGCCGTATTTTTTGTACATAAACAGTTGCTCCTTATATTAACAGAAATTGTTATACGACTAACCCGCGCTTATTACTATATTGTTCATATAATTGCTTCTGTGCTATTTCTTCTAGAATATCAACGACTGTTAATACTTCTTCGTAACTTGTATATAGTGCAGTAGGCGCTAGGCGAATGACGTTAGGTTCTCTAAAATCAGGAATCACGCCTTTGTCTTTTAAAGCTAAACTAATACGATAAGCTTCATCATGTACAAGGCATACATGACCGCCACGTAAATAATCTTCTCTTAAATTTCCAACTGCATATCCATATTTAGTTAACTTCTCATCTATTAAATACATAAGATATGAAGTGATATGTAGCGATTTAGTTCGAATAGCATGCATGCCAACTTCATTGAATATTTTCAAAACACCCTCAATAGGTGCCATGGAGAATAAGTTTGGTGTACCTATTTGCCAACCTGAAGCATCTTGTTGATGTTCAAATTCATGTTTAAGCTGGAATTGAGTTTCATCTTTATTTCCAAACCAACCTGCAAGACCAGGTATTTTTGAGAAATGCTTTTTATTAATATATAAAGCTGCTGTTGAGCCTGGACCAGCTGATAAGTATTTGTATGTACACCAAACAGCAAAGTCGGCATCTACTCGTGTTAAATTCATATCAAGTGCACCAATTGCATGACATAAATCCCATCCGATAATAATATTACGTTCTTTTGCTGCCATCGTGATTTTTTCCATGTCTAAAACTTGAGCACTACGATAAAGTACAGTAGGTAATAAAATGAGAGCAACATCGTCAGTCATAGCGTCGATTAAAGCATTTTCGTCGATATAAGAACCATCACTGCTTTCCACAACTTTAACTGCGTCTTCAGGATTAAGTCCTTTTAACTTCACTTGGCTATCAACTGCATAACGGTCAGTAGGGAAATTTAAGTCATCTACTAATATTTTATATTTATCTTTAGTTGGTTTATAAAAAGTGCTAATCGCTTGGTGAATATTAGAAGTTGTACTACCAACAATAACAACTTCATTAGCGTCGACACCGATTAAAGGTGCCATATAAGAAGCGATATGTTTAGAATAATGATAGTATTTGCTATCATCTGTATTCCAAATTTTGATACCTTCCTTTTTCCATACTTCTAGAACATTGAGCAAGGCTTCTTCCGCATCTTTAGAAGCTAAACCTAATGAGTTTCCATCCATATAAATTTCGTTAGGTTGTATGTAAAAACGATCGCGTAAGTAATGCAACACATCTGCAGTGTCTAATGCTTTAGCAAATTCCTTAGTTGTATTAAATGATGTATCCATTTCATTCATCCCCTTATATATGATTCATGATACTTTACATCAATTGTATACTTTCATTATAAAACGTACAAAGATAATGACAATATAAATAAAATCTCCCAATCTGAAAGTTAGAAGACTGACGGAGAGAGAGATTTTATTTATATTAGAATGTTTCACCTAAAGCTTTAGCACGTTTGATACCATCAGCTTTAATTTCTTCAGCTTTGTTAGGTTCAGCATTATGTCCTTCAACGATTAGGCTATCAACGTCAGTAATACCATAGAAGCCCATCATTTGTTTGATATAACGATCACCCATTTCTAACTCTGCTGCAGGACCTTCTGAATAATATCCTCCACGTGCTTGGATATGTAATGCTTTTTTATCTGGTAATAAACCAACAGGACCTTCAGCAGTATATTTAAATGTTTTACCTGCTACTGAAACAGAATCTAAATATGCTTTCATTACTGGAGGGAATGAGAAGTTCCAGAATGGTGTTACGAATACATATTTATCTGCATTCACGAACTGGTTACTTAATTCTTCTAGACGTTTAACTTTCCCTTGTTCGCCTTCTGATAAAGCTTCAAATTCTTGACCCGATTGTAGTTTCCCCCAACCAGCAAATACATCCGCATCAATTTGAGGAATATATTCATTATATAAATCAATGTGAACAACTTCATCATTTGGATTTGATACTTTGTAACTTTCAATAAAAGCTTTAGCTGTAGCCATTGAGAATGACACTGTGTCATCGTGTGGATGAGCTGTTATAAATAATACTTGTGACATATAAAATCTTTCCTTCCCGTAATAAAAATTAAACTAACTATAAATAGTATACTCAAAAAGATTTTTTTAGCAATAGAATTAATTTATGAAAAACAGTGATATTACACTTATTTAAATATTATTTCATGAAAGTTGATTTTAATTACTTATTTATAGGAGGTTAATATGATTCGTCCGATATTATATTAATAAAATTATGTAAAACTTTTGACTTTAGTTATAATTTAATTAACATATGGTATAAATAACACAAAACAAAGGGATGGTAGTAAATGAGAAAAAAATTATACATAATGCGACATGGACAAACGCTTTTTAACGAAAAACATAAAATTCAAGGTGCTAGTGATTCGCCATTAACTGAATTAGGAATAGAACAAGCAACGATGGCGAAAGAGTATTTTGATAAAGAGAACATTCAATTTCAATCGTTATATTCATCTACTCAAGAAAGAGCTTCAGATACACTAGAAATTATTTGTCCAAATAGACCATACACGAGATTGAAAGGTCTTAAAGAATGGAACTTCGGCTTATTCGAAGCGGAAAATGAAATGTTAAACCCACCACATAAAGAAGGAGAAACATCATATGGAGACTTTTTCGTAGCATACGGTGGAGAATCAAGTGTAGATGTACAAAAAAGAATGAGCAAAACATTATTAAACGTTATGAACACTGATGACGCAGAAACAATCCTAGCAGTAAGTCATGGTGGTGCGATGTTTATGTTCATACAAGACTGGTTGCCAATAAAATCAGTACAAAGAATAAAATTTAGTAATTGTTGCATATTAGAGTTTGAATATGAAGATGGACAATTCAAATTTCTAGATGTCATTAATCCAACAGAAAAATAATTCAAGATCAGAGAAAAGGCTGAGACATTTATTTATGTCCCAGCCTTTTTTCATGCAAATATACTTTTATTTTATTGATGGTATATAGAATCTTGAGTTTTCGTAGTGGAATGTGATGTCAGAATAGTCGAATGGTACACCTGTGCTTGTGTAGAATATTTGAGTGTATTCTAATGATGGTTCTCCTTCGCTTAATTCTAATTTTTCTGCTTGGTCTTTAGAGAGTTTGTCTACTTTAAAATAAATATCTGTAAATCCTACTTTTACTTTAAGATTATTTTCGATGTAATGAAAAATAGACCCAGTTGCAATTTCCTCATTCATATATAGCACTACATTTTTATTGAAATATGAAGTTTCTATACAGAATACTTTTCCATCCACGTATCTTATACGTTCTACGTAATATACCGTTTCATTTTCGGGTATTTTTAGCTGATTTTGTATATAAGATTCTGGCTTTACTTCAGTGACTTTTAAGATTTTACTTGTAACATCATGTTCTTTTAAATCATCAGAAAAGCCGTCAGCTGTAAACAGGTTTAAATACCCGTCTCTCTTTGGATTTCTTACATAAATGCCGCTTCCTCTAGCTTGATAAATCATGCCTTCTTTTTCTAGATTTTTCAGTGCATTAATGATTGTACTTTTACTTACATCATATTCTGTTTTTAATATTTCGACGCTCGGTAATTTATCCCCAGCTTCGTAATGTCCATCTTCAATAAGCGATGAGATGCGAGAAGCAATCTGTTCGTATTTAAGCATATTAATCCCCACTTTTATTATATTACCTATAATTATAGCATTTGTATAAGTAAATACACCAACTAAATTTGTATGGTACTTTACAAATTGTACCGGTATAATTATAATGTAAGTGTATACAGAGTTGATTAAAAAATAATCGAGGTGTCAATCATGGCTAATAAAAATGAAAAAATCGCTCAAGAAATCTTAGATGCTATAGGTGGCGAAGGTAATATTGTAAAGAGCACGCACTGTGCCACACGCTTAAGAGTAGTATTGCAACGTTCTGATCCATCGGCTAAAGAAAAAGTTAAAAAAATAGACGGTGTTGTTACTGTTGTTGAAAATAATGGACAGTTTCAAATCGTAATCGGGAATAACGTTGGAGAAGTTTATAAATATTTTGAAGCTTTAACAGGGAAATCAAGTAACGAAGAAAAAGAAACAGAAAATAAGGGTAGTGTTTTAAACAGAGTTATTGCAACGATGTCTGCCGTGTTTGCACCGTTTATTTATATACTCGCAGCAGCAGGTATTCTTCAAGGTTTACTTATTTTAATTAATTTAATTATTCCAGCATTTGAAAAGACTGGAACGTACGAAGTATTTAACTTTATCTCATGGGCACCATTTACGTTCTTGCCTATATTTATTGCCATTACGGCGTCTAAACATTTTAACGTAAATACATATATTGCTGTTGCTTGTTCAGCAGCATTAGTTACACCAGAATTAACAGATATTATTGATAGAATTGGTGACGGAGAAACAGTTAGATTTTTCGGAATGCCTTTGACTGAAACATCATATACGTCATCAGTATTACCACCGTTACTATTAGTATGGATTTTATCTTATTTAGAAAAATACTTAAATAAAGTGATAAATGATGTTATAAAACCATTATTTGTACCATTTTTAGCTATTATCATCATGGTACCTTTAACATTATTAGTAATTGGACCGATTTCAACAGTTGTCGCACATGGAATCGCAAACGGTTATAACTCACTTGTTGAAGTGGCTCCTTGGTTAGCTGGAGCTATTATCGGTGGTGTATGGCAAGTCTTTGTAATTTTCGGTGTGCATTGGGGTATTACACCGGTTGTTCTTGCTAACTTTGAACAATACGGTAGTGATTCATTCCAAGCGTATCAAACTATAGCTGTAATTGCTCAAGTAGGTGCTGTAGTTGGCGTCCTTATTAAAGCGAAGAGCCAAGAAATTAAACGAATATCCTCTTCAGCTGGTATTACAGGTATATTCGGCATTACAGAACCATCTATTTACGGTGTGAACTTAAGATTTAAGAAACCATTTATTATCGCTTGTATTAGTGGTGCTGTAGGTGCATTTGTAGCTAGTTTCTTTAACCCTAAATATTATGCTTATGCAGGGTTACCAGGACCGATAACTATTGTGAATGGTTACAACGCGGATAATGCTGGTTCCATTTGGGGTATCTTAATTGGTTCAGCTATAGCAGTTATATTACCAATTATCTTGATACAAGTATTTGGATATGGAGAAGATACAACTGAGCAAGTTGAAGATGCTGATGTTAATAATTCAAATAAAGTAGCTAATAATGAACAGTTAGAGGTTTCACTGTCTGCGCCAGTTTCAGGAAAGCTTGTTAAATTAGAAGATGTGCCAGATCCAGTATTTTCAGGTGGCATGATGGGATATGGTGTCGCAATAGAACCATCACATTCTACAATTAATAGTCCTGTAGAAGGTAAAGTCACTATGATTGCACCTACAAAACATGCGATTGGTATTGATACTTTAGACGGTGCAGAGATATTAATTCATATCGGTTTAGAAACAGTTGAATTGAAAGGTGAAGGCTTTGAAGTACAAGTCTCAGAAGGAGATTCAATAAAAATAGGAACACCACTAGTAAAATTTGATAAAGAAGCAATAGTAGAGAAAGGCTATAACACAATTACACCTGTGATTGTAACGAATAGTGCAGAATTTAGTGAAATTATGCCTGTCGATGCTACAGATGTAGAAGAAGGGCAAACAATTTTAAATATTATTAAAAAATAAAGGAGAAATTCATTATGGCTAAATTAGATAAAAACTTTTTATGGGGTGGCGCATTAGCTGCAAACCAATTTGAAGGTGGATATGATCAAGGCGGTAAAGGTTTGAGTGTGCATGATGTCATGACAGCGGGTGAACACGGTAAAGCAAGAGAAATTACTGAAACAATTGAAGATGATAAATTTTATCCAAACCATGATGGTATAGATTTTTACAATAGATATAAAGAAGATATCGCTTTATTCGGTGAAATGGGATTAAAATGTTTACGTACATCAATAGCATGGACGAGAATTTTTCCAAATGGTGATGAAGCAGAACCAAATGAAGAAGGCTTGCAGTTCTATGATAATATCATCGATGAGTTGTTAAAATACAATATTGAACCAGTATTAACATTATCACACTTTGAAATGCCTTTACATTTAGCGCGCGAATACGGAGGTTTCAGAAACCGTAAAGTTGTAGATTACTTTGTCCGTTTTGCTGAAACAGTGTTTAACCGTTACAAAGATAAAGTGAAATATTGGATGACATTCAACGAGATTAATAACCAAATGGATACTAGTAATCCAATATTCTTATGGACGAACTCTGGTGTAACATTAGCAGAAGATGAAGATCCAGAAGAAGTATTATACCAAGTTGCACATAATGAATTAATAGCAAGTGCTTTAGCAGTATCAAAAGGTAAAGAAATCAACCCAGACTTTATAATTGGTAACATGATTTCACACGTTCCAATTTATCCATATTCATGTAACCCGAACGATATTATGGAAGCTGAAATCGCAAATCGTTTAAGATTCTTCTTCCCAGATGTGCAAGTAAGAGGTTATTACCCAGGTTATGCTTTGAAAATGTTCGAGAAAAATGGTTACGACATTAAGTGGCAAGAAGGCGACGACGAAATCTTGAAAAATGGTACTGTAGAATACATCGCATTTAGTTACTATATGTCTACAGTTGTAAAACACGATGAAGTAACAAGTGTTGAAGATAATGTGGTTAATGGCGGACTACCAAATTCAGTGAAAAACCCATATATTAAAGAAAGTCAATGGGGTTGGGCTATCGACCCAGTTGGTTTAAGATACACATTAAACGTGTTATATAACCGCTATCAATTACCATTATTTATTGTTGAAAATGGCTTTGGAACAACTGATGAATTTAAAGAAGATGGAACGATTGATGATCAAGAACGTATCGACTACTTAAGAGAGCATATCAAAGCTTCTATACAAGCAGTAGATGAAGATGGCGTAGACTTAATGGGTTATACACCTTGGGGTATTATCGATATCGTATCATTCACAACTGGAGAAATGAAAAAACGTTACGGTCTAATTCATGTTGATCGTGATAACGAAGGTAACGGTACATTAAAACGTACTAAGAAAAATTCATTCTATTGGTTTAATAATGTGATTAAGACAAACGGTGAAGAACTATAATTAAAACGTGTAAATTAAATATGAAGTTAAAGAAGAGCTAGGGGTATCTCCTAGCTCTTCTTTGGTATGGAACATTAAAAAGCAAGTGTTAATTCTGTTATTGGATTAATTAAGCCGAAAATCCAAGTAGACCTCATTTTGTTGGATTAATTAAGCCGAAAATCCAATAAGAGTCCCTTTTGTTGGATTAAGCAGGGCATAAATCCAATTAATGTGTTTCACCTAATGCTATTTTGATATCTTCGTCATTTTCATTAATAGCACTGATAGCGGCTTCTAACCCTTTCGCAATATTTTCGATGGACATTGATGGTTGTTCTGGTTTGTTGACGACTTGTTCTGGTGTGTATGGTACATGGATAAATCCGAATTTTAAATCATTGTAGTATTTATCTGCTATATAGCCTAATTGGTACAAAATATGGTTACATACAAATGTACCTGCTGTATTAGACAACCTTGAAGGAATACCACTATTTCTAATAGCGATGGTCATTCGTTTTACGGGTAGTGTTGAAAAGTAAGCAGTTTGTCCGTCTGTTTGTATAGGTTCATCGATAGGTTGATTGCCTTCGTTATCTGGAATTCTAGCATCGTCTAAATTGATACCAACTCGTTCTGGTGTTAATTCAAATCGTCCGCCTGCTTGTCCAACTGCTAATACAGCATCAAAATGATCTTGTTTTAATTGCTCTAATATTATTGATTTTGATTTATGGAATACTGTTGGTATTTCTAGTTTTATAATTTCATTGCCATTAATTTTTGTAGGTAATAAATTGACAGCTTCTAATGCTGGATTAATATTTTCGCCACCGAATGGATCAAATGCTGTGATTAAAATTTTCATGATTATTCGCCTCTTTATAAATCGATATTTTATTTCATTATAGATGCACTCAAGTTAATTTCAAAATGACATTCATTTTAATATGCTCAAAAGGTTGAATTATTAAACAGTATTAATTCATAATTAAGCTATAGAAGTTAAATGTTATTTTAGAATAATGTTTTAAATAAAGGAGTACTTAATATGACAGAAAGAAAATTAGTCGCTGAAAAATCAATCGATGTAAACGTCTATGATATCGACGCTATGGGTATTGTGAGCAATATAGTATATATAAAATGGTTTGAAGATTTACGTAATGCATTTATTGATCAATATATGACGATTTCAGAGATGATGAAATCTGATATCTCGCCTATACTTATGCATACAGAAGCGGATTACAAAGCGCCGTTAACGATTCATGATAAACCAGTAGGTCGTTGTTGGTTAGTAAAAGTTAGCAAAATGAAATGGGAATTAGAATTTGAAATTGCTACTTCTGAACAAGTGCATTGTACTGGTTATCAAAAAGGTGGTTTCTATAATGTTGTTACCGAGAAAGTTGTGAAATCGCCAGAAATCTTTTTAAATATCTAAGTGAGGTCTAAATGATGAAATCGAGTATAAATGATTTAAACAAACCGATTGCTGTTTTTGATGCTGGTATTGGAAGTTACTCAATAGTAACATTACTAAAAAAAGAATTTCCTGAACAAGATATTATATATTTAGCAGACCGTAATCAATTTCCATACGGATATAAATCAAAAGATGATTTAAAAAAGGTAATAAGAAGTACATTGACGTACTTAGAAAATTGGAGTCCCAGTTTAATCGTTGTTGCTTCTAATGCACCTTCTATTACAGTTCTAGATGATGTTAAAGATGAATACGAAACTGAAATTTTAGGTGTTTATCCACCTATAAAAGAAGCGATAGAAAAATCAGCATCAAAGAATATTGGTGTTTTAGGTGTTCAATCACTAATAGAAAGTGATGAAATGCTTCAATATATTGAACAAGAAGCGACAAGCGATGCGACAGTTCAAACATATAATGCATCAACTCTAGTTGAACTTGTAGAATCGGGCGCATTTTTATCAGATAAATATCGAACATTAATTACAGTTAAACGTTTTATGGATAATATAATTGAACAAGATGAAACAATAGATGTATTCACGTTGTCGTCAACACATCTGTCATGGTTATATAGTTATTTAAAAGAACTGTATCCACATATTCAATTTATTGATTCAGCAAATGAAATCATAAATAAAGCTAATATATATACATCTAAAGGTACAGGAACGATTAAAGCACTTGTCACAACAAACGAAAAATATACACTACAAGAATTTAAAAAGATGCTACAAAACTTCAATGTACAATTAAATTTAGAAGAAATTGAAATATAACAGGCTGGGAAAAATAACTTCCTAGTCTGTTTTTATTATATTGGCAGTAGCTAACCGGAAGGCATATATACTCCGATAGTATGAATTTAATGGAAAAGTGACAAAATTCAGACATTTTTATTTTTAAATTAATTTTTTGTGATAAAATTTTAAGGTGTATATAAAAGGGGAGGGTGGTAGTTTTGAAAGTATTTATTAAATTAGGTTGGTTTATTAAAGCTGAACTAAAAAATTATATTTTAGGTATATTTATTCTTTTATTAGTTGCTTTAATTGATTTATTACCACCACAAATAATTGGACGAGTAATTGATGGGATTACACTTCAAACATTAACGGGAAAAACGCTTATAATTTATCTCGTCATATTAGTAGTTGCGGCGATCCTTACATATATTTTCCGGTACTATTGGAGAATTATGATATTTGGGGCGAGTATGAGGTTGGGGAAAATATTAAGATCTAATCTTTATCATAAATATACTTCGATGAGCCCGTCATTTTTCCAAAAGAGACGTACAGGGGATTTAATGGCGCATGCAACAAATGACATTAGAGCAGTACAAAACACAGCTGGTTCTGGTGTGTTGACGATAGCTGATTCTCTTATAACAGGTGGGTCTGTGCTCATAACAATGGCAATTACAGTTGATTGGCGATTAACACTTATCGTTATGATACCTTTGCCAATTATGATTGTATTAACTAGTTATTATGGTAAATTGCTGAACAGAGGTTTTAAAAAGGCACAAGCAGCCTTTAGTCAGCTGAATGATAAGACACAAGAAAGTATAGCCGGGATTAAAGTAACAAAAACTTTCGGTTATGAAAAAGATGACCAAGAAGATTTTAAAAAATTAAGTGACGATGTTGTTTATAAAAACTTAAAAGTTTCTAAAATTGATGCGTTATTTGATCCGACAATAATGTCAGTAATAGGTGTGAGTTACTTTTTAGCGATTTTCTTCGGAGCTAGAATGGTGATTCAAGAAGATATTACAATTGGACAACTTGTTACATTCACAACTTATTTAGGCATGATGGTATGGCCATTATTAGCTCTTGGCCTGTTCTTTAATATTGTACAAAGAGGACACGCATCATATGAACGTATTAATGAAATAACAAATGTGAAAAATGATGTTGATACAAATGTAGAAACAGAAACAATTCCTGAAGGGGATATTCAATTTGATATTGATACATTTCACTTTCCGGATGATGATAGTTTAGCACTACGCGATATAAAATTCACAATTTCAAAAGGTTCTACTATCGGTATTGTAGGTCGTACTGGCTCAGGAAAAAGTGCTATCATCCGTTTGTTATTAAGAGAGTTTGATACTGCACAATCTAGCGAAATTAAATACGGTAGTAAACCAATTCGTTATTATGACATTAGTCATTTAAGAGCTCAATTTGGATATGTACCTCAAGATCATTTCTTATTCTCTACTTCAATTAGAAACAATATTGCTTTCAGTAACCCTGAAATTGATAATCAATACATCTATGAAGCGAGTCGATTGAGTTATATTCATAATGATATTTTAGCGTTTCCGGAAGGGTACGACACAGTAGTTGGAGAACGTGGTGTTTCTTTATCAGGAGGACAGAAACAAAGAATTTCGATAGCACGTGCTTTAATCATGAATCCACCTGTGCTTATTTTAGATGATTCATTGTCGGCAGTTGATGCTGAAACGGAAGAACATATTTTAGAAAATATGCAAAATGTCCGTCAAGGTAAAACGAATATTATTACTGCACACAGAATGAGTGCGGTGAGCCATGCTGACATGATTATCGTTATGGATAAAGGTACGATTATCGAAAGAGGTAAGCATTCAGAATTGATGGCAAACAAAGGATGGTATTACGAAACATATCAAGCACAAGCATTACATGAAGAGCTTGCGAGTAGCTTAGATGAAATAGCGAAAGGGGATGAAGAAGATGGCTCAAAATCATAATTTGACAGCTAAAGATCAATTTCAAGTTTTAAAACGTTTGATCAAATATACATTCCCTTTCAAAGGTATTATTTTATTAGCATTTATCATGTTGACGATTTCAACGATAGCGAGCATTGCAACACCGTATATGGTTAAAGTATTTATTGATGATTACTTAACACCACAAGTGTTCCCCGAAAGTGATATTACATTACTGATTGTTATATTTTTCGTCATTCAAATTGTTGGCGCTATAACAACTTATTGGAACGTATATTTATTTCAATATCTTGCATTTAAAGTAATACAACAATTAAGAATAGACGCATTTAATAAAATTGGGAAATTAGGGATGCGTTACTTTGATAAGGAACCAGGCGGAAGTATTGTATCAAGACTTACTAATGATACTGAAGCTATAGTAGAAATGTTTATTGGTGTATTCTCATCATTCTTAATGGCAATATTTATGGTCATTTCTAGTTATGTCATGATGTTTATACTTGATTTTAAACTTGCGTTAATGGCTTTAATATTCTTGCCAGTCATCATACTTGTATTAGCATTATATAGAAAATATTCAGCTATTTATTTTTCACAGGCACGACAGCTCTTGTCAGATTTGAATGCTAAATTAGCAGAATCTATAGAAGGTATGCGCATTATACAAGTATTTAACCAAGAGAAAAGATTACAAAATGAATTTAATGAGATTAACGATAAGCATTATGATTTTAATATGCGAACAGTTAAAATTGACGGTTTATTATTGAGACCAGCTATAAGCATGATTTCAATATTTGCCGTTGTAATGATACTTGGATATTTCGGAGTATTAAGTTTCTCTGGAGGCGTTACAGCTGGTGTTGTATTTGCTTTTGTACAATATATGGAACGCTTCTTTGAACCTATTAACCAAGTCAGCCAAAACTTAAACGTATTACAGCAAGCGTTAGTGTCAGCAAGTCGTGTATTTAAGCTTATTGATAACGATATGTTGGAACCAGAGCAACATGAAAACCCTAATTATCATATAACGGATGGCAAAGTTGAATTTAAGCATGTTACTTTTAGTTATGATGGTAAGACAGATGTTCTAAAAGACATTACATTTACAGCTAATCCAGGAGAAACAGTCGCGTTAGTCGGTCATACTGGATCTGGTAAAAGTTCGATTATAAACTTGTTTATGAGATTTTATGAATTCAATCAAGGTGAAATTTTAATCGACAACCAATCTATAAAAGAAATGCCGAAATCTGAATTGAAAGGTAATATCGGTCTTGTGTTACAAGATGCATTTATATTCTTTGGAACGGTCGCATCAAATATTAAACTTTATCATCCTACAATGACTTTCGAAAAAGTACAAGAAGCGGCAGACTTTGTACACGCAGACCAATTTATTAATTTATTACCTGATAATTATGAGCATGAAGTGATTGAAAAAGGAAGTGCCTTTTCAAGTGGTGAAAGACAACTACTAGCATTTGCGAGAACGATGGCGAGTGAGCCTAAAATATTAATATTAGACGAAGCAACGGCTAATATTGATTCTGAAACAGAAGCACAAATTCAAAAATCACTAGCAAAAATGCGTAAAGGCAGAACAACTTTAGCAATCGCGCATAGGCTATCAACAATTCAAGACGCAGATCAAATTCTTGTGTTAAATAAAGGTGAAATTGTAGAACGAGGCACACATGATGAACTGATTAAACAAGATGGTATTTATCATAAAATGTATTTACTTCAAAATGGTTGAAAGTAAAAACACATATCAAATATAAACATACCCCCAACCCGGCAATTTAAAATTAAACGGATTGGGGGTGTTGTTTTGAAGATGATATTTCTGTCTGACAACCTTTTCTTATAAATTTATGTATAATAAGAACTATTAGATATTTTTAAGGAGGATTTAACATGGGAGCTTTTGATGTAGACTATAATAAAATAACTGAGCGAACAGAGTTTCCTTATGAAATAGAGGTTACACATCATACATGGATTGAAATGACTGATGGTGTTCGATTGTCAGCAAAAATATGGCAACCAAAAAAGTCAGGAACAACTAAAGGTGCTGTGCTAGAGTACTTACCTTATAGAAAAGATGAGTTCACTGCTTTACGAGATGAAATAAGACATAAATATTTTGCTGGATTCGGATATACGGCAATCAGAGTGGATATAAGAGGAACAGGTGACTCTGAAGGTATTATTGAAGATGAATATCCTAAACAAGAACAAGATGATGCAATTGATATTATTAAATGGATTGAATCTCAAGACTGGTCTAACGGTTCAGTCGCAATGATCGGTAAGTCTTGGGGTGGCTTCAATGGTTTACAAGTAGCCGCTAGACAACCGGAAGCTTTAAAGACAATCATATCTTTATGTTCAACAGATGACCGATATGCTGATGATGTTCATTATAAAGGCGGTACAATGATGGCATCAGATATGCTTTGGTGGGCATCAACTATGTTTGCTTACAATGCAAGACCAGCTTTCCCTAAATATTTTGGAGAGAACTGGTATGACAATTGGATAGAAAGATTAGAACAAACACCACCTTTTGTAGATGAGTGGGTCAAACATCAAACAAGAGATGAATATTGGAAACATGGTTCTATTAATGAAGATTATACACAAATTCAAATTCCAGTCTTAACAATGAGTGGTTGGGCTGATGGTTATACGAATGCTGTATTCCGTTTGATGAAACATTTAGATGTTCCTAAAAAGGCGGTTATCGGACCTTGGGCACATGAGTTCCCAGACGTAGCCATTCCAGGACCTCAATTTGGCTATTTACAAGAAGTCGTTTCTTGGTTAGATAAGTGGATGGGTGATAAACAAACTGAAAATCATCGTGATGAATTTTTAGTATATTTACAAGATAGTGTTGAACCTAAAACAACTTATGATTATCGAGAAGGTAAGTGGTTAAATTTACTAAATGAAGAAATTACAACGAAAAATTTATTCGCTGGTACGACGAGAGAAATTCAACTAAAGAATAAACAACAACATGGGTTATATTCAGGAGTATTTTGCCCGTTCGGTCAAGACGGTGACTTACCAGACGACCAAACAATTGATAATGCTTTAGCTAATTCATTAATGTTGGACATGTATGGCGACACCCTAAATATTATGGGTCAACCAGTAGCAAAATTACGCGTTAAGTCAGATTGTAAAGAAGCCAATATACATATTCGCTTAACAGATGTGCATCCAGATGGATCAAAAACACTTGTTACTATGGGACAATTCAATTTAAACCATTATAAGAGTAATGAATTCCCTGAAGATTTACCAGTAGACGAGTATATAGATGTAGAAGTACCTTTAGATGTTATTGGTTATCAAATACCAGAGGGTCACATGGTTGAAGTTTCTATCGCACCAACATATTGGCCACAAATTTGGCCGAGCAAAGAAATCGTTAAATTAGATGTTGATTTAGAACATTCTAAACTAGATATACCATTAGTACGTGAGTTCACAGAAGTTAAACTAGAACATGAATTTTCAGAAACAGCCAAACCATTAGAAAAGATTATTCATAGAGACGGTTCAAGAACTAGAGATATAACGAAAAGGTTAACAACGAATGAATGGATACTATCAGACTACTCAGATGAAGGCTTGAGAACACTGAAAGATAGTAATATCACTTACGGTACAGAAAATATGAACGTGTATACAATAAAAGAAGATGATCCACTTTCAGCAAAAGTACAATGCGACTGGAAAGTAATATTGAAAGATGATGACATTGATACAGAAGTTGAAACATACAGCACCATGTCATGTGACGCCGAATACTATTACTTGAGAAATGAAGTAATTGCATATAACGATGGTGAACAATGCTTTACGAAGACATGGGAAAATAAAATTAAACGAAATTATACTTAAACAAACACAAAATAATTCTCCTAACCCGTTGGATTTTTAATTAACGGATTAGGAGAATTTTTTCATATGTGGTTTCGAAAGTGAGAGTTTGTACGAGTACAGCTAACCATTAATTAATATATCGGTAAGCCATAAGTTCTTGTAACATTC
>X87_Garden_Dormouse__coassemble_44_pt1 | contig 31528 bp, 32 predicted proteins | sample X87_Garden_Dormouse__metabat2_low_PE_004 | metagenome-assembled genome bin X87_Garden_Dormouse | reverse complement strand
TGTATATTCTTAAAAAGAAAATTTTTAAAGCTATTATTATTTTTATATTAGTTACTATAACTGTAACTTATGATTTTAAAGAAGATAGAGTGATATTAAGGTTTTTGGATGTGGGACAAGGGGATGCAATGGTTTCATATCATAAAGATACAAATCAAATTGTAATGATAGATACAGGCGGTAAAATGTTATCAAATAAAAAAGACTGGCAAATCAAAGATAATGAACTTTCTTATACAAAGTCTGTATTAATACCTGAACTTCATGAAAAAGGCATTCGAAAAATCGATTATTTAATTGTATCACATCCACATTTAGATCATATGGGAGAACTAGAAGAATTAAGCCAAAAAATAAAAATTAAAAATCTAATAATAAATAAAAGAACTTGGGATAACAAAGAATTGAAGTTACTAATTAGTAGCCTTGAACAAAAAGGAATAACTATTATTGATAGTGTAGGGTTGAAAAATATAAAAGTAGGTAAAGCGATTTATAGGTTTTATAATCAAGATACAAAAAGTCATCCTGATAAAAATGAAAATTCAATCATAACGGAATTAGAAGTTTACAATAAGAAGATAATTTCTACAGGAGATGCAACGCAGAATAATGAACGAACAGTTTTAAATAAAATTAATCATCAATATGATATTTTAAAAGTCGGACATCATGGTAGTTCAACGAGTTCAACTGAAGAATTTTTATCTCGAGTGAAACCTAGGTTATGTATTATAAGTGCTGGTAGAGGAAATAAATATGGCTTACCTAAAAAAGTAACTATTAAAAAACTTCAAAACCATAAATGTAAAATATTAAACACGCAAGATATAGGGGGAATAACCATCACATTGACTAAAGCTGGGATATCAACAACTAATGGTTTATACGATTACAATAAATCAGGCTGAGACATTATTATGTCCCAGCCTTGATTAAAAAATATAAATATGTACTATTAGTTAGGTAGTAAGCTGAATACTTGAGCAATGATATAAATCGCTGCTAAAAATAAGAAGCCTACAATAAAACCTAATCCAGAGTCTTTAACGTCATTGTTACGCCCTTGAGTATTTTCACCTTCAAATCTGTTCATATGACTCCCTCCTATACTTACATTCATTATATGATAATAAGCTTAAAAATGCTATACTTAATTAGAACTTTATAAGAGAGGAAGACTTATTTTGAAAGATAATATTGTATTAAATTATGGTGCAGTAGATGCATTAATAGAGAAAAAATCTAACGAAATTATCAATCAATATTTAAAAGAAGGGCGTGATGAATTCAATTACGCCAAATATGATTTATACGAAACACCCATTTCTAATGCAATAGAAGAAGCGTTAACTTTACCTTTCCTCTCAGACAAGAAAGTTGTTCATATTAAAAATGCTTACTTATTTACAGGTGAAAAAGTGAATAATAGCATTAACCATAGTACTGATGCTTTACTTGAATTTATAGAGCAATATGATGGAGATACGCTAGTAGTTTTTGATGTAAGTAACGAAAAATTAGACGAAAGAAAGAAACTCGTAAAAACTGTTAAAAAGAATGCAACACTAAATAAAATAGAGCAAATGTCAGAACAAGAAATGAAACAATGGATTAAGTCATATTTAAATGAGCAGTATAAAGACATTAAAGAAGACGCACTCGTCGCATTTTTAGAGTTAACTGGTATTCAATTTAATATTATACATGCAGAATTAGAAAAATTAATTTTATTTATTGGTGATGAACCAGTTATTAATAAAAAAGATGTTACTGAAATAGTTAGCCGTTCTCTTGAACAAAATGTATTTTTATTAACGGAGTATATACAAAAAGGAAAAAAAGAGAAGTCTATTGAATTGCTAAAAGATTTAATAAATTTGAAAGAAGAGCCTATTAAGTTGTTAGCATTAATAACAAGTAATTATAGATTGTACTATCAATGTAAAATATTAGCCGGCAAAAGTTACAGTGAGCAACAAATTGCTAAAACAATAGGAGTACATCCTTATAGAGTGAAATTAGCCTTAAGAATTATAAGAAATTTATCTTTAGAAAGACTGTTAAAGACGATAGATATATGTGCTGATACTGACTATGAATTAAAATCTTCATACATGGATAAAGTTTTAATTTTAGAGTTGTTTATCTTGAAAATTTAAAAATAAAAAAGCTACAGATGAACTGTAGCTTTTGTTAATTAGTTAGCTTTAGACATTAAGCTAGATTTAATTCTGTTAGCTTTATTTGAATGAATTAAGTTCTTTTTAGAAGCTTTATCAACTTTTTTGATAGCTAATGAAACTAATTCACCTTTGTTATCAGCATTATTTTCGATAGCAGTTCTTGCAGATTTAACAGCTGAACGCATATCATTTTTTTGTGAAATGTTTGCAGCGTCTTTCTTTTCAGTTACAGAAACACGTTTAATTGCAGATTTAATGTTTGGCATGAGAGTCACCTCCTAAATATGTTGTCCGTGATCAAATAATTTGATTGCAACAAAAAATATTTTATCAAATGTACGCCTTAAGTGCAATCATTATTTACATATTCCTTATAAAGCTTAACACTTTATGAACAGTTTGGTAATTGGTTTGCATTTATTCTATAAAGAAGGTATCATATCAAAGATGCTACTTACATCTGAAGATGTAAAATTAACGAGAAAGTTGGAGTTCAAATGGACAGAATGAAACGCCTAGAGCGCCAAAAGAAAATAAGAAACTTTTCTATTATTGCTCATATTGATCATGGAAAATCAACATTAGCTGATAGAATTTTGGAAAATACGAAAAGTGTTGAGACGAGAGATATGAAGTCTCAATTATTAGATTCAATGGATTTAGAAAGAGAACGTGGTATAACTATCAAATTAAACGCTGTTCAATTAAATTATACAGCGAAAGATGGGGAAACATACATACTACATTTAATTGATACACCGGGACACGTCGATTTTACTTATGAAGTATCACGTTCATTAGCTGCATGTGAAGGGGCTATTCTAATCGTAGATGCAGCTCAAGGTATCGAAGCACAAACTTTAGCAAACGTTTATCTTGCTTTAGACAATGACTTAGAGTTGATTCCAGTAATAAACAAAATCGATTTACCTGCTGCTGAACCGGAAAGGGTAAAGCAAGAAGTTGAAGATGTTATTGGTTTAGATGCGAGTGATGCGGTACTTGCAAGTGCGAAAGCTAATATTGGTATAGAAGAAATATTAGAGAAAGTCGTTGAAATAGTACCACCACCAGAAGGTGACCCAGAAAATCCACTACAAGCATTAATATTTGATTCTACTTACGATGCTTATAGAGGTGTAATTTCTTCAATTAGAATAGTTGAAGGGTCAGTTAAAGCCGGAGACAAAATTCAAATGATGTCCACAGGTAAAACTTTTGAAGTTGCGGAAGTAGGTATTAATACACCTAAACCATTACCAGTTGAAACTTTATCAGTAGGTGATGTTGGATATATAATTGCATCTATTAAAAACGTTGCTGATTCTGACGTAGGTGATACGATAACAAATGCTGACAGACCTGCAGACAAACCACTTCAAGGTTATAAGAAAATGAATCCAATGGTATTCTGTGGGCTTTATCCAATAGACAATAGTAAATATAATGACTTAAGAGAAGCTTTAGAAAGACTTCAATTGAATGATGCTTCTTTAGAATTTGAGGCAGAAACATCTCAAGCATTAGGCTTTGGGTTCAGAACTGGATTTTTAGGATTATTACACATGGAAATCATACAAGAAAGAATTGAACGTGAATTTAACATTGAATTAATAGCAACTGCACCTTCAGTTATTTACGAATGTGAATTAACAGATGGAGAGAAAGTTGGAATTGATAACCCTTCACAATTTCCAGATCCACAAAAAATCAACACGATTTATGAACCGTATGTTAAAGCAACTATGATGGTACCAAGTGACTATGTCGGAGCAGTAATGGAATTATGTCAGAAAAAACGTGGTAATTTCGTTACAATGGATTATTTAGATGATATTCGAGTGAATATTATTTATGAAATTCCTTTATCTGAAGTTGTATTTGATTTCTTTGATCAATTGAAGTCTAATACGAAAGGTTATGCTTCTTTCGACTATGAATTAATCGGATATCAAGAAAGTAAACTTGTGAAAATGGATATCTTATTAAATGGAGACCAAGTAGATGCGTTAAGCTTTATTGTGCATAAAGAATTTGCTTACGAAAGAGGTAAAGCAATTGTAGATAAACTTAAAACATTAATTCCTAGACAACAATTTGAGGTGCCAGTTCAAGCAGCAATTGGTAATAAAATAGTAGCACGTACAAACATAAAATCTATGGGTAAAAATGTATTAGCAAAATGTTACGGTGGTGACATTAGACGTAAACGTAAATTACTTGAAAAACAAAAAGCCGGTAAAGCTAAGATGAAGTCAGTCGGAAACGTTGAGATTCCACAAGATGCATTCCTAGCAGTACTGAAAATGGATGAAGATTAAACAAGAAACAGCTGCGTTTAAGTAGCTGTTTTTATTTTTAAAGGAGGATTTAAATGGCTAAAAGTGTATATATTCATATACCTTTCTGCGTTAGAATTTGTACTTATTGTGATTTTAATAAGTTTTTTATAGCCAATCAGCCTGTTGATGAATATTTAGATTGCTTAATAAAAGAAATGTCTACTCGCAAAGATAAAGTTGTAGAAACAATTTTTGTTGGAGGTGGGACGCCAACAGCATTATCAGAAGTTCAATTAGAAAAACTACTAATATCAATAAATGATTTATTTACTGTAACTGATGAATATACATTTGAAGCAAACCCGGATGAACTAACTGAAGGTAAAATTCAACTTTTAAAAAAATATGGTGTTAATAGGTTATCACTTGGAGTGCAAACTTTTGATGATGGTTTATTAGAAATTTTAGGACGTACACATCATAGTGACGATATTGAAAAAGCAGTTAAGTTATCTAGAAAACATAATATAGGCTCAGTTAGTTTAGATTTAATGTTTCACTTACCTGGTCAAACGTTGAAACAATTTGATGAATCAATAGATAAAGCATTATCACTTGATGTTGACCACATTTCAAGCTATGCACTTATACTTGAACCTAAAACTCAATTCTATAATTTATATAGAAAAGGAAAATTAAAATTACCTAATGAAGATTTAGGTGAAGAAATGTATCAACACTTACAAAATAAATTAAAAAAATCACCTCTACATCAATATGAAATATCTAATTTTTCTAAAGTAGGCCATGAATCACTTCATAACAAAGTATATTGGAAGAATGAAGAATATTATGGTTTCGGAGCTGGCGCACACGGATATATAAACGGTGTGAGATATAGTAATATTAATCCGGTTAATCAATATATAAATAAACTAACTAATGGAGAAATGCCTGTACTGCAAAATAGTGAAGTTACATTGAAAGAGCAAATGGAAGAGCAAATGTTCTTAGGCTTACGCATGACTGAAGGTGTTTCAAAATCTAGATTTTATAAAAAATTTGATCAAACGATTGAAGAAGTATTTGGTCAAAAGGTTAATAATTTATTGGAAAATGGTTTGTTAAATGAAAATGAAGATTATTTATACTTAAGTGAACGTGGTCAAATCATTGGTAACGAAGTATTTGAGCAGTTTTTATTAACTTAAATAAAAGAATGAAAAATCTTTCAAAAATTCGAGGGTTTAATGTTGACTTACTTTGACCAATTTGATAAATTATAATTAGCACTTGGATAGATAGAGTGCTAATCGAGGTGATAACATGATTACTGAGAGACAATTACAAATACTAAATGTAATTGTTGAGGATTATGTTGAGTTAGGCCAGCCAATTGGTTCTAAGTCGATTATTGAAAGGCATCAATTGCCTATAAGCCCAGCAACAGTTAGAAATGAGATGAAACAATTAGAAGAATTAGAACTCCTCGAGAAGACACATACTTCATCAGGAAGAGTTCCTTCTGAAAAAGGAATTAGACATTATGTTGACCAATTACTAAAGGTTAAATCACGTAGTAAACAATCAATAGACTGGTTCAACCAATTTTATGATGATAATCAATATGATGTTAATGCAATGCTAAAATGGTTAGCTTTGGAAATATCCAATCGCTCTCATTATACGACTGTTGTATTAGGACCCAATAAATTTTCAAGACATATTTTTGAAATTCATTTCGTTAGAGTGAACCCTAATCATTTAATGAGTGTTATCGTTTTTGCAGATGGATATGTAGAGAAAGTTCATTTACAAATTTCTAAACTCATAACACATGAACAAATAGAAAAGTTTATGAATTACTTGAATCTACATTTTAAGCAAAATACTTTATCTACATTGATAAACACGTTAGAATCATTAACGTTGTCATTTATTGATCAACAATTTATAAATAATTTTAAGTACGCACTAATTACACAAATTAATGATCAAAATGAAGAAATGTTTTTAGGTGGAAAAATGCACTTGATTGAGGCGTTAAACGTTTCGAATGTGTCCATGATACAGTCAATTTTAAAGTATCTGGAATCTGAACGAATTGCCCAATTTTTAAACGAAACAGCTAATGATTCCATTAGCGTAAACATTGGACAAGAAATTAATCAGGACTTAGAAGGTATTTCAATAGTAAGTACAAGTTATGAGATTTCGGGAGATATAAGCGGTCATTTAGCCGTTATAGGTCCAACTGCAATGCATTACAATAAAGTGATTCAACTTTTGAATCATTTTTAAATAAGGAAAGAAAATGGAGGGCATGAAATGACGGAAGAAAATCAAAATGAAAAATTCGACGAGTCGTCTGAACAATCTCAAAACGTTGCCACTGAAGAAACTAATGGTAACGAAAATGAAGAAGTTGAAAATGTAGAAGAGGTTGAAGAGACTGAAAAAACAGTCGAAATTCCGGAAACTGAACTCGAACAATTAAAAGAAAAATTAAACGAAGAAGAAGAAAAATACTTACGTTTGTATGCTGAGTTTGAAAATTACAAGCGTAGAATGAAACAAGAAGCTAGTGTGGCGAAAGATTACCAAGCACAACGTGTTTTAACAGATGTGTTGCCAGCATTGGATAACATTGATCGCGCACTAAAACAAGAAGGCGAATCAGAAGATTTCGTATCATTTAAAAAAGGTGTACAAATGGTTTATGATGACTTATTGAGATCATTAAAAGAAAATGGTCTAGAAGAAATTGAGTCAGAGAATAAAGAATTTGATCCAACTGTACATCAAGCAGTTATGCAAGATAGCAATCCTGATTTTGAATCAGGTGTTATTACTGAAGAACTACAAAGAGGTTACAAATTAAAAGAACGCGTTTTAAGACCAGCAATGGTTAAAGTAAATGAATAATTAATTGAATTTAAAACGCAAATAAATAATTGGAGGAATTTTCTTATGAGTAAAGTAATAGGTATAGACTTAGGTACAACAAATTCAGTAGTATCAGTATTAGAAGGTGGAGAACCTAAAGTTATTCAAAACCCTGAAGGTAACAGAACTACACCATCAGTAGTAGCATTTAAAGACGGTGAAACTCAAGTAGGTGAAGTTGCTAAGCGTCAAGCAGTAACAAACCCTAATACAATTCAATCAGTAAAACGTCATATGGGTACTGATTACAAAGAAAAAGTAGAAGATAAAGAGTATACTCCACAAGAAATTTCAGCAATGATTCTACAAAATCTTAAATCAACAGCAGAAAGTTATTTAGGCGAAAACGTAACTAAAGCAGTAATCACAGTTCCAGCTTACTTTAATGACTCTGAACGTCAAGCAACTAAAGACGCTGGTAGAATCGCTGGCTTAGAAGTAGAACGTATTATTAACGAGCCAACTGCAGCAGCTTTAGCATACGGTTTAGATAAAACAGAGCAAGATCAAAAAGTACTTGTATTTGACCTTGGTGGCGGTACATTTGACGTGTCTATTCTAGAATTAGGCGACGGTGTATTCGAAGTATTAGCAACTGCTGGTGACAATAAACTTGGTGGTGACGATTTTGACGACGTTATCATTCAATATTTAGCTGAAGAATTCAAAAAAGAAAATGGCATTGATTTATCACAAGATAAAATGGCTTTACAACGTCTAAAAGACGCTGCAGAAAAAGCTAAGAAAGATTTATCAGGTGTATCTTCAACACAAATTTCATTACCATTTATCTCAGGTGGCGCTAATGGCCCATTACACTTAGAAACTACTTTAACTAGAGCTAAATTCGAAGCTTTAACTAGTGAATTAGTAGAAAAAACTATGGGTCCAACTAGACAAGCTATGAAAGATGCTGGATTATCTAATTCAGATATCGATGAAGTAATTCTAGTAGGTGGTTCTACTCGTATACCAGCTGTACAAGATGCAATTAAAAAAGAAATCGGTAAAGATCCTAACAAAGGTGTTAACCCAGATGAAGTAGTAGCAATGGGTGCTGCTATTCAAGGTGGCGTTATAACTGGTGATGTTAAAGACGTTGTATTATTAGACGTAACACCATTATCATTAGGTATTGAAACAATGGGTGGCGTTTCTACAGTATTAATCGAAAGAAACACAACTATCCCAACATCTAAATCTCAAGTATTCTCTACAGCAGCTGATAACCAACCAGCGGTAGACATTCACGTATTACAAGGTGAGCGTCAATTAGCAGCTGATAACAAAACACTTGGTAGATTCCAATTAACTGATATACCACCAGCTCCACGTGGTGTACCTCAAATCGAAGTATCATTCGATATCGACAAAAACGGTATTGTAAATGTTACAGCTAAAGATTTAGGTACTAATAAAGAACAAAAAATCACAATCGAATCTAGTTCTTCACTATCAGACGATGAAATCGACCGTATGGTTAAAGACGCAGAGAAAAATGCGGAAGAAGACAAAAAACGTCGTGAAGAAATCGATTTAAGAAACGAAGCAGACCAAATGGTATTCACTGTAGATAAAACATTATCTGACTTAGGTGATAATGTTGACGAAAGTGAAAAAACTAAAGCTGAAGATGCTAAAGAAGAATTGAAAAAAGCATTAGAAGGCGACGATATTGAAGATATCAGAACTAAAAAAGATGCTCTTGAAGAAATCGTTCAACAATTATCAGTGAAAATGTATGAACAAGCTGCTCAAGCACAACAAGGTGCAGAATCAGCTGAAGGACAAGGGAATTCAGATGATGATGTAGTAGATGCAGAGTATACTGAAGTTAACGACGAAGATAAAAAACAATAATATTACTCATTAAAAAGTCAAAGTCAATGTGATTGGCTTTGGCTTTTTTAATTCAAGTTTTTCTAGTAATATATCAATGTGTAAAGGAGAGATTTTTTTGGCTAAAAGAGATTACTATGAAGTACTCGGTGTATCTAAAGATGCTTCACAAGATGAAATTAAAAAAGCTTATAGAAAATTATCAAAAAAGTATCACCCAGATATAAACCATGAAGAAGGTGCTGACGCCAAATTTAAAGAATTATCTGAAGCATACGAAATTCTTAGTGATGAAAATAAACGTGCTCAATATGATAGATTTGGACATAATGCATCACAACAAGGATTTGGTGGAGGATCACAAGGATTTGGAGGTCAAGACTTCTCTGGCTTTGGTGGATTCGAAGATATATTTGGTTCATTCTTTGGTGGCGGTGCAAGAAGAGATCCTAATGCACCGAGACAAGGTGATGACTTACAATATAGCATGACGTTATCATTCGAAGAAGCAGTATTTGGTACTGAAAAAGATATTACAGTTCGTAAAGATGTAGAATGTGATACTTGTCATGGTAATGGTGCTAAACCAGGAACTAAGAAGAAAACATGTTCATATTGTAATGGACAAGGTCATGTAACAGTAGAACAAAATACAATTCTTGGTAGAATGCAAACGCAAAAAGTTTGTCCTGAATGTAATGGTACTGGACAAGAATTTGAAGAGAAATGTCCAGATTGTCACGGTAAAGGTACTCAAAACAAAAAAGTTACAATCAAAGTTAAAGTACCAGCAGGTGTAGATAATGATCAACAAATTCGTTTAGCAGGCAAAGGTGGACCAGGTGTTAATGGTGGTCCAGCAGGTGATTTATATGTGGTATTTAGAGTTAGACCTCATGATAAATTCAAACGTGATGGAGACGATATATTCTACGATTTAAATCTATCATTCCCTCAAGCAGCATTAGGTGATGAAGTAACTGTTCCGACATTAAATGGCAACGTGGCACTAACAGTACCTGCAGGAACACAAACTGGTAAGCAGTTCAGATTACGTGAAAAAGGTATTCAAAATGTTCATGGTTATGGTAAAGGTGATTATTTCGTAACTGTAAAAGTTGTAACACCGGATAAATTAACAGAACGTCAAGAAGAATTACTACGTGAATTCGCTGAAATTGGTGGAGAAACATTAACAGAACAACCTTCAAGTTTAAAAGATAGAGCTAAAAAGTTCTTTAAAGGAGAATAGCCCGTGAATTGGATTGAGTATTCTATAATGATAAATGAAGAATCAGAACCTGTCGTAACAGCACTATTAAATGAATTAGGTGCAAATGGTGTTGTTATTGAAGATTCATCTGAACTAGATAAAGAACACATCGATGTTTATGGTGAAATATATGAATTAAATCCTGATGATTACCCAGATCATGATATTAGAGTGAAATGTTATTTTAGTGAACTAGTATTTACTGAATCGCTAGAACAAGAAATAAAAAATACAATTTCAAATATTGATGGTATTAAACCGGAAGTATTGGCTTTTTCAAAGACAGTCATTCAAGAATCAGACTGGGAAAATGAATGGAAGAATTATTTTCATCCTTTTAAAGCTTCAGAACGCTTTGCGATTGTTCCTAGTTGGGAAGAATATGAAAACACTGATGACAGTTTATGTATAGAACTTGATCCAGGGATGGCTTTTGGTACAGGAGATCATCCAACTACAAGTATGTGTTTAAGACACATAGAAGAAGTTGTAGAGCCAAATCATAAAGTGATTGATGTTGGTACCGGCTCAGGCATTTTAAGCATTGGGTGCTATTTATTAGGCGTTAAATCTATCAAAGCTATTGATTTAGATGACTTAGCTGTTAAAGTTGCTAAAGAAAACTTTGAAAAAAATCATTGCGAAAATAGTATAAAAGTTGAGACTGGGAATTTATTAACAGAAGAAACTGAGCAATACGATGTTATTATTGCAAATATTTTAGCGCATGTTATAGATTTAATGATAGAAGATAGTTACGATAGACTTAACGATGGTGGTTTCTTTATAACATCTGGCATCATTGATGAGAAATGCGATGAAATCACTAATAGATTAACCGAAGTTGGTTTTAAAATTGAGAAAGTTTTAAAAGAAAACGGCTGGGTTTCAATAAGAGCTAGAAAGTAGGAGAACAATGCAAAGATACTTCTTACTTGAAAACGCTGAGTTAAATCAGCGTTTTTTTCTACATAATAACGAAGACATACACCATATAAAAAATGTAATGAGAATGACAGTTGATGATGAGATTATCATCACTTTTAATGATCAAAAATCGATGATTTGCAAAATTATAGATTTTCATGAACAAAATATAGAAGTACTGACATTAGAAGATACGACGAGACAGACAGAATTACCTGTCGAGATTTCAATCGCTAGCGGATTAATAAAAGGCGATAAATATGAGTGGATGATTCAAAAAGCAACAGAAATGGGCGCACACCATTTTATTGCTGTTCAATCTGAACGTTCTGTAGTTAAATTAGATCATAAAAAGCAGTCTAAAAAGATTGATAGATGGCAAAAAATCATTAAAGAAGCAAGTGAGCAAAGCATGCGTTTGACTATCCCAGATATCAGGTATATGTCGAATTTTAATTCTGTTTGTGATATTATAAATGAATATGATTATGTATTAATAGCTTATGAAGAAGAAGCTAAACGTGGGGGAACAAGTAATTTACATCAAATTGGTTCTAACTTAAAAAAGGGACAAAAAGTTTTAATCATCTTTGGGCCAGAAGGTGGGCTTTCTGAAAAAGAAGTTGCTTTATTTGAAGATGGATATAACATAAGTCTAGGACCGAGAATATTAAGGGCTGAAACCGCTCCATTGTATGCTTTAGCTGCTTTAAGCTATCAATTAGAATTAATGAGGTGAATATAGTTGGCTACAGTAGCATTCCATACTTTAGGTTGTAAAGTTAACCATTATGAAACTGAAGCAATTTGGCAATTATTTAAGGAAAATGATTACGAAAGAGTAGAGTTTGAAACAAACGCTGATGTATTTATTATAAATACTTGTACAGTGACTAACACAGGAGACAAGAAGAGTAGACAAGTTATAAGAAGAGCTATTCGTAAAAACCCTGATGCAGTAGTATGTGTAACAGGTTGTTATGCGCAAACATCTCCAGCAGAAATCATGGCGATACCAGGGGTAGACATCGTTGTAGGTACTCAAGATCGTCATAAGTTAATTTCTTATATTGAAGACTATAAGACAAGCAGACAGCCAATAAATGGTGTTGGAAACATCATGAAGAATAGAAAATATGAAGAACTAGAAGTACCTTATTTCACTGACCGAACTCGTGCTTCATTAAAAATTCAAGAAGGCTGTAATAATTTCTGTACTTTTTGTATTATTCCATGGGCTAGAGGATTAATGCGTTCAAGAGATCCTAAACAAGTAGTTAGCCAAGCGACAACACTTGTAAATTCAGGATATAAAGAAATCGTATTAACTGGTATTCACACAGGTGGATATGGTGAAGATTTAAAAGATTATAACTTAGCGCAATTATTACGTGATTTAGAAGAAGTAGAAAACTTAGAAAGAATTAGAATTTCTTCTATAGAAGCGAGTCAATTAACAGATGAAGTTATCGATGTTATCGATAAATCTACAAAAGTCGTAAGGCATTTGCATATTCCATTACAATCCGGTTCTGATTCTGTATTGAAACGTATGAGAAGAAAATATACTATGGCTCATTTTTCAGAAAGACTACAAAAACTTCATAAAGCATTACCTGGTTTAGCAGTAACAAGTGATGTTATAGTTGGTTTCCCAGGTGAAACTGAAGAAGAATTCCAAGAAACTTATGATTTCATAGTTAAGCATCAATTCTCTGAACTGCATGTTTTCCCATATTCAATGAGAACAGGTACACCTGCAGCAAGAATGACAGATCAAGTAGATGAAGACATTAAAAATGACCGTGTTCATAGACTTATAGAACTATCAAATCAACTTGCAAAAGATTATGCATCAAAATTCGACCAAACTGTATTAGAAGTCATTCCTGAAGAAAAAGGCTCTAAAGATGGTAAATTAGTTGGTTATGCAGATAATTACATGAAGATAGAATTTGATGGAGATGAATCTCTAATTGGAGAATTAGTAAAAGTTAAAGTAATAGAACCAGGTTATCCAATTAATAAAGGAAAACTTGTAAAAGTAATCAATCATGCAACAAATAAAGACGAAAGATTAGTTGCATATTAAGATTCATTGCAAATGATTATTGACTTAAAAAATGACTTATTTTATAATGTTTAAGTACATAGTAATATATTTACTATGTAACTGACATATAAAGCTTTGTTGATATTTGGAGGGAGGGAAATACAGATGTCTAAAACAGTAGTTCGTAAAAACGAATCAATCGAAGATGCATTACGTCGCTTTAAACGTACAGTTTCAAAAAGCGGTACGATTCAAGAAGTGCGTAAACGTGAGTTCTATGAGAAACCTAGCGTTAAACGTAAGAAGAAATCAGAAGCAGCTCGCAAACGTAAATTTAAATAATTAATTTTCTATTGAACTCCCTCAAAGAATATTAATTAATTATAATGAAATCTATTTGCGTAAATTAAATGTTAAAGCAGTCCGAGACCTATAAGTCTCGGACTGCTTTTTTATATAGGCAATAGCTGACTTAAGTAAAATATAAATATATCAAGCTTTTTCAATCCTATTCATGGGTATACGATATTTTTAGAAAAAATTGAAAATAAAAAAATTTTCTATAAAATATTTAGAATAAAAGATATATACGTTTTAGTTCACTGGTGATTTATTGTATAATGAAATAGAGGGGTGGTAATATTGACATCAGCGTATGAATACATACTTATGTTTATTCAAAACAACATAAATTTAGGTATTGTTTCAAGTCAAAGTGTTTCTTCATTTGGTGACTTTATATCTTCGCCAATTATTACATTGATTTTGACTTGTATTATTTTTCTAGGCGCACTTTATCAACTATATTCAGAACGTATAAACTTTGCCGGCATTGCAAGTTTTATATGTACACTTATATTTTTTATAGGTTTTGTAATAGTTGATGAAATTAGTTTAATGTCCGTTTTATTGTTTTCAATTGGTGTTATTTTAGTCATTATTGAATTATTTGTTGTAGGCGCTGTACTTGGTATCCTTGGTTTTATTGCAATTATCGGCAGTTTTATATTAGTTGGTGATAATTTATTAATCATGGGCGCTATTATTGCAGTTGCTTTAATTTTAACAACTATAGAGTGGGTGATATTAGTGAAAGGTTTTAATCGAAAAATACCATTCTTTGAAAAAGTCATTCTTAGAGATTCTACAAACAAAGAGTCAGGTTATACATCACATGATGATAGAAGTCATTTAATTGGTAAAGTGTGTACAACTTTTACAGCGTTGAGACCCTCAGGTATTATCCTTGTTGATGATGATAGAATAGATGCTGTTTCTGATGGTAATTTTATTCAAAAAGACCAACAAGTTAAAATTGTACAGGTTGAAGGTACAAGAGTAGTCGTAAGAGAAATTTAAATTAAGGAGAGTTGCATATGTTATCAGGTTTAATCGCCATAATCATTATTGCGGTAATTGTTATTGTATTACTTATGATTCTATTCTCGTTTGTACCAGTTGGATTATGGATTTCAGCTGTAGCTGCAGGCGTTAAAGTAGGAATAGGAACATTAGTCGGAATGCGTTTAAGACGTGTTTCACCAAGACGAGTTATTAATCCGTTAATTAAAGCACATAAAGCAGGTTTAGCATTAACTACAAATCAATTAGAATCTCACTATTTAGCTGGAGGTAACGTTGATAGAGTAGTAGATGCGATTATTGCAGCACAAAGAGCTGAGATTAACTTAGCATTTGAACGTGGTGCAGCTATCGATTTAGCTGGTCGTGACGTTCTAGAAGCTGTACAAATGTCAGTTAACCCTAAAGTAATTGAAACACCATTTATTTCTGGTGTTGCTATGAACGGTATTGAAGTTAAAGCGAAAGCTAGAATTACTGTTAGAGCAAATATTGATCGCTTAGTTGGTGGTGCTGGTGAAGATACAATCATCGCACGTGTTGGTGAAGGTATTGTATCAACAATTGGTTCAAGTAAACACCATACGAAAGTACTTGAAAATCCAGACAGTATTTCACAAACAGTGTTAAGTAAAGGTTTAGATTCAGGTACAGCATTTGAAATCTTATCTATAGATATCGCAGACGTGGATATCGGTAAAAACATCGGTGCAGATCTTCAAACTGAGCAAGCACTTGCAGATAAAAATATTGCACAAGCTAAAGCTGAAGAACGTCGTGCAATGGCTGTAGCTACAGAACAAGAAATGAAAGCACGTGTACAAGAAATGCGTTCTAAAGTTGTTGAATCTGAAGCTGAAGTACCTCTTGCAATGGCTGAAGCACTTAAATCAGGCAATATCGGCGTTAAAGATTATTATAATTTAAAAAATATAGAAGCTGATACTGGTATGAGAGAAGCTATAAATAAGAGTACTAATCCACAAGACGCAAATTCACCGAACGAATAAGAGAGGTGATTTAAATGGAGATAGGCATTATAATCTTTGTTATTTGGATTATTATTAGTGTGATTAGTGGCATAGTTGAAAATGGCGCTAAAAATAAAAAGAAAAAGCAAAATACTCAATGGCCTGCACATCCAAATCCGAGTAAAAAGCCAGTCCAAAGACAAGCTAGTAATCAAGTGGATAATGCTCAACTAGAATTACAAGAATTAGTTAAAAAGTTCTATTCCTATAAAGAAAAGGCTGAAACTAGTTCGACTGATCGAATGTCTAACCACTATAAACAATTAGCTAAACAACTATCCACTCATCTAGAGAAACAAGGGATAGATGTTGAGCAAGTAAATACAAAGCAAAATAATAGTGAAACTCAGCCACAAACTCAAAGCCAAGCTCAGTCAACAGATGCTCATGAAAATGAATTGATTAATAAAAGAAAAGAAGAAATTCATAAAAATAAACCAAAGCGTCAAAAAGAAGCAATCAAAAATTTATTAGAATTTAGTAAAGAAGAAAAACAATCTTTATCTAAAGTTCAACAGGAAAGCTTTGAAAAACTTGAAGAAGAAGCTAATGAGATTATTCATAATACTCAACTTTCTGAAAGAACTAGAAGAACGATGGTTAAACAACTCTACTTAAATAGTAAACATAAATTTAATGATGAAGCTGTAAATATTGACGAGAACAATGTTGTTAATGGTATTATTTGGTCAGAAATTCTTAAAAGACCAGAGGGCATCAAATAAGTTGAATAGCTAGAGATTAACATTTATTAGAGTAGCATAACTCAGGGGAAATTCTTACAACTAGAATTTTCTCTGAGTTTTTATTTTGATAATACCTTTAGTTTTTATTCACAAATTGTAGATTTAGAATTACAATAAACTTAGTAAGAACAAAGGTGTGATAAAAATGATATTTAAAAAGAAACTAAGTGTTTCATCTATAATGATATCAATTTTGCTATTTTTAATATCTTTAATTCCGTTACTTATAAGTAATAAATTACTAATTTTTATTACTTTTGTTCTAGTGTTTTTAATTATAATTAATATACTTCTAGAGAGATATAGTGTAAAAGAACACTTCTTGACTATACGTAGAGGTCTTTTCAAAAAAACATATAATATATTTAATATTGAACAGTTAAATATGGCGAAATCTATCGAAGGAAATAGTATGATAGAAATAGTATACAAAGGAGAAATTATAGAAAAAGTTTCTCCAATAGAAGAAAGAGAATTTATTATTACATTAATTCGAATCAATCCGAATATTAAGTTAAATAATAGTAATAGGTTACGTGAATTTCAAAAAATAAATAAAATGATTAAATCACAGGAAAACTTAAATAATATTCAAAATAAAGTGCATAAGATTGCACGTTAGACAAAGGTTTGGTACATTTAAAGTGGTAACAATTCAACTAATAAAGGAGTTATTTAATGCCTACACTAATTCAAATCGAGAGTATGGATCAAGCTCAAGCATTACTAGGTAATGGAGATGAGCATATAAAATATATTGAAGAAGAACTCGAGGTGGATATTTTAACACGAGGACAAGAAATAAGTGTTCGTGGTAAACGTTTAGAAAATGTTGAAAAAGCTGAACGTGTATTAATGAATTTACTTAAAGTAATTGAAAGTGGTTCGAATATAACGATAAATGATGTACAAGCAGCAGTGAAAATGGCTGAAAAAGGTACAATTGATAAATTAGTCAATTTATACGACGAAGAAGTTGCGAAAGATAGTAATGGTAAAGTAATTAGAGCCAAAACAATGGGCCAAAGAATATATATTAATAACATTAAGAATAATGATTTAGTGTTTGGTATAGGACCAGCAGGTACCGGAAAAACATTCTTAGCTGTCGTAATGGCTGCAAGAGCGTTACGCTTAGGTAAAGTTAAAAGAATCGTATTAACAAGACCAGCAGTTGAAGCTGGAGAATCTTTAGGATTCTTACCTGGCGATTTAAAAGAAAAAGTCGACCCTTATTTAAGACCACTTTATGATGGTTTGCACACTATATTAGGGACTGAGCAAACAGCGCGCTTAATAGAAAGAGGTACAATTGAAATTGCTCCTTTAGCCTATATGAGAGGGCGTACGCTTGATGACGCATTCGTTATATTAGACGAAGCCCAAAATACAACTTTACCGCAAATGAAAATGTTTTTAACAAGATTAGGTTTTGGCTCAAAAATGGTAGTCACGGGTGATAGAACACAAATTGACTTACCTAAAGGCGTTAAAAGTGGTTTAATTGAAGCGGACCAAAAGCTAAGTGGTATTAAAGGTATTGAAATTACTTACTTAGAACAAACTGATGTTGTCAGACACCCATTAGTTGGTAAAATAATTAACGCTTATGAAGAGGAGAAATAACATGTTAACAATGGATTTTATTGATGATCACAACGTCATTAATCAAGATACGAAAGAACAAATAGAATCACTATTAAAATTTGCTGCTAAAAAGGAAAAAATTGAAGAAGAAGCAGAATTATCTATTTCATTTGTCGATGAAAGCGAAATACAAGCAATCAATAGAGACTATAGAGATAAAGATAAAGTAACAGATGTTATTTCATTTTCTCTAGAAGAAGATGAACCAGAGATTGAAGGGTTAGATATGCCTAGAATATTAGGTGATATCATAATTTGTTTAGAAGTTGCTAAAGAGCAAGCAGAATCATATAATCATAGCTTAAGTAGAGAATTAGGATTTTTAGCATTACATGGCTTTTTACACTTACTAGGTTATGATCATATGACAGAATCAGAAGAAAAAGAAATGTTTTCACGACAAGATGAAATTTTAACTGAGTTTGGACTTACACGTGAATAAATTTTTTAATAGGTTTAAATTTCCTGTAGTAGGACTTTTTACGATTCTAAAGAAAGATAATAATTTTTTATTTCATTTATTAATGGCACTGATTGTTATTGTTTTGAGTTTTGTTTTTAAGTTAAATCTGTATGAATGGTTATTTGTTTTAATTGCCATTTTTATAGTCTTAATAACAGAAGTGCTCAATACATCAATAGAATACATTGTAGACATGTACACTGATGATTTTCATATACTAGCAAAGCACGCTAAAGATACAGCTGCTTTAGCAGTATTATTAGCATCTATTATGGCTATCATTATCGGGATAATAATATTTTTACCTAAATTGTTAAATATTTTTTAAGGGGATGGAAAATATGGAATTTTTAAAAGAATGGTATGAAGGTGCTAGAGAAGCGCAAAAAAGAGCGTATACACCTTACTCTAAATTTAATGTAGGTGCTTATTTAATAACGAAAGACGGGAAAACATACTATGGCGCAAATATTGAGAACGCAGCCTATCCATCAACTATTTGTGCAGAACGATCAGCTTTAGTGGCGGCAATGTCAGATGGTTATAGACCTGGTGATTTCAAATGTATTACAATTACAGTTGATGCTGATGAACCTTCTTCACCATGTGGAACATGTAGACAAGTACTTAAAGAACTATGTGACGATGATATGCCAGTATTTTTAACAAATCAAACAGAAGAAAGAATTGAAACGACTGTTAATGAATTATTACCACTCGGTTTCTCAGGAAAGGATTTAGGATAAATGAGCGAATTTAAATCAGGTTTTATATCTATTATAGGTAGACCTAATGTCGGCAAATCAACATTTATGAATAAAGTTATAGGTCATAAAGTTGCGATTATGTCAGATAAAGCACAAACTACTAGAAATAAAGTACAAGGTGTATTAACAACGGATGATGCACAAATGATATTTATTGATACTCCAGGTATTCATAAACCTAAACATGCTTTAGGAGATTACATGATGAAAATAGCGAAAAACACTTTAAAAGAAGTGGATTTAATCATGTTTATGGTAAATGTTGATGAAAGCATAGGTAAAGGTGATGAATATATCATTGAGTTACTTAAACAAACTAAAACACCAGTGTTTTTAGTTTTAAATAAAATTGATTTAATACACCCTGACCAATTGTTAGTTGAAATTGAAAAATATCAAAAAACTATGGAATTTGCAGAAATTGTTCCAATATCAGCTTTAGAAGGCTTAAATATTGAAACGTTATTAGGTCAATTCAAAAAATATCTTGAAGAAGGTCCAATGTATTATCCAAAAGACCAGATTTCTGATCACCCTGAACAATTTGTTGTAGCAGAATTAATCAGAGAAAAAGCTTTGCATTTGACGAATCAAGAAATACCACATGCAGTAGGTGTAAATGTCGATAAAATGACAAAAGCTGAAAATGAAAAAGTTCATGTAGAAGCAACAATTTATGTAGAACGTGATTCACAAAAAGGTATTATCATCGGTAAAGGTGGAAAAATGCTTAAAGAAATAGGTAAACGGGCACGTAGAGACATTGAAATGTTGTTAGGTTCTAAAGTTTATTTAGATTTATGGGTTAAAGTACAAAAAGATTGGCGTAATAAACCTAACTTTATTAAGCAAATGGGTTATCGCGAAGACGAGTATTAATGAGAATGGAGGCGATGATAAAGTGCTTTATAAACAAGAAGGTTTTGTCATTCGCTCTGTAGATTACGGTGAAAATAATAAAATCATTACAATTTTAAATGAACATGGTCATAAAGTTCCGCTTATGGCTAGAGGTGCAAAAAAAACAAGTCATCATTTACAAGGTGCTACTCAACCCTTTGTACATGGCTTGTTTATTTTTTCTAAATTTAAAGGAATGGGCACTTTAACTTCTGCTGACATTATTAATAGTCATAGAATGATGCAAAGTGATATATTTAAAAGCGCTTATGGTGCTTATTGCATAGAAGTAATAGATAAAGCACTTGAAGCTGAAGAGCATGATGCATTTTTCTATGAATTATTGCTAGGTGTTTTTCAAGCGGTAGAGAAGGGTGTCGACGCTGACACAATGAGTATGATTGTCGCTTTAAAATGTATGCCTAAATATGGTTATGAACCAAGGTTTAATGCATGTGTTGTAACAGGTGATATGGATCAACAACAACTTAATGCTTACAGCTTTATATATAATGGTCCCTTAAGTAATCAGGCATTAATTCATGATGAGCATGCATTTAGAATTTCAAATAGAGCATTGTATCTTATGAATTTAATGTATCAATTACCAATACAGAATTTAAATAGTTTTAAAATCAATGATGATATAAAAAAAGAAATACAAAACCTTATCGATAATATGTACGATGAATATATAGGCGTTATTTTTAAAACCAAAAAGTTAATAAAGCAACTTGAAAATTTAAAAATATAAAAACACCCCTTAAATGAGCGTTTAAATCTCATTTAAGGGGTGTATGTTTTCTAGATTAAAAATTAGAATTTAATTTTTTCCGCTAAGAAGTTTTCAACTTCATCAATTGGCATACGAATTTGTTCCATTGTATCACGGTCACGTACTGTTACTTGATTATCTTCTAATGAGTCGAAGTCGAAAGTAATACAGTAAGGTGTACCAATTTCGTCTTGTCGACGGTAACGTTTACCAATAGATTGTGATTCGTCAAAGTCGATTGCGAAGTTTGCACTTAATTTTTCATAAACTTTAATAGCGTCAGGTGATAGCTTTTTACTTAATGGTAAAATTGCTGCTTTATATGGTGCTAGAGCAGGGTGGAAATGCATTACTGTACGTTGCTCTTTTTCACCTTCGTTTTCTTCTTCATAAGCATCACATAAAAATGCTAATGTTACACGGTCTGCACCAAGTGATGGTTCAATACAATAAGGGATGTATTTTTCATTTGTTTCTTGATCGTGATAATTGAAGTCTTCACCACTGAATTCACTATGTTGTTTTAAATCATAGTCTGTTCTTGAAGCGATACCCCATAGTTCTCCCCAACCAAACGGGAATTTATATTCAATATCAGTTGTAGCATTTGAATAGTGACTTAATTCATCTTCATCATGATCACGCATTTTAGTATTTTCTTTTTTAATACCTAAATCTGTTAACCAATTTGCTGCGAAATCTTTCCAGTAATTTTGCCATTCAATTTCAGTACCTGGTTTACAGAAGAATTCTAGTTCCATTTGTTCAAATTCTCTTGTTCTGAAAATAAAGTTACCTGGTGTTATTTCATTTCTAAATGATTTACCAACTTGTCCAATACCGAATGGTAATTTTTTACGCATTGAACGCTGAACATTTTTGTAGTTAACAAAAATACCTTGTGCAGTTTCAGGACGTAAGAAAATTTCGTTTGTAGATGATTCTGTTACACCTTGGAAAGTTTTAAACATCAAATTGAATTGTCTAATGTCAGTCCAGTTAGCTGTTCCACTTTCTGGACAAGTGATACCTTTGTCTTCAATTAACTGTTTCATTTCATCAAAGCTCATGCCATCAGCAATAAAGTTCTCATCGCCTTCAACATTTTGCATGTAATCTTCAATTAGTTTATCTGCTCTATAACGAATTTTTGAATCTTTGTTATCAATCATTGGGTCGTTAAAGTTTGATAAATGTCCTGATGCTTCCCAAGCTTTTGGATTCATTAAAATTGCAGCATCTAAACCAACGTTATACGGAGATTGCTGAATAAATTTTTGCCACCAAGCTTTTTTGATATTATTCTTTAATTCTACACCTAGAGGACCGTAATCCCATGTGTTAGCTAAACCACCATAAATTTCACTTCCTGGGAATACAAAACCTCTGTGTTTCGCTAACGTAACTATCTTATCCATATCTTTTGCCATAAAAAAATTCACTCCTCATTTAATTAAAAAAGCCCCAAGACATCAAGTATCAATGCCTTGGGACGAGTATATTACCCGCGGTTCCACCCAAATTAGTGTAGCCACTCACTTTATATATATATTTGTAAGCCAAAACTTTATTGTTAAGCTTTCACCGTCCTTAACTCGCTTTTAATTTCAAAGTTAATTAAAATATAGCACGCAATCTGGTACTAATCAAGTAAAAACAAGTATTCAAATTGAGTATATTTTATCAGTCATGTTATAATCAATATAACTGAGTTGTGTTTGAAGGGGTGAGAGAAATCGAATTAAATCAAAGACAAGAGCAAATCGTTCAAATTGTGAAAAATAATGGCCCGATAACAGGAGAAAAAATTGCTCAACGATTAAGCTTAACGCGAGCAACTTTACGACCGGATCTCGCTATTTTAACAATGGCTGGATATTTAGATGCCAGACCGAGGGTAGGGTATTTTTATACAGGGAAATCTAGTACACAATTATTAAGTGATTCTATCAAAAAAATAACAATTAAAGAATCTATGGCTATACCAGTTGTTATAGAAGAAAGTGTTTCAGTATATGAAGCAATTTGTAAAATGTTTTTAGAAGATGTAGGAACATTGTTTGTTATCGATAAAGAAGGTTATTTAATAGGTGTATGTTCAAGAAAAGACCTTTTAAGAGCAGCAATTGGTGGTCAAAGCTTAAAAGAGACACCAGTAAGTATAAATATGAGCCGCATGCCAAACATTACAGTTTGTTTAGAAGAAGATTTATTAATCTATGCTGCTAAATTATTAATTGATAAGCAAATCGATGCATTACCAGTAGTGAAAAAAGTAAAAGATAATAAATTGAAGGTTAAAGGTAGAATAACAAAAACTACTATAACTAGGGCTTTTGTTTCACTTATCGAAGACGAGTAGGAGGAATATTTCAAATGGAAGAAATTAGAATAATCATTGCATCTGATTCAGTAGGAGAAACAGCTGAACTTGTAACTAAAGCATGTACTTCACAATTTAAAACAGAAGGTAATGCATTGGATATTGTTAGATTGCCTTACATCGAAAATGAAAATAATATTAATGAAGTAGTATCACTCGCTTTAGAACAAAAATCAATCGTTGTATATACATTGGTTAAACCTGATATGAGAAATTACTTAAAGGAACAACTAGAAGAACATAACATAGAAAACGTAGATATTATGGGGCCATTAATGACAATACTGAGCAATGAGTTAAATGAAAAGTCACTTAATGAACCAGGCAATATTCATAAATTAGATGAAGATTATTTTAAGAAGATAGAAGCTATTGAATTTGCTGTTAAATATGATGACGGAAGAGACCCACGAGGATTACCTAAAGCAGATATTGTATTAATAGGCGTATCTAGAACTTCTAAAACCCCTTTATCGCAATACTTAGCTCACAAAAGATATAAAGTGATGAACGTTCCATTAGTTCCGGAAGTAGCACCTCCAGAAGGATTATTTGATATTGATCCAAAAAAATGTATAGCGCTTAAAATTAATCAAAAAAATTTAAATGCCATTAGAAGAGCGAGATTAATACAATTAGGTTTAAGTGATGATGCAAATTATGCGAAAGATGACCGTATTGAAGAAGAGTTACACTATTTTGAAGAAGTAGTTGATAAAATTGGCTGTCCTGTACTTGATGTGTCAGATAAAGCAATAGAAGAAACAGCTAATGATATTATAAAAATCATTACTCAACAAAACCGCTAAAGGGTGAAATAATGAGAATTGAACAAGAAACAATAAACGAAATTCGGGAAAAAAATGACATATTAGATGTTGTAAGTGAATATGTAAAGTTAGAAAAAAGAGGTCGTAATTATATTGGACTTTGCCCTTTCCATGATGAAAAAACACCGTCCTTTTCTGTTTCTGAAGATAAACAAATATGTCATTGTTTTGGTTGTAAAAAAGGTGGTAACGTCTTTCAATTTATTCAAGAAATTAAGGATATTCCATTTGTTGAAGCAGTAAAAGAACTTGGAAGTAGAGTAGATATTCATGTTGAAAGTAATGAACCGAGTTCTTCTGAGGCAATAGTAGACGATCATATAAAAATGATTGAAATGCACGAACTAATGGCAAATAACTTTCATTATATTTTGAAACATACTGAAGAAGGCGAAGAAGCTTTAGCATATTTAAAATCTAGAGGATTTACAGATGAATTAATTAATGATAGAAAAATTGGTTATTCACCTAACCATTCTAAATTTACTCATGATTTTCTTGAAAAAAATGGATATGATGCAGTATTAGCGTTTGAGGCAGGGTTATTAAGTAGAAATGATGAAACTTTTGATTATTTCGACAGATTTAGAGATAGAATAATATTCCCGTTATTAAACTTTCAAGGTAAAACAGTTGGTTTCTCAGGGCGTACATATACAGATCAGACACCTAAATACTTAAACAGCCCAGAAACTCCTATATTTCAAAAGAGAAAAATGCTTTATAATATCGATCGAGCAAGAAAGTTTATTAGACAAAACGATGAAGTGATATTATTAGAAGGCTTTATGGATGTTATTAAAGCAGATCAAGCGGATATAAAGCAAGTTGTAGCAACAATGGGAACAGCTTTATCAAAAGAACATATTATTATGGTCAAAAAACTGGCATCTAATGTAACTTTGCTGTATGATGGAGATTTCGCAGGGAATGAAGCGGCTTTAAATGTAGGTAAAATATTATTAAATGAAGGCATAAATGTTTATGTAGTTCATTTACCTAAAAAAATGGACCCTGATGATTATATTACAGAGTACGGAAACGAAGCGTTTAAATCGTTTGTAGATAGCCAAAAACAATCATTTGTTGGATTTAAAGCACAACAATTATATTATGCTAATGAAAACAACGATTTAAAACACGAGCAACACTTAGAAGAATTAATTAATGATATAAATCTTATTCGCTCAGACTTTTTAAGAAAAAAAGTATTGCAACAAGTTGCTGATTTGTATAAAGTAGATGTTAACAGTCTAAAAAATCAACTCTCGCCTAATATAGTTCAAAATACTATCGATTACGACCAATATGTTCCGGATTTCAAGGAAAAAAAACTAGATAAAGTCGGTAGAGCTGAACAAGCATTAATAAAACATTTTATGAATCAAAAACAGTTATTTTTAGAATATCATTCTAGGATTAATCAAGAAGATTTTACTTCATTGAATAATAGAGTGATTTTTTCACGTTTAAATGGGTATTATAAGAATAACGATGTCTTTAATATTAGTGATTTTTCGAGTTACATTGAAGATCATAATATTATGGAAACCGTTATGTACCTCGATTCATTGCTTATTAATGACGATCCAGAAAGTGAAGAAATTGAAGACTATATTAATATAATCAGTCCTGAAGAAATTAAAGAAAATACAATCGAATATTTAAATGAACAATTAAATAAAGCAATGCAATCAGGTGATATGGCGTTGCAAAGACAGTATTTGGAACAAATTGTACAATATAATCGGAATAGAATGTAAGAGTTAAATAACCGGGAGGCCTATTCATGTCTGACAAAGAATTAAATAAAATCAATAGCGCTAACAATGAAGCAGTTTTAACAATTGAACAAGTTAAGCATCAATTAATTGAACAAGGTAAAAAAGCTGGACATTTAAGTCATGAAGAAATTGCTGATAAATTGCAAAATTATGAAATGGATTCAGATCAAATGGATGATTTCTTTGATTTGATCAACGAAAATGAAATCAACCTTATTAACGAAAAAGATTCTACTGATACTGATGATAAATTAAGTTTAAATGACTTAAGTGCTCCTCCAGGTGTAAAAATAAATGACCCAGTAAGAATGTACTTAAAAGAAATAGGACGTGTAAATCTATTAACAGCACAAGAAGAAATTGAATTAGCTAAAAGAATAGAAAAAGGCGATGAAGTAGCGAAGTCTCGTTTAGCTGAAGCGAACTTAAGACTTGTAGTAAGTATAGCTAAACGTTACGTTGGTAGAGGTATGTTATTCCTAGACCTTATTCAAGAAGGTAACATGGGGCTTATTAAAGCTGTAGAAAAATTCGACTTTAACAAAGGATTCAAGTTCTCAACTTATGCTACATGGTGGATTCGTCAAGCTATCACTAGAGCTATAGCTGACCAAGCACGTACTATACGTATTCCAGTACACATGGTAGAAACGATTAATAAATTAATTCGTGTTCAAAGACAATTATTACAAGATTTAGGTAGAGATCCATCACCAGAAGAAATCGGTGAAGAAATGGATTTACCACCAGAAAAAGTACGCGAAATCTTAAAAATTGCTCAAGAACCAGTGTCACTTGAAACGCCTATTGGTGAAGAAGATGACAGTCATTTAGGTGACTTTATAGAAGATCAAGATGCACAAAGTCCTTCTGACCACGCTGCTTATGAATTATTAAAAGAGCAATTAGAGGATGTTTTAGACACATTAACGGATAGAGAAGAAAATGTATTAAGATTACGTTTTGGTCTTGATGACGGTCGTACACGTACTTTAGAAGAAGTAGGAAAAGTATTTGGTGTAACAAGAGAACGTATTAGACAAATCGAAGCAAAAGCTTTACGCAAATTAAGACACCCATCAAGAAGTAAACGCTTGAAAGATTTTATGGACTAATTTGTAAAAGTTAATATTAATCCCAAAAAGCCTTTGACAATGCGTTGTTTTAATATAAAATATAATTGTATGAAGGTTTAATAAAAGGGAGGTTGTATGAATGAATCGTAATCCTGTTTTCCCGTTTATTCTGATTTTATTACTCGGTGTGGGATTAATATTCTTCATGTCAGCACATGGTGCTAACAAGGATGAAGAAAAAGAAGGCAAAGGTGGCGGTGAAAAAACTGAGAAGTTTGACGCTGCAACATTTGCAAAAGATAATTGTACAAGTTGTCATGGACAAAATCTTGAAGGTGGAATGGGTCCTAAATTAGCTGGTAGTTCTAAAGACGCTGGTGAAATGAAAAAAATCATCCGTGATGGTAAAGGTTCAATGCCTGCGCATGACGAAGCGACTATTTCAGACAAAGATTTAGACACACTTGTCAAATATTTAAAAGAAGATGCTAAATAATAATAAAAAATCTTTTGCCTTGGCAAAAGATTTTTTTAATGAAAGGAAAATGTCATGATCCAAATAAATAAACGTTTAACAAAAGTTAGTGAGTACTTAAATCATAATAAATTAGCAGATATAGGATCAGACCATGCTTATTTGCCTATTTACGCCATTCAAAATAATTTAGTAAAAGAAGCTATCGCAGGGGAAGTTGTTAAAGGGCCATTTCTATCAGCTCAAAAAAACACCGAGTTACACGGACTTTCGAAGTCTATTGAGATAAAGTTAGGCGATGGATTAGAAGTTGTAAATGATACGGTAGATGTTATTACAATATGTGGTATGGGTGGACCTTTAATTGCTCAAATATTAGATGAAGGTAAAGAAAAATTGACACATTACCCTGATTTAATATTACAAGCTAATATACATGCGTTACCAATTAGACAAGTATTGCAAAAGTTAGGATACAACATTGAAGCAGAGCAATTGATTAAAGATAAAAAGCATATATACGAGATTATTGTTGCTAAAAAAGGGAAAATGCAATTAAGTGAGAATGAATTAAAGTTTGGTCCTAAATTGATGATAGAAAAAGATGAATTATTTTATGAAAAATGGGAAAGAGAAATTGAATCTTTAGAGAATATTAGTAATCAACTAAAAAATCATAAAGACCAAACTCGTTATAATGAAATACAGGCGCAAATAAAACAGATTAAAGAGGTGCTATGATGATTATTAAAGACTTATTACAAGTAATAGATAAGCATGTACCATTCTCAAGTAGTGAATCATGGGATAATGTAGGTTTGTTGATTGGTAACCAAGAAAATGAAGTGAATGGTATACTAACAGCTCTCGATTGCACGAATGAAGTAGTAGATGAAGCAATTGAACAAAATATCAATACGATTATCGCACATCATCCTTTAATTTTTAAAGGTGTTCAAAACATCACAAATGATAGTTATGGACCGATTATAAGAAAATTAATCCAAAATGACATACAATTAATTGCTCTTCATACAAATTTAGATGTGTATGATAAAGGTGTAAGTTATATGATAGGTCAGAAAATAGGACTTACTAATATGGAAATTTTAGATAAGCAAAATGAAACATATTATAAACTGCAAATATTTATACCAGATGAAAACGTAGAAGAAATGAAAAAGGCATTTGATAATCATCAATTAGCTCAAACAGAAGAATATAGTAATGTATTTTTCCAATCACAAGGTAAAGGCCAATTCAAGCCAAGTGAAAATGCTAATCCCCATATAGGTACATCTAATAAAACAGAAATAGTTTATGAAACGAAATTAGAGTTAATGATTGATGGGAAAGATAAAGCTTTAGCAACACGATTATTATACGAATATCATCCTTATGAGGAACCTGTTTTTGATTTTATTAAAATGGAGAAAGCTTCTTCAGTAGGTTTAGGTATTATAGGAGAATTACCACAAGAACTTTCTGTAGAGGATTTTGTTGGACATTATAAAACACAGTTAGATATACCAGCAGTTCGTTTTATAGGTGATAAAAAAGCTACTATTAAGAGAATTGCTATAGTAGGTGGAGCAGGTATTGGTTATGCTCATATCGCTAAAAATAAACAGGCTGATTTATTTATTACAGGCGATGTGAAACATCATGAAGCTTTAGATTCAATAATGGATGGTATAAACGTATTAGATGCCAATCACTATAGTGAATATGTCATGAAAGACGGATTAAAATCATTACTAGAAGATTGGACTAATGGTGAAATAAACGTTGTATCATCAAATATTAATACTGATCCTTACGAATATATGTAATAAACTATAAGTACAATTAATAGGTTTAATCAATTAGTCTGGGACATTTGTTTGTGTCGCAGACTTTTTTTATTTAATTAATCCAATAAAACTTATCTATTTAATACTTACCCTATAAAAAAGCAGTGAAAAACTCCACCGATTTGGAATCTTTCACTGCAACTTATAATATTTAATCATTATTACTTCATAATTTCTACAGGCTTTGGTTTTTTAATTTTTGGTAATATTTTTTCAACTGGCACATTACTTTTAAGTTTTTCAACGTCAATATTTGTTGGGTCATAATTTTTAATATAATCAATTACTTCTTTAACAATTGGTGTAGGAGTGGAAGCACCTGCTGTTACTGCAACGGTACTTACACCTTGCAACCACTCAATTTTTAGTTCGCTTATATCTGAAATTCTATAGGCATTTGTATGTGCAATTTCTTTAGAGACTTGTGCTAATCTATTAGAGTTGTTACTTTTTGGGTCGCCAACAACAATTAATAAATCAGCTTGGTTTGCTTGGTTAGCAACAGCTTCTTGTCTAACTTGAGTCGCTAAGCAGATTTCTTCGTGTATTTCGATATTTGGATATTGTTCTTTTAATTCGTCCATAAGGTGTTTAACATCCCACTGAGACATTGTAGTTTGATTAGTTACGATTAATTTTTTATCTTTTAAAGACTCGGGTAAAGCATTAATATCATCAATTGTTTCAACTAAATGTACAATATCTGGTGCTACTCCTACTGCACCTTCTGGTTCTGGATGGCCTTTTTTACCTATATAAACAACGTTATAGCCATTTGATTTCATATTTCTAATTAATTGGTGTGTGTTTTCTACATCAGGACAAGTGGCATCAATACATACAAGCCCTTTTTCTTTGGCGCGACGTTTAACTTCTGGAGAAACACCGTGCGCAGTAAATATAACAGTTCCATCGTTGATTTGTTCTAAAATTTCTAGTCTGTTTGGGCCATCTAAAGTAATAATACCATCAGATTCAAAAGCTTCAGTCACATGTTTATTATGAACAATCATACCTAAAATATATATCGGACGCGGTAACGTTTTATCTAATGAAGCATTTCGTGCAATAACCATGGCATCTACAACACCATAACAATATCCTCTAGGCGTTATTTTAACGATTTCCATACAAAGCCCCCCTTATTCTTAATCATTATAACAAGTGTCAAGAATGATTGAAACTAATTAAAGTATCAAAATAACCTTAAACTCTATCATATTACTTTCATTTACTATATAATATATGAAGTGAAAAAGAAACGAGGAGGGTCGCTTATGTCTAAGCATCCGTTTGAACATTTTCAATTAGAAAATGAATTAGTTGAGGCAGTTAAAGATTTGAAATTTAACCAGCCGACAGAAGTACAACGACGTGTAATACCAAAAATTAAAAAGGGTTCAAATATAATAGGACAATCACAAACTGGTACGGGTAAATCTCATGCATTTTTATTACCACTATTTGATAAAATAGATGTAGATTTAAAAGAGCCACAAGTTATTATATTAGCTCCAACAAGAGAGTTAGCTAAACAATTGTATGACGCTGCATCTCATTTAGCGGAATATAAAAAAGGTATAAAAGTCAATTTATATATTGGTGGTACAGATAAATCAAGAGATATAGATAAGTCTAAGAACACGCCACAAGTTGTGGTAGGAACTCCAAATAGAATTGATGATATGGCTGTAGAAAAAGCATTAGATTTACATTTAGCAAAATCAGTAGTAATTGACGAAGCGGATTTAATGATTGATTTAGGATTTATGCCTAAAGTAGACAGCATTGCTAGCAGACTTGATAAATCTGCTCAAATTTCTGTGTTTAGTGCAACTATACCTAAAGCATTACATCCATTTTTAAATAAATATTTAGATAAACCAGAATTTGTTGAAATAGAAACAGAATCATCTAATAAAGATAATAT